>Ga0182004_10003853_pt1 | contig 12002 bp, 11 predicted proteins | sample Sormic07211540_1_FD_120479 | JGI IMG/M metagenome (GOLD analysis project Ga0182004, IMG submission 120479) | Endophyte microbial communities from Sorghum bicolor roots, Mead, Nebraska, USA - 072115-40_1 MetaG | ecosystem: Host-associated > Plants > Roots > Unclassified | place: USA: Nebraska... | reverse complement strand
TTTTTTTTTACATTTAGTTCATTACACCAATATCACAAAGTACGAGTGAAAGTCTTTTAACGAAAACAACATAATTTTACGCAAACACAACATTCTCAACCACTTTTGGTCCTTAGAGAACTCAAGTGCGTATAGACAAAAACATACGCTAGAGCGGGGATACCTACAAGGCTCAAACAATTATAAAGTGAGTACTCGATTGTACTCACTAGGACTTACTCAATATAGATATAAGGATCATGCATTTGGTTGTGAACATGATAGCATGTGGTTTCGCATAAAAACATTTTACACATGAATGGAAATGTAATCTACAACTAGGCTAGCAAAGCATGTTTAAGTAAATGCAAGCAATTAGCAACTAGAGCTCGATCTTCCACTAGTATTTTCCCATTTCTAGTATGTATCTTGAGCATACATAGAACTTATATATCATAAAATTCAAAACTCTATAGAGGGGTATATATTAATCCCACCAAAGACAAGGGATATCGTTTATACAACCCATTAATACATAAGAGACATCGCGATTTATCAACATTTTCCAAGTTTGGCAAAGGGTGCCCACGAATGTTTTGACCGTGGACTGAGATACTAGCTTATTCTAGCTACCCTACGCCACACCTCTCGCTGAATCCATAAGAAAACTAGTTGCAACAAAATACTTGGCTTGCCACACCCATATATGACAAGTGATATGTACAAGTATGTTCATGTCTTACTACTATGGATACACGGTCCTTTACCAGTTCAGCGAGCTACACCATTCAAGACCTTGTCCGTATTGCCATGGCCTAACCCCTCACTAGTACTCGATTCATTCTCATCATCTTGATCAAGTTTTAGATCATATCTCCAATATGTGTTGCTTAATGGACAAGCATGCCCTACACTCGACTTCTATCCTCTAAGCAAACTAAGCATGAATTACATGGTAATAAAAGTAAACAAGCAATGTTACAGCTTACAAAGCTCAAAATGTTTATACATACTTGGGTCTCTTGGATTCCACCGCTTCTACAACTTCATCACCAATTGAATGCATGATGCCAAATTAGTCCCTTGATATCAATTAGAGTATATGATATGCTTTGATGTATAACATATGGGCTACAATAGTATACATAGTATATAACATGTGTGTGAAGTGTAAACAAATAGATCTATGGGAACATAGACCGTGCGGTTGGAACTATTTCAAAGTGTCTACTGTCTCAGATTACCTGCTTGACAACAACAATGCATGACAATGCAGTGCAGATTAGTTGCGGGTAGAGGCAGCAAATTCATTCCACTATGACGTCATCAAAGTAGTCACAACAAGGACGTCGACACGAGTGTTGGCGTCGAAGATCAGTAGTGGATTTGACGATGGTGTCGACATAGAGAGCTTATCGTGCTGATAACGTGTTGTAAAATATGATACCATAAGGTATATAACACATAGACATAAGAGATAGGAAGACTATTCTTTATTTTTCTGAATATTGATGATTATAATATAGGGCTCCTATGTATATATAGTCTTGCCAAGACCTAAGAGTTTGTTAAGAGCCCACATACAAATTAGATCTGAGCATTTTGCGGGGTGGGCAAAAAAAGTTGGTTATTTCAAGACCAAAAAGTCTTGTCCACAATCGTTTCACTGGGCAAGTCGGGCATGATTTTTCGAACACACTTTATAGTGTAATAAAATAGCTAAAACATTATTTTGATTGAGGTCGGGCTACGAATTTTTTTTTTCTAGGCAGTGGAATATGTGCCTAGGCCCTATCCATTAAGGCCCTGTTTAGTTCAACCAAAAACCAAAAACTTTTCAAGATTTCTCGTCACATCGAATCTTGCAGCACATGCATGGAGCATTAAATATAGATGAAAACAAAAATTGATTGCACAGTTTGCCTGTAAATCACGAGACAGTTACTTCATGATTGGACAATGTTTGTCGAATAAAAACGAAAGTCTATAGTGTTAAAATCCAAAACCTTTTTGGATCTAAACACGACCTAAGGTTTATTGGTAGGCTAAAACCCATCGAGCTCGTGCTAGACTCATGTTACTCAGGTCTAATACAAATGGAGTATAATTAGGATTTCTTCTTCTTATTTTTTAGGTAGAGTTCCATATGTTTTACAACACAAGAAACTGACTATATTAAACGGACCAAGAAAAACATCCAACGTAGTCAAAGTGGTACTTTTATTGTCCACTTAATGTTTACCTCTACAAACTAATGAAAGTATCGAATAAGCCATCAAATATACTCTTAAAACTGATGTTAGATAAAGAAGTTTTAAATTTTTGTGTCAATAAAGAAACACAGTTTTTTCTAGTACTACGTACTAGCAAATCCGCACATGCGCCACCACGTGTTTATCAAAAATATCCAAGTATCGTCCGTTACTTTGTGTTACAATTCCTACTTCGAAACCTGATAGTAACGTGTATGCATATAGGTGTTTCGTCTGTGTGGATTCTAGCATTGGTAACCAACAATCAAACTCTAGTACATAGCTAGCCGTAACGTACGAGGCATACATGAAATCCCATCGGCATGCTTCATTGTTTCCTTAGTCTCCTCATCGTTCGCCCCTACTTTAGAAGGAGTCTTACTTTCTTACATGTAAGATCTCAAATGATGTATTCGCGTTTAAATCCTGGAACATGATAATTTGGCTCGTATGAGCGTTGGACTTGAAAGCTCTAGTTGGTTTTAGATAATTGATAAAACCGAAAGTATTAACCTCTATGCTAAGTATATGTAGATTAGATGAGGTTGATACATGCCAAGTGATGGAGCAAGAGATGATCATGGTCAGCGACTGAGCCAGCGGCCGGTCAAGGCGGGCTTCAGCCCAGCCTAAGGATGCTGAGTACATAGCGCCCCACCTAAGCCCCACCTTGATTTTTTTATGTTTAATTGTATAGATTGGGCTGATAATTATTAGAGATAAAAAAAAATACTTAATGGTTATTGGGCCAACAAAGGCTGAAGCCCAATCCTGAAAAGTGGAAACATCTCTCTGTAACACACCCGTGCCCTCGACGTTCTCATCCCCACGCTGTTCATCCAGTCATCCACATCGCATCGGACTCGCGGCAGTGGCTTCGCACGGGATGTGGACGGCACAGCCGCGGCTCGGGAGGACGGCGCGGCCCCAGCTCTGCGGGCGGGCGCCGCCTTGCCTCTGCCACTCTGCACAGCAGTGCCAGTGGCCCAACGCAGCTCCTGGATGGCGGCAGCGGCCAGGCGAGGCGAGGACACGAGTTGCAGCCGCGAGGGGGCGAATGAGTGAGCGTCGGCAGCCGCAGCGCGCAGCGCCGTGAAGCTTTGGAGGAATAATGTCGGGCAAGCGCTGTTATTAGTTTTGCAATTGGTCCTTTCGGTATTTATGAACTTCATATTTTTTTGTGAGTTTCGTTGTCGGTCGATGTTTTTAATATAAGATTGATTTATGTTATTATATATGTCCATTGTGAGAGGGCTATAGTAGAGATAAATTGTTGTAAACTTTTGTTCAGCCTGCCCTAAATTTTTTCCTGGCTTCATGGCTGATCATGGTGTTAATGGTGATGACCACAAGATGATCAAGTGCTCAACTTGGAAAAGAAGAAAGAGAAAAATAAAACCCTATGGAGAACAAGGTAAATATTGCTTAGGGTTTTGGTCTTGGTGATCAAGACACCTTAGAGGGTGTGATCACACTTAGGATAGATAAGTCGTACTATAAAGAGGGAAACTATTTGGCTAAACGGTTATCAAGCGCCACTAGGTGTCATTGTTCATGTCTATGCATTTAGAACCTAGTGAGCTAACTTATCTCTTCGAAGAAAATGATTGTGAAAATGCTAACACACTTGCACATGTTGGTATACGCATGATGGTGTTGACACACTTTAAGAAAGGAGGTGGAATTTAAAGGGTAGAGAGGGGTTTGGGTTCCTCTCTCCCTACCGTCGAGCTTGCGAGGTGGGATTCAGGCGTTTTCGTGGAAATAAAATGCTTTTTTTCTATTGCGCCGGTGAAAAATTTGGAGAAGTCGCGGGAGTGTTTTTCACTGGAAAAACACTCATTGAAGCTGGCCACTGAGGCGTCGGACGCTAGCAGCGTAGAAGAGAAATGCATGTCGGAGCGTCTGAGGGTGAGCGTCGGACGCAACATACGCACTATTCCCACGTCCGGTGAAGTATGACGTCAGCGACCGTGCGAACGAGCAACTCTAGCCGTGAGCGTCGGACACTGGGGAGCGTCTGGTGTGGACGCATTGGACGCGTCCGACACTTGTGCAATTTGCAGAGCTTCCTAAGTAGCGTTCAACGTTGAGGGGTGCGTTCGGTGTGGACGCGTCGGACATGCCCAACACCCATGCGATTTGCAAGGCTCCTTGAGTAGCGTCCGACGCTGAGGGGGGCGTCCGGTGTGTTGCACCTGACGTGTTCGACATGTTGTCTCTGAGGACTTGAACATTTAAGTGATCATTGGAGTTCAGCGGATCACATTTGACAGAGGACACGTGATTGTCATCTGAGCATCGGACGCTGGGTTCCAGTGTCTGATGGGTAACCGTCGGAGCGTCTGACACCGCCGATTTGTGTGTAGTGAGAGAGCTAATGGCTCTATTCTTTGGGGGTGGCTTATAAATACTAGATGGCTGGCTTAAGGACATCTCTCTTGGCATTCTAGCATACTTGACATTCTTGTGAGCCTAAGCAAACATCTCCCACTCATCTCCTTCATAGATTAACAATCTTTGTGAGATTAGGAGTGATTCTATGTGCATTTGCTTGAGTGATTGCATCTAGTGGCACTTGGGGATCGATTTGGCTGCGGTTTTCTTGTTACTATTGGTGATTGCCGGCACCAAGACGGCTTGGTGCAGCGGAGGAGTATTGGCATGAGTTGGTGATTGTTCGTGGCTATCTCCGAGTGATTGTGAGGGGTTTTGTACCTTCCTCGGCGGAGAGCCAAAAGGTAACTCTAGTGGATTGCTCGTGTCATTGAGTTACCTCACTTGTGGGTCGGTTTTTGCGGTGTTCTAGTGAGGACGAGGTTCATGCTACACATCTTAGCCGCCGAACCACCAAGTGTTGGTCAACACAACGGGGATGTAGCATACCGGCAAGCACGTGAACCTCGGGAAAAAAATTGGTGTCTCAATTGTGTTTGATTGACATTCTCCCGGTGCTTGATTATTCATATTTTGGTGATTGGTTCATCCCTACACGGCGGTATAAATATCTCATCCTCTCCATCTACTTATCGTAGTAAAGTAGTGTGGCTAGTTTAGTTGCTAGTTTTGCTTTGTGTGAAGTTAATCTTACTAGTATAACTTTAAGAAACTTAATTCTTGTGTGCTTAGTGATTATAGCAAGATTTGTTGGTTAGGTGGCTTGCAAACACTCTATTAGATCTAGAGCAGAAAGCTTCGCTTTGTTATTTACTAACCTTTTGCTCCAGTGAGTTTGTAAAATTTTTAAATAGGCTATTCACTCCCTTCTAGCTATATTAGAACCTTTCAGGAGTCTTATATCATGTGTTGCATATTTTTTTTGAGGTTAGGAGGAATCTTAATTGAGAAGAAAATCGTGAATGACTGAGCATTCATATAGCATGACGTCTAGATCGAGCAATTATTATAAAGAGAACAAAGAAAACCTCGCTCTTTTATTGTGTGATATAATGTGATGGTGACAACGGTTATGATTAAGTAGGAAATTTTCTCTCCCAAAAGACATTTAGGGTCTGTTTGGTTGGGTGGCTACCTCCTAACCAGGCTTCAGAAAGCCACCACCTTTTAATTGTTTGGTTGCCTTTAAATAGCCTGTAGCCAGGCTCCGCTAAGCCACTTTAGAGGCTTTAGCCAGGCCCTCGAAAAACGAGATGGCATCCCGTTTTTCTGTGGCCAGGCTTGGGCCAGCACCGTAACTAATTTCCGTCACTCTCTCCGCTCCCCTTGGTCACCTCCTCAGCTCGCCCTGCTCGTCTACGGTTTGGGTCCCGTCCGCTCTCCTTTCCATGCTTCTCTGTTTGGGTCCACAACAGAGGTCACCATGCTTCTCTATATTGTTACTTGTTGTGGCAGCAGCGGGCGTGGCGGCGTGGATCTTGGCAGTGTTGCTGGCCGTCTGGGCGGCGAGCTCATGGAGGTCGTGCCCATCCTACGCACGACGCCTGACATCAATGGGTAGCATATGGACTCCACGCTGGCCTTGGTGGTTTTCCAGGAAGCCCGTGAAGATTGTCTGAATGCAATTTGTTTGGGCGTGTTCACCCTTCTATAAACGTTGCATTGTTCAGGCGTGTTCAATGGAGTGTACTGCAGTTTATGTGTGCATTCGATTGACAGAATGCAGTTGTTGTTTGGTTGAATTGAATCAAGATGTATGGTGGTGAAGTTGTGCTTATCACGTGTTCGACGAATTGTCTCTAAGGTGGTGAAGTTACCTTTATAAGGAAGAGGTGACTCTATCCGATCTAAGATAGCCAACCAAACATACTAGTTATTAGCCAGGCCAAGATAGTACATACAACCAAACAAATCCATTTTATCTTACTAGGAACAGATTTAGACTAGCCTAACTTATTTTCTAGCTAGGCTAGAAGTTAGACGAGAAACCAAACATACTCTTATAGAGTTATATGTAGGGATGAAAACGATACAGATATTTTCCGACCGTATTCAAGACTGAATTCGTTTAGAGAGATTCAGATCTTTCCGATTCCGAATATTCAACATCCGATACCTTATCCGTATCCGAATACTTAAATCATATATTTACGATATCGACATCTAATCCTACCTTATCCGATAGGATTGATATTATCCGTATTCGAATATGGATTCGACCAGAAATATAAAAACAAATATGATATCGGCTGTCCGTATCCGATCCGTTTTCATCTCTAGTTATATGTGTCCTGTTAGCCATCAGTCCCATGATGGACTTCGCAAATCAAGCGCTCGCCTGACTCAGGCCTTGTTTAGTTCCAAAAAATTTTACAAAATCGACACTGTAGCACTTTCGTTTGTATTTGATAAAAATTGTCCAATCATGGACTAAATAGGCTCAAAAGATTCGTTTCGTCAATTTCGACCAAACTGTGTAATTAGTTTTTATTTTTATCTATATTTAATACTCCATATATGCGTCTAAAGATTCGATGTGACGGGGAATCTGAAAAATTTTACAAAATTTTTTGGGAACTAAACAAGGCCTCAGGAGTCAGGATAGAAGGCGTCACTATCCTTTTCCGGCCGAATCCAGAACACAAACAGAAACCCCTATATGTACACTACCGTCCCTCGCCCCCCAGTATTTCCTCCCCCGCCCCCTCTCTCCCCTCTCTTCCCCGCAGCGGCAGTCGACGGCAAAACCCTAGATCTCTCTCCCTCTTAAACCCTCAACAAGGTAACGTTTCTTGCCCAAAGATTGGAGCTTTGGCGGTAGATCTCTCTTCTCCCCGTTTCGTCGATTGGTTCGGGGCCTTCCATCCGACCAATTTCGTAGTGATTATTGGCAGCTGCTTGTGTTACAGTGCGGAAGGATGTCGGAGCCGTCCAAGGTAATCCACATCCGCAACGTCGGGCACGAGATTGCCGAGGTATGTAGGGGATCAGCTAAGGGGGAATCTTGAATCTTTTGGGTTTTGTTCTTTTTGGATCAAATTCGAATGGTTTGTTTGGTTTATGCGAAAGATTTGATTTCTATTGGCTATGTCGCCCCCACCGTGCTGTTGTGTTTGCAGTCTGATCTCCTTCAGCTGCTGCAGCCGTTCGGCGTGGTCTCCAAGATCGTCATGTTGCGTGCCAAGAACCAAGTGGGTTATTTCTTCTTTCCAGCACTTTACTGAGTAGATTGACTATAGGTATTACTTACTTGTGAATGTTTCGTGGCGAAGGCTCTTCTCCAGATGGAAGACATACATGCTTCCGTGAGTGCGCTGCAATATTACACTTCTGTTCAACCTAGCATAAGGTAATGTAGTCTATGCGTATCGGCTGCAATGCTTTATGGATGCCAAGGGCTCCAAAAGAGATATTCATACATGTATTACAAATGTAAGCTGCCAAGTAGTGTGGCCATATGCCTGGTAGATAATGTGTGTAAATTTATGGATGCTGATGATATATTTTTTGGGCTTTCTGTTGCGACAAGTGTTGAACTTAAGTATAGCCTCTTTTCAACAATTGAGTTTAACATCCCATCCTATATGTGATTTATCATTTTTGTGCATCATGTTTTACATTTTAGGGGAAGGAATGTATACATGCAGTTCTCATCTCACCAAGAGCTTACCACAGACCAGAGCTCTCATGGAAGGAATTCTGATCAGGTATGCCACAATCATGTACTTGTATGGTTAGTTTATTATTATATTTCCTAATATAGTCTAAACCTAAACCAATATTATGCATAGGTCCTGATTTTGACTGATGCATGTTAGATTTATGCTATAGGCCCTTTATGTAACTGATGCATGTTAGTGCATCATGTTTTGTTTTATTTTCTTATTGACCTTTGTTGGCATTAAGTTGTATGATAATCAATTAACCACATCGGACATGTAGGCATGAAAACAATAGTGCATCAGACTTAACACGAAAAAAAATCAAATTTCTTATTAGGTCCACTATTTATGCGATAGTTTATGTACCGTTGACTTTTTTAATATGTTTCTGCAAAACACCCCTTTACACTTTCCGAGACTCCATGGTATTGGTTTTAGTTGCCGGCATGCCTACAGTGGGCGCTGGGTTGGCTTGGTTTGTTTTCAATTGAAGTACCCTTTGTAGTTCCCTCCATTACCATCCATTTCCTAACAAAACTGTGCCTGGTTATTAACTTTGTAATGATGGCTAGGATGGGAGAAGGTTCTTAAAAGTTGGCATATGATGTAGCAGTAGTAAAACTAGATCTCTATAAAAAATATTGGGATGTGCAACTAATTGTTAGAAAAGTGTATTGATTGAAAGTATGTTTAGCTGTATTTTATATCTTTCTACCTCCACTTGTAGATAGTTAGATTGTGTCGCATATCTGCTGTCTCTTATTTTCCAACTAGTTATACACATTCCTCCCTATTTATTCTTTTCTTTCTATCTCCTCTTTTCTGTCTCGGTGCTTGTTGCTGCTTGGCATCAGGAGTCTGAACCCAACCGAATCCTCTTAGTTACTATCCACCACATGATCTATCCTATAACGGTGGAGGTTCTACATCAAGTATTCAAAGCTTATGGATTTGTGGAGAAGATTGTCACATTTCAAAAGTCAGCTGGTTAGATTTTCCTGCTCTCTCTCTCTCTCTCTCTTTCACCACGCACACGTGCACCTGGTATACATTTTCTGATTCCCTTACGGATTGCATGTGAAGGTTATTTGTATTAATGTGGGTTCACTGGGCTTTAACGTGTTTCAAAAAGTAAGCCGTAACAACAGCTTTAATTGCTACCAACATTATGTGCTGTAACATAGCTATTAATTATAAGTTTTAGATGCGCTTGCAAATGGCTGGTACAGCTTGTACATCCCAAACTTGCTGTCTGGTTACAAATTCGAATGTTTTGAGCCAAAAGTGTTCACAAACTTAACCATCTACCTCAATTTGTGATCTTTAAGGTTATTTTAATATTCTTTGCTTAACTGATGCAGGTTTTCAAGCTCTTATTCAGTTCCACTCGCGCCAAGAAGCTGTGGAAGCGTTTGGTTCTTTGCATGTAATAATATTTACATTGTTCAGCTAATGTCCTTACTGTGCATGTATATCTGGCATCACTTTATTCTTACACACACATAAATATCCCAGGGAAGGAACATATATGATGGTTGCTGCCAGCTAGACATTCAATATTCAAAGTACGAGCTGTAACTTGTCACATTTTAAATTTGGTCTCACTTTCTATAACTTAATCTTCTTGTTTCCTTTTATCGAATATCCAGTCTCAGTGAACTGCAAGTCCACTACAATAACGACCGATCTAGGTAATATTGGCTCTTTCATTCCTGCCAGATGTAGCAATGTGTCTTCGTGCCAGTTACCTTTAGATAATTGTTCCATCTTGCAAAGTTCACCTGCCACTTAATTTAGTGGTTAGATCTTTATTTTCTTAGTTCCTTTTTCCTTCCTCAGAGATTTCACAAATCCATCATTGCCTACAGAACAACGTCCTAGGGCCCCTCAGGTTGGTGGTTGATACATGTGCTTACACTTTTTGCCTGGATCAATTTGATTCTGTAAAGCTAACTGTGTCATTTTCTACTTTTTCAAACTTAATGGTGCAGCAAGGTTATCCTGATCCAGCTAATCTCTATGCCTTCCAACAAGCTGGAGGTAGCATACTGAAACTTCCATTACTTTTTGGATAATTATTACACATACCTGATATTTGCGCAAAATCTGATTTTGCCTTCTTTTTTTTTGCAGCTTCATTTGCACAGGTTGGTGTCTGAATGGATTATCCAATGCTGTAATTTCTAGCAGGAAATCGTTGAAATGAATATGTTCACATCTGTTGTGTCTTGTCTAATGCATGTGAAACTCATACAAAGTTTTGCAATGCCAGATGGGGAGGGCTGCAATGATTGCGGCTGCATTTGGTGGATCTTTACCTCATGGAGTGACTGGTGCCAATGAACGGTGCACACTCATAGTCAGTAATCTGAATACTGATGTAAGTCTTGCGCTGTTCTGAATATTTTCAAGGATTTTTCCTACTTATTTGTGTTAAAATTCGTTACCCTTTCGAATAGTATTCGCTGTTTGGTGAGTCTCTTTGCTGTTAAGCTTTTTATTTCCTTAATAGTCAGATGAGGATAAAACTCACTACCTGTAATTGTTCCATGTTCTTTTCAGAAAATTGATGAGGATAAGCTTTTCAATCTGTTTTCCTTGTATGGAAACATAGTAAGAATTAAGATACTGCGGAACAAACCAGATCATGCCCTTGTTGAGATGGCTGATGGGTTGCAGGCTGAGCTAGCTGTGCATTATTTGAAGGTACATTCATACCCACTAACATATGTATTCTCAGTTGCATTCCTATCTCTTTGCAGTTGACGATACTTATCTCTTTGCAGGGGGCTATACTATTTGGGAAGAAACTGGAAGTTAACTACTCAAAGTACCCTAACATCACACCTGCCCCAGACGCCCACGATTACTTGAACTCAAGCCTGAACCGGTTCAACAGCAACGTGGTCAAGAACTACCGTCATTGCTGCTCCCCAACGAAGATGATCCACATTTCTGCCCTCCCCCAAGAGATCTCTGAGGAAGCAATCCTGAACCATGTCTCTGAGCACGGCAACGTTCTCAACACAAAGCTATTCGAGGTGAATGGCAAGAGACAGGCTCTCGTTTTGTTTGAGACCGAAGAGGAGGCGACTGAGGCCCTTGTGTCGAAGCATGCCAGCACGCTCGAGGGTAACACGATCCGGATCTCTTTCTCCCAGATGCAGAGTATATAAGCCACATCAAGGGAAAGCTCCTGTCGCCCTCACTCGCCCCCTTCGAGCTCTATTTAGGAAGCATTTCAGACTAAGATGTGAATCCTGTGCGCTATTCTCCAATACTGATGCTGTCTGAGCTGTACCTCCCCCTGACCTTCGGTTTTTCTTTTCACTCAACACTGGTCTTTCACCAAAAGGTTTCTGTGTTTCTTTTCACATCCTGTTTGTTAGGTTATCGAAGGATATTTACCCCTTCATCTTCGTGTCGTGATATTCTGAGTTGGAAGGCCTGTTAATCGTGTGTCGTGATATTATCCTTTTGCCAGTGTAATCGAAATATCCCTTTGCCTTGAGGCGATGTACTCCGTTCGGCATGTTTGATTTTCATTTTTCCGTGTAATGGGACGGTATATTCCTTATACCTCTTCTGCTGCTGCTAGACTTAGGCCTTGTTTAGTTCGTAAAAATTTTCAAGATTTTTCGTCACATCGAATCTTTGATCGCATGTATGGAGCATTAAATATAGGCGAAAATAAAAACTAACTGTACAGTTT
>Ga0182004_10003852_pt1 | contig 12003 bp, 5 predicted proteins | sample Sormic07211540_1_FD_120479 | JGI IMG/M metagenome (GOLD analysis project Ga0182004, IMG submission 120479) | Endophyte microbial communities from Sorghum bicolor roots, Mead, Nebraska, USA - 072115-40_1 MetaG | ecosystem: Host-associated > Plants > Roots > Unclassified | place: USA: Nebraska... | reverse complement strand
TGTTAAAAAGAATAATACTTCGGGCGTGGTTGCTTCATTGAAACATTTTGTTAGACTAGGAACTGTCCGTCCCTTTTGCGATATTGTTTGCAGATTGCTAATGCTGATTGAGAGTTAACCGTTAACTGTATCTACATCAAGTGATCAAGTCTGTGGGAGCCCATTTGTTAGGCCTTGTTTAGTTTGCGATTTTTTTTGTTTAGCTACTGTAACATTTTTGTTTTGATAATTATTGTCTAATTATAGACTAACTAGGCTAAAAAGATTTTATCTCGTAAATTACAGATAAATTATATAATTTTTTATTTTTTATTTATATTTAATACTCCAAGTATCCAAAGATTTGATGTAACGGAGAATCTTGAATGTAACGAAGAATCTTGAAAAAAATTTAGAACCTGAACAAGGCATTAGGATCAATTATTCGATGGCATATTGGAACTGGTACCATGCATGGGGCTGGTCGTAAGATCGTGATGGATACCTCAAAGTTTCAACTTAGGCCTTGTTTAGTTGCCAAAAAGTTTTGGAAAATGTTACTGTAGCACTTTCGTTTGTATTTGACAAATATTGTCTAATCATAGAGTAACTAGGCTCATAAGATTTGTCTCGCAAATTACAAATAAACTGTATAATTAATTTTTGTTTTTTTATCTATATTTAATGCTCCATGCATGTGCCGTAAGATTCGATGTGACAAGGAATCTTGAAAAGTTTTTGAGTTTTAGGGTGAACTAAACAAGGCCTTAAGGCACTTCCAATACAGAAATCATCATATTTTTTTATAGACATTAATTGTAGTGCTATCTAAGTATTTTGCTGATGTGGCAAGACAATTATTGAAGAGAGAGCAAAAATCATAGAAACCGGGTTTAAGTTAGAAACCATGTCCACGAGATCCAAGATATAAAGTGATATGTTGGTTGAAATAGAGAGAATAAATGTAATTGGATAAAAAATTATTATATAAAAACAATCTATTGGGAGAATTTTAGTATTGAGACTGTCCTTATCCACCGTGAGATATCCGTATAACTGTATGGGATTGCTGTTAATAGGAGTTTTACTATTTTAAGCCAACCTCAATGGGAAGACCTGTATCATTTCACTTGGCAGTCTTAGGCCTCAATTGAGGTCTTTCATTTTTTTGTTGTTGTTTTTGTTTTAGCCAACCTCACTGAAAAAATCTGTATGATCACCGTTGACTTATCGTAGTGGCAGATGGGGCATGCACTATTCCTTCCTTGTCAGAACCGCAAGGCAAGTCCTTTGAAAACTCCTTGATCATGAGTGGCCATGATTTGACTGTCATGACATCGTTGATATCCTTACTGATACCTGATTTGTTCATTCCTTCCTTGGACGGGTCGGTGAGCGAGCAACGAAAAGGTTGGCGCGCACGAGTCATCAGAAAAGTTCTATGGGCTGCAGAAACCAGCCCATCGGAAAAATCGATTTCCCTCCCCAACTCTCCCACTCCCGCGGCAGGGTGACGTGGTGAGGCGCGTTTCGATCAGTCCCACCTCGCCGCGTGAAGCTGGGTAGGACGCGGGAGAGGGTTACATAACCAGCGCCCCTGCCCACGTTGCAACATACTTACCTGGACGGGGTCGACGGGCGTTCATGAAGGCCCGTGGCCTAGGTCAATGGCCCACATTGCACTTGGTGGGTGCGTTGGCGTACCATCTCCCCAAGTGGGAGAGTGGACGTCGTAATTTGTGGTGGAGGGGGTACGCGTTCGCGCGGCCCCTGCCAATTCGTTGAATGAAATTTGGCCTTTGGGCCGGGCCTTTGGCCCAGTTAGTTTGCAGCAGGCCTCTGGCCCAGTTAGGCCTTGTTCTTCTTACGACAGTCAGCAGTAAGAAATAAAATGCAACGTCTTCTTAGGTGTAAACATTAAAACTATTTAGAAAAACATACTAAAGTCATTCAATTTATTTTGAAACTTTACATCCATAATCCATTCATATAATATACTCACATGTAAAACTTAAGATGCAAACTCAAAGTAGGAAAATTCATACCCAAAAAATACGCACTGGGGAGGTCAACCAGTAGTTTATCTGCTGGAAGTTTTTAGGCCTTGTTTAGTTTGTGGTAAATATTGTTGATTTATATATAATTAGTTTTTATTTTTTTTGTCTAAATTAAATACTCCGGCGAGATTTATATATAATTAGTTTTTATTTTTTTGTCTAAATTCAATACTCCGTGCCGTCTTGAAATTTTTTTAGGAACTAAACACTGTAATTCGCAAATTTTTTTTGCGGAACCAGTAGTTTAACAACATTGGTCGGGCTCAAATTTTCGATTGGGCCGGAAGGAAAACCTGTCTGATGACCTAAGGCCCAACAGAGAAAGGCCTGAACTGACGCCTCGAAGCCCAAGGCCCGACAGTAACGTTACCTCAAAGTCTCGAACGAACCCTAGCCGCCGCTACTGGAACTCTGGAAGTCCAGTCTCACCAGCCAGACACCACGCCCTCTCCGTGCTTCCGGCCATTCCCCATGATTTCGCCGCGGATGCCGACGAATCTCCTCCCGGCGCGGACGATCTCCCCTGTCTCAAATGGCTGCGCAGCGACGGCGAGCCCCTCTTCTCCCTCGGTGGCTGCACGGCCACGGCGACCCTCTTCAGGCCTTCAATCTGTGTATGTATCACGGGTTTCGTCCCAATCTACTCTGAATGCGACTTTCTTCTCGTTTCACGTTTCTATTTCTTGCAAGTATCGATTGTTTTTCATCTCACCATGGAGGATGGCATCTCGGTCGTATCAAATTTGGCGTGCTTTTGTTCAGTCAAATATGGTCAAACCGATGGCAATAGTACATTTCCTTTGAGCGGATACATGAATCTAACAGTATGGGAAGAATTCATTGTGTCCATGTCTTCTTCAGGATCTCTCTAATTCCCATACAATTTACAAGGAGTTGCCATGACCATAAATTTTTATTTTACTTACCGTTCTGCAATCATCCTTGCTTCCAAACATAACACGCTAATACAGGTGGGTACTTGTGCAGGACTGGCAGAGGGAAGTTTCCCTTGGCAGCCATCACTCTAGATGATTACCTTCCAATGCGAAGTACCGAAGTGAAGAACCGGTAACTTGTTTATTTCTAAAAGAATGCTGGCAATAATTCATCTGTATTTTTGGTAGCTGAAGCTGACAAGGTGTTAGTTTCGGTGAAATTTGGTGTATGCATCAATCGGATGAGAATAAAATCGCTTGTGTGCCTTTGATTGTACTGATCGATCCTTTTTTTCCCCAAAATTAATACATGCTGAAAAAAAAAACCATTTTGGATAGCCACCAGGTGGAGCTTGATGCCAGCTTTTCCCATATCCAAATTCCTTGTAGAACAGTTGTAATTGTTCCTTGTTGCTTAGGTAAGTCAGGTTCAAGATATAGCTTGCTTGAAATCATTTCATGGCCTTGTTTGAGCTTTAGACTCTACAGACTTGATAGGTGTATGATAAGTTCGAAGTCTTGGGCTGGAAGAATCATTTACTCAATAGAGTAACATAATATGTTGTTATTTTCATTAAGATAATCTGTGAAATTGTCCTAATTATGTTGAATCAGCAATTGCCTCTGCAAGATTAAAAACGCTGCAGCTAGAAAAAACTAGTCAGCAAGTAAAATGCGAATTGCTTTGTCTGGAAGAAAAGAATATCAATAAATAAATTTATGCTTGGTTATTAAGTTTGTTCTTTTTAACGAACGATCCTGTACATTCTTTGGTAACTGCAGTTGGTATTTTTCTGTTCATGGTTCACAAGTATTTGAAGGATTTGATTTGAGTTATCTTCTGCTTTGGTCTGATCTTCCTCTGTCTGAGATGCAGGACATCAACAGATGACATCACAAGTCTGAGACTAATCACAGCAGTCAAAACCCCCTATTTGCCTGATGGAAGATTCGATCTGGAAGCATATGATTCTCTCATAAACATGCAGATAGAGGGTGGTGCTGAAGGTGTAATAGTTGGAGGAACAACAGGAGAGGGTCATCTCATGAGCTGGGATGAACATATCATGCTCATTGGGCATACAGTGAACTGCTTTGGCTCTAGAATTAAAGTGATAGGCAACACAGGAAGTAACTCAACCAGAGAAGCTGTTCACGCAACAGAACAGGGATTTGCTGTTGGCATGCATGCAGCTCTCCACATCAATCCGTACTATGGGAAGACCTCAACTGAAGGAATGATTTCTCATTTTGAGGCTGTTCTCCCAATGGGCCCGACCATCATCTACAATGTGCCATCCAGGAGTGCCCAGGATATCTCCCCTGAAGTTATTGTAGCAATTTCAGGCTATACAAACATGGCAGGTGTCAAGGAATGCGTTGGGCATGAGAGGATTCAGCAGTATGCTGACAAAGGTATAACAATTTGGAGCGGTAATGATGATGAATGCCACGATTCTAGGTGGAAATATGGTGCTACTGGAGTCATTTCTGTTACTAGCAACCTTGTTCCTGGGCTCATGCACAGCCTCATGTACAAAGGCGAGAATGCTATGCTGAACGAGAAACTATTGCCCCTGATGAAATGGTTGTTCTGCCAACCAAATCCAATTGCTGTCAACACTGCTCTGGCTCAGCTCGGGGTGGCAAGGCCCGTCTTCAGACTGCCATATGTTCCGCTTCCTCTTGAAAAGAGGATCGAGTTTGTCCGGATTGTTGAGGCTATTGGACGTGAAAATTTTGTGGGAGAAAAGGAGGCTCAGGTTCTCGATGATGATGATTTCGTGTTGATCAGTAGGTACTAGTAAGTGAGTTAGTGTGTATTTTGATGAATAAAACTGAGAGTTTGTACCTTGCGTTTACAGACTTCGTTCTGTTCATCAGTGGTTGGTTTTATATCTGTTTATTAATTAGCGCTACCTTGGCTGCATTGTATAATCTATGTGTCACGTTTATAGTTTATTACATTGAATTGACCTACTAGGTACATGAAAAAATAATCACTGTTTCCTATCCCTGGCACATATGCCAGAACCAGTTGGCAACTAAACAAAATTAGTAGAATTTTAGCTACCTTGCTACACGAAAACTGGACAGATTATATATGTTGGACAGCAGGGAAACGAATTCCAAGAATTGTCCACGTTTGGATCTTGACAAATGACTGCCAGTATCGAGGGTAATCGTGCCAGTGAATGAATAAATTGATGCTCGCCCATCAAATATTCGTGCTCCCACGTGCTGGGGTCATACAGCGTGGCGAACTGTCCCATTATCCAGTTTGGCAATAATGCTCCATATCACAAGTAGTGGTAGTCATGCAGGCCTTTCCGCTTGCAGAGGCGTCGAACGGCCTCGTGTGACAAAAGTTCCAAGCACAAGTGCAAAGATGCGTTGTGGGCAACGGAGCAGCAGAATTTAGTTCGTGTTTTTTTTTGAGGTTGAGGGGAAGAACAGGAAAACGAAGCATGCGATAAAAAGCTGAATGATAAAGTACCTTTTTACTGTAGCTATTAACCTGAGTTGTAAAAAGATAGTCCTCTGTGCTCTCTGTAGCATACACTACTAACCGCCCACGTTGGGTTTGGCCTAACTCATAAAATATGCTCCAAAACTCTTGAGATGATGTCAAAAACATGCTCCAAAACTCGGAGCATACCCTGGCATGGTCAATATAGGCTAATATCAGACGTTGGCTTTAAAAAAAGTAGTGCACCAGGGACGAAGTGAAACCAATAACTCTTTAGCCCAACTGTAGTTTTATGGGTCAACATATAAGTTGTCTTTTCTATTTTGGTGTCACATTTTCTTCGGAACCTCTATAGCTTGCATAGGCACCTCTAACACCATTTGAGGCTACTACTTCACACATGAAATCCGATCCTATCTGCTCTATGAGGCTACAAGCCAACATGGAGCGTTTGTGAAGCCCTAAGGGCCTCTACTACTAAGGCCAACCCCGTGCCGAGGTGGCTACTAGCTTCCATGTCTATGTGTTAGGTTCATGTCACTCTTGTAGGTGGCTTTGCACTAAGGGATTCACCAATGCAGACTTATGGGTAGTGGTCTAAGCAAGAAGATTTCTCCCACCTAGACAAGGATAGTTTAAGACCACTAGCCTCGAAACAATGTAAAATTTTGACATCTTTTTTACTGTGTTGTTTATGCGGTCTTTTTCTTACTGGATCACTTCTACTATATGCTTCAAGCCAACACTTTTTTTTGTTGCAATGCATAGCTTCAACTGCAGCTTGTGCTTTTAGCCAGATGAGGCAAACGTGATTCCTGCGAGCTGCAAAGCCACTTTCCCATCATCTCTCACCCCCACATGGGTATCCGAGCCTATGTAGCTCCGTGGGGCAGTAGTATAGAGTGGAGTGTTGGGACGCTGCAAGCCATAGTCACTTGTAGAAGTTACAAACACTTATCCAATCAAACATGCGTTGTAATGGAGTACGTCCTTCACGTTTATCTAGAGGTTGAGAGAACATGTACAGTTCACATATTTTTTACTGTTGACCTTAGCTTGGGTTGCAAACTTGATAGCCCCAAGTTTTATGTGTCCTATACCTTTTAACTGAAGCACATGATATCAATTGTCTGTGTTGGGGCTGGCCTAAGTTGTGTGAATGACTTAAAGCGACACTACATACACACCCCCTGGCACCTTTTTAATACAGTCTTTACATGTAGTGCTACAGAGAAACTTATAAAAATTCTTTCCGTTCCAATATTACAGTGTTTATTCACCACAAGATCATCACCCTGTCGGTCATGTATTTGTTGGTTATATGGACTAACTTCTTATTTATCTAAGTATAATAGCTAGACAGCTCTCCTATTTGTTTGTTTAAAACAAATCACAGAAACATTTGAAACTGTTAGGTTGCAAAGATTTTACATTCATACTCATCCACACGACTTCACTCGTGCATTTAATGCTTATGAACAGCAGTCACAAAATCCTTCAGCAGCAACTGTTAATTCAGATATCAGACAAACAGGACCACATTCAGTACCAAGCATGATAGGTCAACGTTATCTCATAATGAACAACTTCACGTGGTAACATAATGTTGTGATGACACATTACGGTGGTGTTTATATGTACAGATTACTTGCCACGCTGTAGACTTTAGCCAAAGGTTAAAAGAAACAAAGAATGAGACAGGTAAAAACATGTTTGCCCACATTATGTCCTTGGATAGTTGGATGAGCCAATCGAACCACGTGGGTATCATTGCTTCTTCAAATAGGAGGTATGTTGGAAAAGGAGAAACCCTTGTACCCTTTGTAAGCATAATATGCTATTCTTGTGTAGTAGAACCCTGGGATGAACATTACCACACCCAGAACTGCAAAGAAAATGCCTGTATCCAGAAAAAAGGGGGCTAGAGATCAGGTCAAGAATACTAAAAGTATATTGATAATTTGTATATTCATTGTAATTCTTGAATGAGAACTTTTGAAGAGTTAAACACCTTAAACTATTGTATTGAGAAAAAGGCAAACAAAAAAAAATCCAAATCTGTATGTTATAAAACCATTCTTAGAAGTAAATAACATGCATCACAATGCCAAAGGATTTTGCATCCCTTGAATCAACTAAGACCCCTTTGGAATGCAGGTTGCCCTGAACAGTTTTTTTTCCCCGCAGGAACATGTGGCCTTTGGCACATTCATAGGCTTGACATCAGTAACCATAGCTAAAAATCATTAAATTGATCCCGTTTGCACATAAAGCCACATTTCGTTGCCTAAAATTGTAATCAAACAAATGGGCTTTTATGACTTCATTGAAGTAGTTACCCTTGGCTTAGAGTTATATAAGTCTCAAACAAACTCAAAGACCTTAGTCTCCTAAAACTAGGAAAGGAAACAGAGCACACGGGTGATGCTCCAGGATCTATTGATTTTTGGCATTAGCATACTATTTCCCATCTTTATTAGAAATAACATTCACCAGAGGTTCCAGTTTTACACAATCCCATCATGGTTATTTGAATCCTACTTATATCAACTGCAAGAATTGTTTGGCATGGTCTAAAAATATGATCCAAACAGCATAACAGAAAAACTAAACTTTCAGATAGGTCATCCAAACAACGTACCTTTTCCCGTCTTTATTAGCAGAAAACCTTTACAGTTTTATAAATTCGACATGATTGTTTAAACTTTTATGATCAACAACGAAGCATTTGGATTGTGTTCAGAAAGCAGGAACGTGAAAACTTCTTTCTAGTAAAAGGATCTAAATAACATATTACAGACGGGTAGATCGACTAATGATCCAGGGACCCTAGAGAAAACTTAAATAATTATTACTCCTCCCCTTCGTAATAGTGCTAAGCCTGCCGATCCCAAGTTCCCAACTCAGTACCCAAATCGTACGACAATGAATTGAATGAAATCCAATCAGGTACTGGTTTTGCCTCACCGTGGGCGCGGTCGCCGCCGACTTGGTGCGCGGCCATGAAGGATCCGGCGACGACACCGACGACGCCGAAGGCGAGGAGCGCGGCGGCAAAGGCGATTTCCTTGACTGGCGCGCCACGCGGGCCTCCCACCGCGCCGCCGACCAGGTCGTCGTCCTCGGTGATGGAGAAGGCGTGGTCCACGTACGCCATTCCGATGAATCCCGCGGCGCGGGTAAGGTTGGGACTCGCCTCGCCTGCCTGACTGCGGGGTACGGTGGTTTCGCGATCTGGAAGCTCGTGGAAGAATCGGGGGAAAGCGCGGGAGGGGAGGAGGCGGAAGCTTGCGAGGCGGGCAAAGGCGACGATGAAGAGTCAGATGGCGCTGTCGTCGATTCTCGCGGCCGTTGCGGGGTCTTAGCTCTGGAATCTGACAGTTTTTTTTTCATCAATTTCTCCCCTTTTCTTTATTGACCATAGGATGTGCCAATTTAGAGTTACAATATTATTTTACAGTTTGGTTATGGTGTAAGACAAGTTCATCTCAAGCCCTTCATCTACAAATAAGTCTGGTTTTAGTTAGCCAATAATGTTTTACGTTTACCTGAGAGGGCCTATTTGGTTGAAGGCTTGCGGATTTACTTAGAAATTTGATTTTTTTTTGCCTGGTCAGACAAGTTTATAATAGACCTATTTGATTTGAGGTGTGTGCCTAAGGAGGCTAACAAGTAAAGATGATTATAATTAACCTATACTTCTATAAATTGACTCAAAAATAAATGATTTAGGTTAGTACTATTAGTTTTAGTTTAAAATGGAAATAAAATATTTATTCATGTTAAATTATACAATTATATTTTGCACACTAATCTTTCATAAGAAATATGTATGGTACCAATACACCTTTTTAATTCCTATGATTAGCATATACTCTGACTCACTAAATAGATGGTGTAAATTTGCTTATCTTTTTAGTTATAGTATTGAATAGAAAATTTCACTCATACATATATTTAATGTAAAAAATCTTTACATAATCTAATGAAAAGTATCAATATTTTCATAACTATCCTATTCCATTGTTTCTTAAGTAGCCAACAACAATTAATATAGATAACTAAAAAGAAAATCGTACATAGGCAATTTACTTGTGAGGATATTTTAGTATAGAGTTTTGTGTATATAGTGTGCCATTATTAAATAGCTACAGTAGATAATGTTAAGGAAATAGGTTGACTAGGTTGGTGATTTAAGGTAGGCACAAGTAAACATCATAAACAATAGAAAGCTAGTGAACAAGTTCCTCTCCTCTAAGATTGAAGCCACTTTTGTGATGCCTTTGTTTACTAATGCTATGGCCATGGACCTCCGGTGAGACCTTCCTGCATGTGGCGACCTCCTTCTGCCCCTCCCTCATCCCGTCGCTACTATGGCCAAGGGTGCTCCAGCCTTGACCTGACTTGGTTGCCTCTACTGCCACTAGACCTAAAGCCGCTCTCTTGCCATCCCTACCGCCTGGCCAGCCTACCTCACTCAAACCCCTTCTCTTCTAAGCTCACCGGAGATAGGAAGAAGAGAGGAGCCCATCGGAACCCTAACTCGGGAGTGCTTGTATGCTGGAGAAGGAGGAGGAGCACACACCTCGCCGACGCTAAACCTGTTGCTGCTCTACCGCCGGAGTTGTGGAAGATGCTTGAGGTGGAAGATGACCTGGCGGGCACGTAAGGGAGATAGGGGAGGTGGCCGTGCGGTGCATCGAAAAAACAGTCGTGCGGTATGAAGTCTTTGCCAATAAAGAGAGATCTAATTAATGACTAGTCCATGAACCCAATAAAACTTACCATCACATATAAAACGACTAGAGAGCCCGTACACGGCCGGAGGAGCACACGAGTTTATGGATACTGGTTGTACAAATTATATATAAAGACAGTAGAAGGGATGTGCTATCCTTTGTAGCGAAGGCTAGGCATAATCCAGGTGGGAAGCGGCCAATTCAACTATGGGCAAGGAGGTTGAATTTGGTGAAAGCTGCCATCACCCACATTGTAGATACCAATGTCCCTTGGGCACTCTGGCGAGTAGAGCGCGTACTGCTCCTCATTGTCCGTGTAGTAGACGTGGCTGGGCAGCACACCTGCACTGTCCGTTGCAGCGAGAGCGAAGGAGTAGTTGCACCCCACGAACAGCGCGTGATCGCCGAGGCTCTTGATCTCAACCAGCGTCTGCGCGGCGAGATCCACCTGGTAAACCGAGATCGATTCTGTCCGCCACGCAGATTCTTGTGCCACCGGAGCAGGCGTCGTCGTCGTCGTCACAGTAGGCTTACTGGCCCCCATCTTCCTCCACACCTGAAGCCAGCTGCCACCGGCGCCGCCGCGTAGCCATGGCGCGTGGACGAGGTAGTTGGTCGTTGTCTTCCCGCCCTGGACCTGAGGACGGAGCACGACCTCCCTCTCGAGCTCCGGCCGGCCGTGGAGGTCGAACGCGTGGATCGCGCCGTCGTGGCGCATCGCGTACAGCGTCCTGCCGTCGCCGTCGAAGGCGCAGTCGCAGTACTGGGTGTTCTCCGTCGGTGGCCGTATCCATGTCCAGTGCGCGTCTCCCGGCCTCGCGAAGCACAGCTGGTACTGGGGCCAGTAGACGAGCACGACGACGCAGTCGCCGTCGCCGTCGCCGTCCGATGGGTCCGACGAGATGATCGCCCGGACGTAGAGGTAGCGGATGAGCTCACGCGCGTCCAGCGTCGTGGCCGCGTTCGCGGGATCGTACACCCACAGCGACGAGTTGTACTCGTACACCGTGTACCTGTCGGCGACGACGGCGCCGCCCTCGCCGTCGTGCACGCGCCGCACCTGCGCCACGGTGGCCACCGACGGGAGGGTGTCGATCCGCTGCCCCGTGACCGGGTTCACGAGGTGAGGCTCCGCGTGGTCGTCCACCGTCACGAGCCAGCCGTGGGAGGCGCCCAGCCAGAAGCCCTCGGCGATGGACGCGCCGCCGGCGAAAGGCACGGGGTAGGACCTGCCGTCCGTGACGCTGAAGAGCGTCGCCGCGGAGGTGGTGGCCGCTGGTGGCTCGGAGTCGGACGGCGATGATGAGGACGAGCCAGCGGCCGCCGCCGCGTAGAGCAGGCAGGGCGTGCGCGGACGCGACAGCGCGCGGTGCTGGGTCCGAACGTGCGACGACGCGGCGTTCCACCAGCGGCACACGGCGCCGGCGCGGCAGAGGTCACGGATGGCGAGCCCCTCGAGGACCGTGACCAGGACGTCGGCCGGCAGCTCCGACCAGCGGCTGGCGGAGCGGCGCTCGTTGCTGCTGCTTCCCATGGCGACGATCGTCCACGACACCGGCGGTTCGTTTGGATTTTGGAAGCGATCACGTACCTGCATCACGTACGTTACGTTTTTGGAGTCCAACGCGTCAGGATCGCTCGGTCAGATCGAGGTGGTGGTGCTGTTGCTCGGAGCCTCGGACGGATTGGACGGGCCGAAATTACTCGAATCATACTAGTATTTTACTACTCCCACATTTGGGCCTACAACGCTAGGCCTAGTAATCTCGTTACCTCACGGTGACAAAAGCCGAAAGTGTGGGTTGTCAAGTCAGAGAGAGAGC
>Ga0182004_10003851_pt1 | contig 12003 bp, 13 predicted proteins | sample Sormic07211540_1_FD_120479 | JGI IMG/M metagenome (GOLD analysis project Ga0182004, IMG submission 120479) | Endophyte microbial communities from Sorghum bicolor roots, Mead, Nebraska, USA - 072115-40_1 MetaG | ecosystem: Host-associated > Plants > Roots > Unclassified | place: USA: Nebraska... | reverse complement strand
TAACGTCTGCCGATGGACCTCTTCCTTTAGGATCTAACTGTTGCCGATCTCTAGTCTTAGCAGAATTTTCTTCTTTACTCAGTTCTTCTCGTCGCTCCCGCTGCAGCCTTCTTTTCTGTGTCCTTGTCAACACCTCTGGACACCATGGGGGAAGTTGTGGCTGTCTCACCGACTGGCGATGATTTTCCCTTGATTCCACCCGATAAGTATTAGCATCTCTGCAAAATATGAACTCATCGGGAGCCCGCGCATCCGCCATCTCCTCAAGCTCCTCTCGGTTTCTGGGAAAATACCTGACACGCTCACCAAGCCTGTCATGCACACTGATTTTGCCCCCCAGCCGATCATGAACTGAAGCCCTTCTTCTAATCGGCCCATCAAAATGTCGATCATCGTTCTGGTACTGCCGATTTGGTCTATCATACCGATTATAGCCATTGCACTCAGGGCAGTCCCTAACAGTTGGTAGCTTGATGTTTTGCTCCTAGCAGTGGATGAAGAACGGGTAGTTCCTGTGATCTTTATGCCGATTCCACTCTTGTCGGCGTCTTTCTTCTTCTTGACGACGATTCTCCTGTTGGCGCCGATACCGATCCTCACGCTGTTGCCAGGTCTCCCGATGCCTTCTATGAGTGATTATAACGCCAGATCGGGGAGGCCTCCCTGAGCTAGTTTCTTCCTGGATCAAGCCCTTACCTTTGGCATCATCAGCAGTAATCTGGTGCTAAGGATCTACCGATGCGCTTCTTTCAGCCGCCTCTGAAGTCAATACTTTGGTCTTTCCCTTAGCATCCAACATATTTGTAGGGAAAGGATGTTGGTTGATCTTCATCGGCTTTTGAGCTTTGGAGCTATCGAACTTAATTCTTCCAGATTCTATAGCTGATTGCAGCTGTTGCCTGAAAACCTTGCACTCATTTGTACTATGAGATGTTGCATTGTGCCATTTGCAATACTTAATCTTCTTCCACTCTTCTGCCGATGGAATCATATGGTTGGGTGACAACTTAATTTGCCCCTCCTGAAGCAAAAAGTCAAATATCCTATCGACTTTGGTAATATCAAATGCAAACTTTTCTGGTTCTTTATGTCCAAAAGGGCAAGACATCGGCTTCTTATTCTTTACCCACTCTGCCAAGCCGATGACTGGTTCTTCATCAGAATCTGAGCTTGTTGCCTCATCGACAAATGACACATTTTTGTTCCATGCTCTCTTAGGTTCAAAAGTTTTGATATCTTGGTAAGAAATCCTCTGTACTAAATGACTCAGACTTTTGAACTCCTGAGAAGCATACTTGTCTCTAATATGTGGCAACAATCCCTGGAAAGCCAAATCGGCAAGCTGCTGATCATCTAGAACCAGACTATAACATTTATTCTTGACATCTCGCAACCTTTGCACGAAGCTTTCAACCGATTCATCATTGCGTTGTCTCAGCCTGACCAAATCGGTAATCTTCTTCTCGTAGACTCCAGAAAAGAAGTATTTATGGAATTGCTTTTCTAGATCGGCCCAAGTAATCACTGAGTTCGGTGGTAATGAAATAAACCAAGTAAAGGCCAATCCAGACAAAGATGATGAGAATAAACGAACCCTTAACTCATCTCTACTAGCAGCTTCCCCACACTGGATGATGAACCTGTTAACATGCTCCATGGTTGACGTGTCATATTGTCTAGAGAACTTAGTGAAATCTGGCACCTTGTATCGATTTGGAAGTGGGATCAAGTCGTACGTAGGAGGATACGGTGTCCGATAAGAGTAAGTGTTGACTTTTGGGTTTTATCCCAAATTGATCTCTCATCACCTCAGCTATCTTATCAGCCCAATAAGCATCAACATCTTGGCGATGAACTGGCTGTGGATCTGGCACCTGCTGATAAGCTCTCATGTGTCTCTGTGGTGCACGATCTCCAGGGAACATAGGATTAGCCATTGCCTATTGACCACCAACTTGCTGACCAAGATTCATCGACTGGTTGATCAACCCATGATTCTGAAATCCAGGTTGCATTGGTCCCTGTTGAAATCCCATAGCCTGATGACTCTGCTGAGGCATCTGTGGAAGGACGAACTGCCCTGTCCATCCATTATTAACATTCATCGGCGTAGGCCCTACCGATGGCTGATAATTGGGCATCATCATTGAATTGACATACCCTGGCTGTGTCATAAACCTTTGCTGCGTCGGCATTGGATCTGCCGATGTGTTAGACATCTGGAACGTTGGTACTTGAGAATTCGCAGTAAAAGGTCTTGCAGTAGTAGTTGTAGAATATTGGGGATTCTGAGTCATCGGCGATACTGGAGGTGCCGACGCCATAGGAGCCTTGCCTGTCATGTCAGCCACTTGAGACGTCCCAGAGCTATTTGCTATAAACTCTAGGGGCATACCATATCCTCACCAATTAGAAGGAACTTGAGAGCCTTTAAACACATATCCTGACATTGCCGATGCCAATAAATCTATAGCGAGTTTAACCTGTTCCTCTGATGTTGATGGATTAGTCGCCATCGGTGTAGACTGCGCATTAGTCATCCCTAATGTGCTTGGAGGAGAAGTAACTTCTGTACCCGCAACGGCTGTAGTAGCTGATGGAGCCGTAACCGATGACGATCCTAGCTGATGATAGGCAGGGCCCACATAAGATGGTGGTATTTGTCCTTCTTTGAAAGTTCTAGCCACAGCATTGAAAACCGTATTGGACACCACACCAGATTGATTGATTAGAGCATGATTAACAGCACTATCAACCATCTCTTGTAGTTTACCAGGATTGGCTTCAAAAGTAATTTGCCGAGGCATTGGCAATGCTTCCTTCTAGATCACCTCGCCACTCCTGTTGATGCTGAAGGATTTCAAGCATAACTGCTTGTAGTCCTCCATAGCTTTTGCCATAGCTTGCTTCTGCTCATCTCTGAGATTGGCTTCCGTCACGGGGATGACGTTCTCTAAGTCGAAATCGGTGTTTGACATATTGATCTTGATATTGAATCTCTGTCCCACTAGGCGTGCCAAAAGATGTGTTGGTGCAAAAGTAGATCTGCAAACACAAAGGGCTAATACCCGATTCAACGTTAAGGCATGCCAGCTGATTTGACCTTTCAATCGATAAAGGTGATAACTTGAACACTTTGGTCTCGACAACAGCGATGCGCCCGGATGTCACGGCCAAGAGGTATTCATGTGGAACTTGAGAACTCGTCGAGATTAACTCGATGAATCCCTAAGAACTCGTAAGTAAAAAGAAAATATACGAGTTGACGAAGTCGTCGAAAAAAATAGATGCTGAATAGATGTAAAAACTTGTGTTTGATTGATTGTGTATATTCATTACATTGCCATGGGGTTTATATTTATACCCTGTTTGAAAAGAGTTACAACCAGACACGACCAGTACTCGAATTCCAAATTTGAACGGAATCCGTATACCAAACAGACTCTAATAACTATAGAAAACATTAAGTTATCTTCCACAACCGATCGGTACACCACACGACTCGATCGACAATTCCTGCGCCTCTCTTTGTGACCATCGGTGAACCACCTCTCATAGTCATCAGAAACTATCAACACCCATCATCGGCATAGATCTATCACTATTCCTAGACTTAGCCGTATCCTCTCGTTTTATCATCGGCACCAACCCTTATCGACAACCCTTCTGTCAACTAGTCACCACTTTTCTACTTCCCGATCTACGCCTCATTAACTCTAGATACGCGCCTAAAGATACATGTCCAAAAACGGTGTCAACAGGCTCACTTCCATCAGTTGAGTTTGTTGCTCCCTGCTACCGACCTTTTATTGAGGGTTCTAGTCATGCACTGTCTTCTCTCACTCGCCACACACAGATTCTTGACATTGTGATGAGGAAGACACTACTACCCATGCCAGGCTTCTGCGAGGGATTCACTCGTATACAGTAGTGGCTAGTAGCTCACTTGGTCTCTTAGAGGGAGTTTGATGTTTGGGACTTCATTGTCTCCGAGATTGTGGATACAATTGCTAAGGGGTTCAAGGGTCATCGTCAGATCCCATATGCCCATTGGGTTACTTTTCTGATTCTTCGGGCACGTACTGATCCACTTCCTCCACAAATCTAGAGAGAGTTGACTGACATGGTGACTGTCTTTCCTCACCATGACCTCCGTCAGATGATGAGGACCCATGTGGACTTGAGAGCTCCAGTGGCAGCCCCAGCACCATGAGCACCAGCTCCAACACCTACACCTAGGGCTACACGCAATTTTGGGACTATGCTTGAGACAAAGGAGGAGCAGGACATAGCTATTGGAGTAGTGGTAGAGGCAGAGGCAAAGGGTGAGTTTGAGTTCACCTCCAATAGTTCAAATGATGACTATCACTAGCCCATTCCTAACCTTCCACCTCGGTCACACGACCGCGAGGCCGACAGTTCCTCTACAGACCCAGCACTACTAGGTATACTTGACAGGTTGAGGGCTGATCAACAGAGGATGACTGAGGAGTAGGTTAGATGTGACAGAGAGTAGGCCGCCACAGCTGCTGCACTTCAGGCTCGCTAGGACGACCTCTAGTGACAGCTTCTTTCCTTTTAGGAGCAGCAGCTTGCCTATCAGGCTCAACAGGCAACACTCCTAGCAGCTCTAGTGGGAGCGACAGGGGTCACAGTACCATAGTCTCTGCTTCCTAGTGTTACTCCTATCAGTCCATCTACCATCATGACTCCAGCGTTACAGCCCAGTGGGCTTTAGAGTTAGTCTCAGCAGTCGCTATAGCTTCCAGCTCAGAGTCAGCCCTTCACGACTCCACCGCACCAGGTCTCTCAAGGTGCAATCTCTACTAGCTTTGGGCAAACACTGCAGTTCACTCCACTTCATATGGGCTTTACTCCTCAGACACACGCTGAGTTGTACTTAGCGCGTGAGACTTCGGCTGGATAGGGGTTATCGTTCTCTTATAGTGAGCTTATTGGCATGCCGACACCTCGTCCACAACAGGCTCCAATGACATCCACAGTTTCTATTATGACTATGGAGCTTATGTCCTCTTCAGTGGCTTCATCTAAGCTGCTTGTCCAGTCTTCTACTCTTCTAGAGGCCTCAGTGATAGCTACAGATTCTGTGCTAGCCACCTCCACCAGAGTTGAGTCACATGTTGAGACTGAGACAGCACAGTAGATAGATCCACAGTCTATAGAGCCGACCCAGACCGCTTCACCTACACGTGATGATACTGAGGGTCAGGACGACATTCATCCCAGCACAACATCCTAGAGATCGACCAACAAGGATTCAGATGTTGACTTGGCTCAATTTGTGGCCGTTCCTCGTGACTCGTCTGCTCCGCCTCCATCGACAGGCTCTTAGGTTTTTTGTGCTTGATGCCAAAGAAGGAGAGGGAGTGAGTTGATACTTTGGTTCTTTGTGTGATACTTTATGCTTCATATGTACCTTTATGCATTGTGTGATATACTCTTTAGTTATGCTTGATGGATGCTAAACATGATATGTGTGCTAAATATTTATCTCTCTATGTCATGTGTTTTGGCTCATATTGTTTTGCTTCCACATTTTACTTCGATTTCATATGAGCCACTTGTTTCTCCTGTTGCTCTCCACTCACATCTTTGGATGCAGGATGTTGACTTGGTTGATATAAGCATGACTCTTTTTGCTCTTATTGTCTCATGCTTATATGAACCAAGTTCTTTGAAAATCTCACTCTCTTTCACATACTCAAGGTTATTGTCATCAATCACCAAAAAGGGGGAGATTGAAAGCATCTAGGCCCCTAGTGAGTTTTGGTGATTAATGACAATGTTGATTACTATGACTAACATGTGTTTTGCGGTGGCAATCATTTGAGTTAGGTCATGGTAATGGTGATCAATGGACTATTAAGTTCGTGCCCACTTGATGGTGGAAATCATTTTGGTTTTCAAAGGATCATGGACATCATCTAGATTAGACTAGGTCTAAGTGCCATTTGGAGTTGAAGGGTGCTTAGAGTAGTTTAGAACTTTGTTTTTCTTTGACCGTACTATTAAGGCGGGCAACGAACATGTAGCTTGACCTAGGCAAGACTTTAGGTTTAGGTGTGGTGCACACTTGTCAAATCTAGCACTAGGTAGCTCAGAGAGTGGATCAAACTTTGTTGGAAAGTTCGTGATTTGACGAAGTGTTGATAGAGTTTAGGCATTGGACGCTAGCATCGGACATAGCAGTGGGATTATTTGTGTGTCCGGTGTATGCAGGAGTTGAGCCAGCGTGCCATGTGTCTAGGGTATGGCACCAGACGCAGTACCAGATGCTTCCAGGTGCGTCCATTTCCTTACCCAGGGAGCATGTCAAAAGAGCTTTCTCACTAGACGCGTCTAGGGTGAGAGCATTGGACACCCTGCATGTCCGATGTGGTCAAGGTTTTCAAACCGCAACTAGCCGTTGGTGAGGCACCGAACTCTTTGCACGAGCGTTTGGTGCAACATCAAGAGTGTCTGGTGCATATGAAATCTGCTAAGTTTTTGTGGCCGGCTCTTGGACTTGATGGGGAGTACAAATACTTGGCCAACTCGTCCATAGAGGCACTCTTGCCCATTTGTTCAACTAAATAACACCTTGTGGGTCAAGGAAGAAGCAAAGAGCCTAGAGAGAATTAAGATTTGAGTGATTTCTTGAGTGATCCTTCTCTAGTGAGATCAAGAGTTCAAGTGTGCATCCACCACTCTCTTTAGCCTTGTTTGGGTCAAGTGAGAGTTCTTTACTTCTTACTCTTGGTGATCGCCATCCCTAGACAGTTCAGTGGTGATTGGAGGCACGAAAATCACCCGGTATTCTTGTGGGTGGCTCATGCCAAACTTGTGAGTGATTGTGGGCGATTCACCATGATGGAGTGTCAAAAAGTCAGCCTATAGAGAGCACTTGGTCCTTACACGGATGAAGGGAGACCAAGACCCTTGCGCGGGTACTCCAAAGAGGACTAATGGGGAGTGGAGACTCTCCGATACCTCAGCAAAACATCGCAGCATTCCTCTTACTCTCACCGTTTACATTCTAGCATTTAAATTCAGCACTTTACATTCCTAGAATTGCCATGCTAGAATAGGATTGGAACTAGGTTGCAAAACTTCTATCTGGTAGCTCTCTAGGACACAATTAGGCACAAAGGTTGAATTGAGGCTTATAGGTTGCTTAAATTTTTAGAGAAGTCCAATTCACCCCCCCTCTTGGGCATCTTGATCCTTTCAATGTATGACTAAGCATAATAGTTGAGGGCTCTCCAATAGAGAGGTGGCAAGCTAAAATTAGAAGACTACTCCAGTACCTCAGAGGTTGGGCTGAAAATGTAAGTGGTAACTATGAGAAAGAAAAAATAAGTATTCTAAACTAGATGAACTAGATAAAAAGGCAGAAACTCTTCTACTTAATGAGTCGGAATTTAATCTAAAACATGTGTTAAATGAGAGACTCGCTGAATTACTTTGGGAGGAGAAGCTCAAATGGTACCAAAGGGTCAAAGTAAAACATCTTTTAGAAGGTGGTGCAAATACAAAATATTATCACCTGTTAGCAAATGGTAGACATCATAAAACTCGTATTTTCCAGCTAGAGGGTGGGAATAATATAATAAGTGGTGATGCTCAACTCAAAAAGCATATCACCAATTATTATAAGAATTTTTCGGTCCATCGGAGTTCTCTTCTTTCTTGATGGATGAGTCATAGACTAATGACATCCCTCAGGTATCTGATCTGGAAAATGATTACTTGATTGCAGACTTTTCACAGGAAGAAGTAAGGGTTGCAATTTTCTAAATGGAACATAATAAGGCACCTGGATCAGATGGATTCTTTAGAGTTTTATCAGGTCTTCTGGGATCTAATAAAAGATGATATGATGGCTCTGTTTATGGATTTCCATCATGGATCATTGCCATGGAACAACCTTTCGGAACTATCAACCTCTTATCCAAAAAGAAGGATGTGAAAGTGATTCAACAATATAGACCAATCTGTTTGTTGAATGTTTCTTTCAAAATATTGACTAAAGTCACAACTAATAGATTATTTACCATAGTCCAAACGATTATTAGACCAACGCATACAACCTTTCTCCTAGGAAGAAATATTATGGAGGGCGCATTAATACTCCATGAAATGATTCATGAACTGCATTTCCAACAAACAAGACAAGGTTATTTTTAAAATTGATTTTGAAAAGGCATATGATAAGGTCAAATGGAGCTTCCTCCAACAAAATCTAAGAATGAAAGGGTTTTCACAAAAATGGTGCTCATGGGTCAAAAAATTCATGCAGGGGGAATGTCAACATTAAGGTTAATGACCAATTAGGATCATATTTTCAAACAAGAAAAGGTTTGAGGTAGGGTGACCCAATGTCGCCAAATACTATTTAATATAGTGATAGACATGTTGGCCATACTTATTACCAGAGCAAAGGACACAAGGCAAGTCAAGGGGGGTAATTCCCCATCTAATTCAAGATGGCTTGTCTATTCTCCAGTATGCGGATGACACAATGATCTTTATGAACCATGATGTTGACAAGGCGATAAATATGAAACTACTACTTAGTACCTTTGAATGACTATTGGGACTTAAAATAAAATTTCACAAAAGTGAAATTTTTTGTTTTGGCAAAGCCAAAGAACATGAGTTGTTGTATTTGCACCTATTTGGTTGTGAGATCAGAAAATACCCCTTTTGTTACCTTGGTCTACCTATGAACACTAGGAAACTAAATAACAAAGACTAGCAAATGATTGAGAATAGAATTAGAAAGAGGCTTAGTGGCTGGAAAGGTAAAATGCTTTCGGTTGGAGGTCGTTTGGTTTTAATAAACTCGGTGCACTCTAGCTTACCGATGTTTATGATGTCCTTTTTCGACTACCAAGAGGTGTGTTAGAAAAATTGACTGCTTAAGACCAAGATTCTACTAGCAAAATGACCAACACAAGCAGAAGTATAGATAAGCCAAATGGGAAATTTTATGTCAACCTAAAATTCAGGGCGATTTAGGCATTCAAACTTTGGACTTATAAAACAAGTGTTTGTTAAGTAAATGGTTATTTAAATTGTTGAATGAAAGTGGCATGTGGCAAGAACTTTTGAGGAACAAATACATCAAAGATAAGACTCTAGGGAGCTACAGTAAAGAACCAACAGACTCGTATTTTTAGAAAAGCCTGATGAACATAAAAAAGACCTTTATGGGCTTTGGTTTGTTTAAGGTGAAAGACGGGTCATAAACCAGTTCTGGGAAGATACTTGGTTGGGAAATAAACCATTTAAGTATAAATTTCCTGCGTTGTTCCATATTGTAAGAAGAAAACAAGATTCGGTAGCTCAAGTTCTTATTTCATCTCCACTAGATATTTCTTTTCGCTGAAATTTAGTGGGTGCGAACCTAAGGGATTAGCATAGAATTGTAGGTTCTTTACACGATTTGAACTTATATGAGGAAAGAGATGTTTTTGTTTGGGCTCTTCAGGCATCCGAAAGTTTTATAGTTAAATCCATGTATACTGTGTTAATTAACAATGGATAAGTGTTTCACAAGATATTTGATGTATAAAAGTCCATATAAAAATAAAAGGATTTTTGTGGTACTTATAAAAATGTGATTCTAACCAAGGACAACCTAACTGGAATAGTGACATGAGGTGTTGCTTCTGTTATTGTCCACAAACCGTTCAACACCTTTTTTTTATTATCTTTATGCCAAATTTTTTTGGCGCGCTGTACATTTACTTTTCGCAATTTCGTCTCCTTGAAGTATTGATGATCTTTTTAATAGATGGTCAAAATTGACTAATAAGAAATATAATGCATTGCTATTAATAGCAGCATCAATGTTTTGTTGGGCAGTTTGGTAACAAGAAACGAGGTGTTTTTTGACAATTGTAGACCAAAGTATTTTTTGCAGGTTCTTTTCAAGAGAACACACTTGCTTCGACAATGAGTAAGACTACAACGACTTGATGACATGCGAGAACAGCTTACCCAAATTGGTTAGTTCTGGAGGTGTCAGCCTTGCACTTTTTTGTTTCTAATGGGTGGTTGTCTGAAAGGTCCTTGTTTGGTTTTGGTAATTGAGTGACAACTTAGGTGGACTAATAGTGTTTATGTGAGATACACAGGAGATTAGTCCACAGGTGATGATATGATAATGAAGGAACTCATTGCATATGAGACATGACATGGAGTCATGTGACCAAGGTGGAGAAGATCAAGATGAGGCTTAGCTCGAAGGACCGGTTGTAAGACTGAAGGGCAAGTCGGAGGCTTTGAAGCGAGGGACCGCGTGTGACGGTGGCGCCGATGGACTGAGGCAACGGGGAAGAGGAAGTGAGGTCAAGATCGATGAACCAATACAGTAACGTGATGATATGAAGTGGATTATATCATTTGGTGATTGGTTGGTGCATGTGTTGCATCAACATTGGAGGAGATGAAATGGAAAGTGCAAGGCAAAGGTATAACCTAGGGGCATTTCCATTTCACCGGTCATAGGTGTGTAGAGAAGTTTATGACCGGATTTAGGATAGATGGCCGTACTATCAAGACGGGCAAACTTGTTTGCATATCGGTCATCTAGTGCCACTTGAGCGATCTAACATTGCATACGTGTTAGGATCGAGTGGCGTGGCAAGTTGAGAGGCTAACTCCTTTGGGAAAATGTGAAAATGCTAACACACTTGCACATGGTGGTATAATTGGTGGTGTTGGCACATTTGCAAAGGAGAAGGTGTTGGAGTTAATTTTGATCAACTTGGAGAAGAGAGAGAAGTTTTTCGGTGTTCTCCGGACATTAGGATGACTTTTAGATTGGAATACTGCTTTGATCCATTTTGATTTGGATTGAGTATTCATTTAGATTGGATAGCACTCTAAGTAAGCTTTCCAAAATGTCCAAGATCATCGAATTCGGAGTACGGAGCTAGAAGTTAGCAATCTAATAAGTTGAACTGCAAGCACAGGACGCTGTGAGTCCGGTGCGCATAGGACGAGACCGGTGTGCACAGGACGCTGTGAGTGTGGTGCCCCTGCAAATTTACGTTACTCTCTGCGTACGAGTCCGATGCTGCTGCGAGTTTGCGTTGCTCTCTGGGTATGCGTCCGATGCGCACAGGACGTGTCCGATGTGAAGCAGTAGAGCGTCTGGTGCTACTGTTCCAGGCGTGCATGCGTGTTAGCCGTTTGGCAGCAACGGTCGAGTTCAAACGGCTAGTGACACGTGGCTGTTTTTGGAGCACCAGACGCACTGTTCCTGCATCCGGTGGCTCCCTGCAGTGAGTCTGGTGCCCACGACTTTTGCCCAGTGAAGGGGCAACGGCTAGTTTAGCCCTTGTAGCTATAAATAGAAGTGGTGGCTATGGCTGGCGTTGAGCACCCTTAGGACGTAGTGTCCATGCTTGGGGAGTGCTAGGAAAGCCTCTAACTCACTTGTGCTTGCAAGAGTGCGAATCAATAGCGAGTGAGTAGTTCTAGTGCGTTGCATTGAGAAATTGCATCGAGTGGCACTAGATGTTCGTGTTACAAGCCGGTGGTGCTTGTTACTCTTGGAGGTTGCCACCTCCTAGATGGCTTGGTAGCTTGTGACTCCGTTGAAGCACGCAAGGAGATTGTGTGGTGCTCCGTAGAAGAGATTGTGAGAGGTACGGTGCTCACCCTGCGGGGATCACGAAGAGCAACTCTAGTTCAGCGAGACGTGAAGAGCGACAAGTGGTCCGACTGGGTCAAGTGCTAGAGCTTGTGGTAAGCAGTCCATGTGGGAGAGTGTGACTTGTGGGTCACCACAAGCAAGAGGACCGGCGGCAACCTTGGAGCTTGTCTCAACAGGAACGTAGCTTGGTGGCAACCAAGTGAACCTCGGGACAAAATCATCGTGTCAATATTGTTCTTCCCGTTGCTTTGCAAGTCCCTAACACAAGCTTGTTCTTACATTCATATACTTGTGCTTGTGTAGTTGCTCTTGTAATTAGTTAGCTTTTGTAGCTT
>Ga0182004_10003850_pt1 | contig 12004 bp, 12 predicted proteins | sample Sormic07211540_1_FD_120479 | JGI IMG/M metagenome (GOLD analysis project Ga0182004, IMG submission 120479) | Endophyte microbial communities from Sorghum bicolor roots, Mead, Nebraska, USA - 072115-40_1 MetaG | ecosystem: Host-associated > Plants > Roots > Unclassified | place: USA: Nebraska... | reverse complement strand
GCCTTCCTCTCGGGCCCCTGAGTCCAGATCCACCTGCAAATTGATGCACTTCTATATTGGGCTTTTGGGTACTTGTTTATTTGCGCATTTTTTTGACGTGTCGGATTGCGCCTTTTTATTTGCATTCCACCTGTATGCCTATATATGATCTGCAAAACACAACTTGCACTACATGTCGAACTTGGTAAGCATTTAATAAGTATATGTGAGTAAAATACATGCTTTTCTTCCTTTGCATGGACTATGTTGGCGGGGTAAATATGTCATTAAGAACCGCCAACAACCGATGCAAATGAGAACCAGATTGACTGATTCTTCCAAACATTCTACAACGGTCTTTCCAGGGATCATCGGGCTTGGATGACTTACGAAGATGAAGAATCCAGATTTCCTCTCACCTTCCATCCTGCCGATGATGCACTCAACAAGGATAATGACTTGATGATGGTAACCATCACCCCTGGAGCAATCCCAGTGAACAACTTTGGCAGTGGAAAGAACACCATCAAAACTTACGAATTTTATAACCCATTGGCACTATCTTGTCAGCTAGCTTTTGGCCAGTTGCCCATCAAACTCTGTTATGCCAATGTGGTCAAGCCGAGGGAGACAATAACCAGTGGACTCGAGTGGATCAGAGTAGCTCAACTCCAGCCAGATGCCGACACAACAAATGTTGATCTATCGGCTTGGGTTCCAGCCTCCTTCATTACTGAATCATATAAGTTGTGGTGGGAAGAATGGAAAGAACATCTGTTCAAGGTATCAGTTCACATGTATCAGAACATGATCGACCCCGAGCACAAAATTCCCAATGATGTTGTTAGTTTTTTCCAGATACTCAATCCTTTCTTCACTTTTAACTCTATCGGCAACTTACTTCTTTGTTTCAATAGGTTGATGATCCAACACCAACAGTGAGGAGAAGTGGGCAGCCGATCAATCTCCGTCCAGTATCTCCAGTCTCTTTGATCGGCCACAAGGCCCCCAGCCTAGCAACCCTGATGCACCGAGGCATCCGTTTCAAGAAAATGACCACTAAACGGTCGAAAACCTCTCCATCGGTAGCTGCTGCTACTCTGGCACAGGCTTTCAAGGTAAATCTTCAACTTTTTCATTATACCGATCCCATCCCATACTTACATTATTTTTTCAGGGTGCATCGGCTACGACTGGAACGTCATCGGTAACTTTGCTCCGCATGAGATACTTTGAATTTTCAATGAATTCCACAAATATTCCTCTGCCCTTGTGTTTTGACTCATAAAATTTCAAATCTTGTGACAGCAAACTAGTGCATCGGCAAGGGTTCAATCATCAGGTGCCGATGCCCCCTAGTCGACGACCGGCTAGACTCTTCCTAAGAGGAAAGCACCCAAAAGCACCAAGACTCAGCCGAAGCGGCAGAAAACAGTACCATCCTCCCTGCCTCAACTGGTGCCCCAGACTCAAGCAGACCTTGCCGATGCACCTGAGCAGATCACCGACCCAGTTGACCAAAGCATGTCATCGGCCGTTACTCCTGAGCAGACAATCGTCATTCCTCCTCAAGGTAAAGTATCAATCATAAAATTATTACTTGTGGACCTTTGTACAAATACCATTGTCACCCTTAGTATTTTCAATTGAAGACATTCCATCAGCATCTCCAGCCGATCAGAGCACAGTACAAGTCACATCTCCAAGTCAGAGGCAAGAAATTGCTTTGAAACAAGTAAGCTACCTGATCTGCTGGATTTTGTATCATTCATACTTAGTTCTGACTAACTCATCCTCCCCTTCGTTTCTAGGAACAAGATTCTCCCGACAGCTTGTTCTCCTTTGCCATCGACATCTCTGATGACGAAGGTGAAGAGGCAAGTTCTTCATTGGCGCTTGGAAACGCATCGGCGGAGATCAAGTCTAAGTTGGAAAATTTACTGGCCCTATTACAGCAAGACACGGCTCAGCTAGTGGATGACTCCGATCCGGCCAAAGCTATCTTCAAGACTCTCTGTGGTCAGATTCCTGCCGATACTGAGGAGATGCTTTTTCTAGCTGCCCACCTAGAGAGCCACAAACTTTAGTACCAAAAGGCCGTTCAGCGCCTTGCTGATAGAGCCGCTCACACCCAGCTCAAAGAGGAGATGCTGGAAGTGAAGCACACCACCGATGAGAAGCATAAGAACATTGGCATCTTGCAATCCTCAGGTGTTGAACTAAAACAAAGAATCTCCGATCTATCGGCAAAGAGAGAGGCTCTGCTCGCTGAACTTAAACAAGTGGAGGAAGCTTTGACCCAGGCCCAATAGGAAGAAAGTCAACTGCCTGACGTGCTTAGAAATCTTTAGCAAGGGAGGGATGCCCAAGCCTGCAAGGCGCTGCAAATGAAGAAAAATTGAAACCAGTAGAAGGTTCGGCCGATGAAGACACCAAAGAGATAGAGAAGCTAATCAGATCCGTCTGCGTGCGATATCGGCCATCCAAGCTCTGCTAAATATGTAAACTTCTCCATTAGCAGCATGTTTCGTTGGTTCTCTTAAGAACACCAGCATTTGATCCAGCCAATAGGATTGTTATCGGCACTTAAACTCCTTATGCGTTGATTCAGATACATCGATATTTTGTCCAGCCGATAGTATTGTTATTGGCACTTAAACATTTCCTGCATCAACCCAGATACTAGGGTAGTATCTTTTTAAATATTTTCCATTTAATGCTCTGGGAAATTCAACTCCTTCAAGAGTTTCCAAAATATATGCATTGCTAGGAGCAGATCGACTTATCCGATAAGGACCTTCCCAATTAGGAGACCATTTTCCAAATTTTGAACTTTTAGTCCCAATCGGTAGAATCAATTTCCAAACTAAATCTCCTTCGGCAAACTCTTTAGCTTTTACTTTCTTATCATAACACTTAGCCACTCTCTTTTTATTCTCCTCTATGCTGATCAAAGCTTTCAACCGATGCCCTACCAAATCCTCCAACTCATCTTTCATCAAAATAGTATAATCATCGGCAGTCAACTGATCCTGAGAAAACATTCGCCTAGAACCAGTTTTAACCTCCCAAGGTAGTACCACATCATGCCCATATACCAATTGATAAGGTGACACTTTGGTTGCACCATGACATGCCATCCGATACGACCACAAGGCTTCATTTAACAGTGTATGCCGTCGCTTATGATTTTCTTCAATTTTTCGCTTTATGAGCTTAATAATTCCTTTGTTAGAAGCCTCGGCCTGCCCATTAGCTTGATCATAATAAGGAGAAGAGTTTAACACCTTAATCCCCATACCAATTGCGAATTCATCAAACTCCCCTGATGTAAACATGGTACCCTAATCGATAGTGATTGTTTGAGGAATACCAAATCGGTAAACAATATGCTCCTTCACAAAATCAATCATATTGGCTGATGTTACTTTCTTCAAAGGAATAGCCTCAACCCACTTGGTGAAATAATCAGTGGCAACAAGGATAAACTTATGCCCTTTACTCGATGGCGGATAAATTTGACCAATGAGATCAATAGCCCAGCCCCGAAACGGCCAAGGTTTAATGATAGGATTCATAGCTGATGCGGGTGCCCTTTGAATATTACCAAACTACTGACACCTTTGGCATCCTTTGAAATATTTGAAGCAATCGTCAAGAATAGTCGGCCAATAATATCCATTCCTTCTAATCATCCACTTCATTTTAAAAGCTGACTGATGTGCTCCACACACTCCATGAATTTCACCCATCAAAGTTTTGGATTCATCATTACCAAGACATTTAAGCAGAATTCCATCCATAGTACGATAATACAATTCATCATCAAGGAGCACATACTTGGTAGCTTGAAATCTAATGCGTCTTTCAACATTCTTGGAGGGATATCTTAGGTAATCAACAATTTCTTTTCTCCAATCATCGACACTGATTGCCGATAAAAACACACCCAAGATGGGTTGATATCCCGAAGCCTGTTGAGCCAACTGATTAGCTTCCTCATTATGTAATCGGGGAATATGTTCCAAATAGAAATCCTTGAATTCCTTTAATAATTGCAGACACTTTTCATAATATGACACTAAAATCTCACTTCGGCACTCATAAACCCCAGCCAAGTGATTTATAACAAGCATAGAATCACCGAAAATTTCAACTGCATTGGCACGAACTTCCCTTAACAATTCTAATCCTTTGATCAAAGCTTGGTACTCAGCCTGATTATTTGTCGATGTAGCAACAATCGGCAAAGAAAACTCATAATCGGCACAGACAACATGTATCTGACTACGTCATCTTTGCATATAACAGTTGTTGGTGCAAAAGTGGATCTGCAAACACAAAGGGCTAATACCCAATTAAAACGTTAAGGCATGCCAACCGATTTGACCTTACAATCGGCAAAGGTGGTAACTCGAACACTTTGGTCCCGACAACAGCGATGCGCCCGGAGGTGCTCACGCGGAACTCCAGAACTCGCCGAGGTTGACTCGATGAATTCCTAAGAACTCGTAGTAAAAAGAAAATATGACGAAATCATCGAAAGGTAGATGCTGGAATAGATGTAAAAACTTGTGTTTGATTGATTGTGTATATTCATTACATTGCCACGGGGTCTACATTTATACCCTGCTTAAAAGAGTTACAATCAGACACGACTAGAACTTGAATTCCAAATTGAAAAGAATCCGTATACAAAACAAACGCTAATAACTATGGAAAACAATAAATCATCCTCCACAACCGATCGGTACACCGCCATGGGTCGATCGACAACCCCTGCGCTTTTCTCCATGACCATCGGCAAGCCACCTCTCATAGCCATCGGCAACTATCAACACCAGTCACCACTCCTGGACTTAGCCATATCCTGTCATTTTCCCATCGGCACTAACCCTCATCGGCAACTCTTCTGTAGACTAGCCACCACTTTCCTGCCTGCTGATTTACACCTCATTAACTCTAGATACGCGTCCAAAGATACGTGTCTAAAAACGGTGTCAACACATGCCCCCCAATTTCAGAGTATAAAATCATTAATGCTCCGAAATTCTCCTTTGTAATGATGCCTTTCCGCAATTACTCCTTCCATTCAGTAATTAATTACCAAATCCAAACAACCTTAGCCCGGTCTTCCAGCACGTACCTCGAATCTCTCAACTTCCCGAACTGAATTTCCCCAGAATACGTTCATCGGCAACATTTCCGTTAGAGGAGACTGCCGATGAACCGACCAGGAGATCTTGCACAGTAAGATATCTCCAAATTCATGACCGCTTGCTGTCAAATCCCTTGATTACCGTGCGAACAGTTACCATATCCACCTGAACACCCTCGGATTTCTCGGATGCGACGAAGAGATAAGTCAGATTTGCCCCTGCCCTCTTTGTCCTATAAATACTTCCTTCTCCGGTACTCTTCTTCCATCCTGTCATTCTACAGCCTCAAACCCACCTTCGTGGCGGCGGCATCGTTCGAGAACTCCAAGAACTCCGGCAAGGATCTCCTCCAACAATCTTCCGAGTCTTCGATTCTTTCCTCTTCTCGGGAAGAAATGGCCATCAACTTCGACGTTCCTAAGGTCAACTCAACACCCCCTTTCTTCTTTTTACCATACTCTTGTTGTACTCCTATTCCCTTGCGAATCTATTTACTGAGTACACATTTTTTCTTCTTTGTTTCTTCTTCATTCTTCCAACCTTCAAACCTTTTAGGAATTGGCCGATAAGATTGTGATTCCTATCGATCAACCCCACTTTCAGTGTCTTGGTCCATTGGGAAACCCAGATCCTACCGATTTGATAAATGCAGAGATAAATAGGATCCCTTTAGAGCTAAAAACTTTTCTTTAGATCTGTGGAAAGACACTTTTCGTTCCTGGCCTAGTTCCACGAAGGGTTGGAAAGATTGGTTTCTAAGAATCGGCAACTCGAATGAGGTTCAGTGGGGTGAGCGCAAACTGGACCAATGCATTAGACTATCCATTGCTGATATGGAGAGAAACGAATCACTATTGATAGCAGCTTTATATTTTTGGTCAGACACCCTTAATTCTTTCATATTTGGTCATGGTCCTGCATCCCCTACCTTGGCCGATGTGCTCACGCTTACTGGTTTGGACATATCATCTGCCGATGATAACCATCTATATGTTCGCAAACCTGAGTGCAAAGTAGAAACCCGCAACATTGGCGGTTGGTCAGGATACATCCAGAAAAACCGAAAAACAGGGCCAGTTGGTCAGAGGGAACATGCTGTTTTCCTGAATATGTGGTTAGATAAGTTTGTTTTCTGTGGCCGATCGGTAGGGCCAACCTCTATCTATTTATCAGCAGCAGAAAGACTGGCCGATGGCGGCCGATTTCCTCTTGGCCGATACTTGCTTGGCTCTGCTTATCACCTCCTCCACCAAGTAGCTAAGAAGCTTTTGTTAGGCCAACCCATCGGCAACTTAGGAGGTCCCTAGTGGTTCATCAACATGTGGCTCAGTGTTCATATGCACAAACGCCTCGGATTTGACCTCTTTGCACACCGCTTCCCCAGAGATATTACCGAGGATCATGAATTGGCTGATGAAGAATCGGCAACTCGCCCACCTTTGAACTATGGTGAGGCTGCTATAGTTTTACCTGGTACTAGTGGCAATGAAGACCAGGTAAGCCGATTCTTCCAAACTCTCTATAAGGGTCTCACCAAAGATCAACGGGCATGGATGCCTTATGAAGACCCAGAAACCAGATTCCCATTGATCTTCCATCCTTTCGATGATGCTCTTAATAAAGATACAAATTTGATGATGGCGATCATCACACCAAGGGCCATCCCAGTGAACACCTTCGGTAGTGGGAAGAATTCCAACCCCACCTATGAGTTCTACAACCCATCGGCACTGGCTCGTCAACTGGATTTTGTGTAGCTACCGATTGGACTGAGTTATGCCGATGTGGTGAAACCAAGGGAAACCATAACCAGCGGTCTTGAATGGATCAAGATAGCCCAGCTCCCACCAAATGCCGATACGTCAGATATTGATCTATCGGCTTGGATCCCGGCTCTCTTCATTACTCAAGCATACAAACAGTGGTGGGAAGAGTGGAAAGAGCATTTGTTCTGCACATCGGCTCTCACATACCGTGGCATGATCGACACCAAGTATAAGGTCCCTGAAAATACTGTATGTCTTCAACCGATGCCTCAATCCTTTTGTTACTTTTATCCCTATCGGTAACTCACTTTCTCCCTTTTGAACAGGTTGACGACACACCACCAATAGTTAACAGGAGTGGAAAGCCGATCGCGCTCCTTCCATCGAGCCCGATTTCTCTAATCGGCAACAACGCACCAAGCCTGGCAGCTTTAATGCACCAGAATGTGCGTTTTAAGAAGATAACCACTAGGCGATCAAACACATCTCCAACGGTTGCCGCTGCTACCTTGGCACAAGCTTTCAAGGTAAATCTTTGATTTCCTCAATTCATACCGATTCCATTTTATACTTACACAACTTTTTTCGGGATACGTCGGCTGCTATGGGAACTTCATCGGTAACTTTTATCTTTTAACAAGATTTTTATCAACATTTTCTCATATTTAGACTCATGAAACTTCGCTTATTGTAACAGCAAACTGGTAAATCGGCAAAGACCAGAAGTACCAAGACAAGTGCCCATGCCCCCCAGTCCAACCAAGTCAAGAGAAAAGGCCCCAAGAGCACTAAGTCGCAACCGAAACACCAGAAGACAGCGCCACCTTCTTCTCCTCGTCCAGTGTCACCGATTCATGTGGAATCGTCCCCCTCTTCACCAGAAATCCAGACACAGCAAGTACCATCTCCTCCGCAACCATCACCTCAGCCACAAGAAACATCGGCCGATGTGCTTGAGCAGACTGCCGATCCAGTGGATCCAATCATATCATCGGTAGTCTCTCAGAACAAACAAGCACTGCACCCCCTCAAGGTAAAGTACTATCCATAAAATTATCGCCGATGGATTTATTTTTTCAAATTATAATCAACCTTATTATCTTTTTCAGTTGACATTGTTCCATCGATAACTCCAGCCGATCAACCCGTGGTACCATCGGCATCAACCAGCCAGAGGCGAGAAATAGCTCTGAAGCAAGTAAGTTATCTGATTTCTATCCTTTATACCACTAATATTTGATCATCAAATAACTTATCTTATTTTCCTTTTCAGGAACAAGACTCCCCGAATAGCTTATTCTCCTTCGGCAAGCTCCTCCCAAGCAATAGGGATCTCATCGGCAGAGATTAGAGCCAAATTGGAAGACCTGCTGGCCCTGCTACACCAAGACACTGCTCAATTGGTTGATGATTCCGATCCAGCCAAAGCTCTGTTCAAGGCTCTTTGTGGTCAAATTCTAGCCGATGCCGAAGAGGTTCTTTTCCAAGCTGCACACCTAGAAAGCCGTCAACTCCAGTACCAAAAGGCTACCCAGCGTCTTGCCGATAGAGCCACCGATGCCCAACTCTCAGAGGAAGTAATGCAAGTGATACGCCTTGCCGATGAGAAGCATAAAAACATCGGCATTCTACAGTCCTCAGGAGATGAATTGAAGCAAAAGATCTCCGACCTATCGGCAAAAAGGGAAGCCCTGCTGGCAGAGCTCAAGCAAGTGGAAGAGGCTCTTTCTCAAGCTCAGCAAGAAGAAAGCTAGCTGCCGAAGATGATCAAGAGCCTCCAACAAGAATGAAACATTTAGGCTCGGAAGGCGCTGCAGATGAAGAAGAAGCTGAAGCCAGTGGAGGGTTCTGCCGATGAAGACATCCGGGAGATAGAAGAAGCCAACCAAATCCGCCTGCGCGCCATATTGGTTATCCAAGCCTTGCTGAATGTATGAACTCTTCATCGGCAACTTGTCTTGTTCTGTTTTTAGAAAACTTTTAATCACTCTGGTCTAGCCGATAGGACTGTTATCGGCACTTTGAAAAAGATGCACTACTCCAGATACATTTTATCCAGCCGATAGGCGTGTTATCGGCGTTTAAACTCTTATGCATCAACCCAAATGCTTGAATAATATCTCTTTAAGTACTTTCCATTCAATGCTCTGGGAAATTCAACTCCTTCGAGAGTCTCCAAAATATAAGCATTACCAGGAGCATACCGATTTATCCGATAAGGACCCTCCCAATTAGGAGACCATTTGCCAAACTTTGAACTTTTAGTCCCAATCAGTAAAATTAATTTCCATACCAAATCTCCATCGGCAAACTCCTTAGCTTTTACCTTTTTATCATACCACCTAGCAACTCTCTTTTTATTTTCTTCTATACTTATCAAAGCTCTCAGCCGACGCTCTGCCAAATCGTCCAATTCACCTTTCATCAGAGTAGCATAGTCATCGGCAGCCAATTGATCTTGAAAAGAGACCCACCTAGATCCAGTCTTAATCTCCCATGGTAACACTGCATCGTGTTCATATACTAACTGATAAGGCGAAACTTTGGTCGACCCATGACATGCCATCCGATATGACCACAAAGCTTCATTCAACAATGTATGCCACCTCCTAGGATTTTCTTCAATCTTTCATTTGATGAGCTTAATAATTCCTTTGTAAGATGCTTTGGCCTGCCCATTAGCTTGGGCATAATAAGGAGAAGAGTTCAACACTTTAATCCCCATACCGATTGCAAATTCATCAAACTCTCCCGATGTAAACATAGTACCCTGATCGGTAGTAATTGTTTGAGGAATACCAAATCAGTAGACAATGTGTTCTTTCACAAAATCAATCATGTTGGCCGATGTTACTTTCTTCAAAGGAATAGCTTCAACCAACTTAGTAAAATAATCGGTGGCATCTAAGATGAACTTATGCCCCTTGCTTGATTGTGGATAAATCTGACAGATTAGATCAATAGCCCATCCCCAGAACGGCCAAGGCTTAATAATAGGATTCATGGCCGATACAGGTGCCCTTTGAATATTGCCAAATTTCTGACATCCTGGACACCCTTTGAAATATTTCAAGCAATCCTCGAGTATAGTCGGCCAATAATACCCGTTTCTCCTAATCATCCATTTCATCTTAAAAGCCGACTGATGTGCTCCACACACTCCCTCAAAGATCTCACCCATCAAACTTTTAGTCTCATCATCGCCTAAACATTTGAGTAGAACTTCATCTATTGTTTGATAATATAACTCATCCTCAAGGAGTACATATTTGGTAGCTTGAAACCTAACACGCCTCTCAACCTTTTTTGACGGATTCTTTAAGTAATCAATGATTTCTTTTCTCCAATCATCAGCACTGATTGCCGATAATATATTTAAGATGGGTTGATATCCCGAGGCATGCTGAGCCAAACGATTAGCCTCTTCATTATGCAATCGAGGAACATGCTCTAATCGGAAATCCTTGAATTCCTTCAATAGTTGCATACTCTTTTCATAATGGGTTATCAAGACCTCACTTCGACATTCATAAGTCCCAGCCAATTGATTTATAACAAGCATAGAATCGCCGAAGATCTCAATAGCATCTGCATGAACTTCTTTTAATAATTCCAGCCCTTTGATCAGAGCTTGGTATTCAGCCAGATGATTTGTTGACGTGACAACAATCGGCAAAGAGAACTCATACTTCTTTCCTCGAGGAGAAATTAGCACTATACCGATTCTTGCCCCTCGGTCACACGTGGATCCATCAAAGAATAGCTTCCAAGGAACAATCTCCAAAGTCCCCATTACACCGCAATGTTGAGTCACAAAATCGGCCATAGTCTGCCCCTTAACTGCCTTAGCCGATTCATAACGCAGATCAAATTCCGACAGCGCCAAAATCCATTTGCCGATTCTACCACTCATAATCGGCATAGATAGCATGTATCAGACCACATCATCTTTGCATATAACAGTGCATTCGGCCGATAGTAGATAATGTCTCAACTTAATACATGAAAAATATAAGCATAAACACAATTTTTCAATTGCCGAATACCTGGTCTCAGCATCAACCAGTCTTCTGCTCAAATAATAAATCACACGCTCATTCCCTTCAAATTCTTGAATTAGAACTGAACCGATGACCATTCCATCAGTAGACAAATACAATTTGAAAGGCTTCCCTTGCTGAGGTGGAATCAGAACTGGAGGATTTGTCAAATAATTCTTGATTTCGTACAATGCTGACTGTTGTTCTTTTCCCCATACAAACTCTTGATCGGCCTTCAACTTAAGTAAAGGGCTGAAAGCACGAATCTTACCAGACAAGTTAGATATAAATCGTCTGATAAAATTTATCTTATCGATCAGAGATTGGAGCTCAGTTTTGTTGCTGGGAGCAACTATTTTCTTGATAGCATCAATAGATCTCCTACTAATCTCAATTCCTCTTTGATGCACTATGAAACCAAGAAATTGTCTTGCCGATACACTAAATGCACATTTATTAGGATTCATTTTCAAACCATGTTTCCTTGTGCACTCTAACACCTTTCGTAGATCGGCAAGATGCTTTGTGAAATCCCCAAACTTAACCACCACATCATCAATATAAATTTCCACCAGCTTGCCGATGAACTCATGAAAGATAATATTCATAGCCCTCTGATAGGTAGCACCAGCATTTTTCAAGCCAAAGGTTATGACTATCCATTCAAACAACCCAACATGACCAGGACATCTAAATGCAGTCTTCGGAATATCTTCTTCGGCCATGAATATTTGATTATATCCTGCATTACCATATATAAAGCTAATAATAACGATGTCCAGCTGCAGCGTCAACTAGCAAATAGGCAATTGGCATTGGATAACCATCCATCAGTGTAGCCTTGTTAAGATTCCTGAAATCAATGCAGACACGAAGCTTTCCATTCTTCTTGTAAACTAGAACAACATTGGAAATCCACTCGGCATACCGACATTGTCGAATAAATTTAGCTTCGATAAGTTTAGTTATTTTGGCCTTAATATCAGGAAGAATATTAGGATTACATCGGCGAGCTGGCTGCTGATGTGGCCGAAATCCAGATTTGATAGGTAACCGATGT
>Ga0182004_10003849_pt1 | contig 12006 bp, 5 predicted proteins | sample Sormic07211540_1_FD_120479 | JGI IMG/M metagenome (GOLD analysis project Ga0182004, IMG submission 120479) | Endophyte microbial communities from Sorghum bicolor roots, Mead, Nebraska, USA - 072115-40_1 MetaG | ecosystem: Host-associated > Plants > Roots > Unclassified | place: USA: Nebraska... | reverse complement strand
GAGAAACAAGTTTGTTTGGTACTAGTAACACGTTCCTTAGCAGCTGTACGTTATCATCCTCTATTCAATGACGTGATCTCCTATGTCATCGTGGCATGCAATTATCCGTGCTTACGGAACCGTACGTTAGATAGCTAGGCGCACATGAACGCCAGAGCATGATCAAGGGTCCTGTTGACGCCGCTTCGGCATTTATTATATATCGTGCTAAGTACGTTGAGCTATCAATTTTCTCGTAACCAACCTCTGCCTTCAAAATAATGCAAAACTATAGTATGCGTGTCAGTTAAAATGCTTCATGTTTGACAAAGTTTCTAGTAGGAGTAAATAATATTCACATTTATGGTTTCAAATCAATTTATTATGAAAATACATTTCATATTTAATCTAATGGTGCTTATTTAATATTATAAATATTTATACCTTTTTATACATAATTGGTCAAACTTGGTATACTAAAACATCACCTTGTTCTAGATTTGCATTCATTTTGGGATGCTATGCGCGCGTAAACCGAGGAGCAACTATAGGCGCTAGCGAGTACACACAGCGACTGAGTAGCGACGAACACCATTGCCTTAGGCCATCCTCAATATGGGTTTCATGACCTATTCTTCAATACATTCATATTTTGAAAACAATGTAGAAGAGTTTCATTCTCATGAAACTCTCTCTACTTATCCGAAACTCTTATCATTTCTCTCTTCATTGATACGGTACCACATCAGCATATTTAATATTCATAAAACTTTGATGAAGCACCATTAAAACTGCGCTAATGGTAAGGAAGATTTTTCATACACTGTATCTCCTTCATCATAAAAGAGATGCAGTAACATTTGGCTAGCTAGCTATGGCTGGTTTTAGAGATTAAAGGGGGTGTTTGGTACTGTTCCATAAACTCTGCTCCACAAACGCCATCGTGGAGCAGCTCTACAAAAAAGCTGGAGTTTGTGGAGTATTTCTTTAGGTGCTCTGACGACTCTACCTTTTTTACTCGAACTGAGTGCGCAGAGCTAAAACTGTTTAAATAAAAAACGTTGAGCAGAGTTAAAAAAAACTATGAAGCTGAGCAGTCCAAACACCCCTAAACCACACCACACGATGCCGGATGCCGGTACTCCGGGCTTTCCAGCTGCCGATTGAGGGATCAATTAATCCATCGTCACAACTCACAATGTGCATGCATGATAGCAGTCCAGATACGTAAGTCCAAGTGAAAGAGACGTCGTCGATCGGCAGCCCTAGCGTAGCGTTGCAGTGTTTCCCCGGAATTCCGACGGAGTCACGGGAGCCAGCTGCTCGATTGATTGACACTTTGACAGGGAGGAGAATATATAGGCGGATGATGCTCATGCGTGCATGTGAGCGGCCCTCTTTTCATGCGACCGCACGCGAGTTTTGTGCGCATTGCATTGCATTGCATGCATGCGCTCGTTCCGGCCGTTCCGATCGATGTCAATTTGGTCCCCATATATATATATATATATATATATATATATATATATATATATATATTGCCGCCCAACTGGCAAAAGGTTTTAACGAACTTCAGATCCAGCGCGCAGTGACCAACGGTCTGAATCATGAAAGGTATACTAGCGGCAGCGGTAGCTGCTGGTGCCATATAAAGAACTGATGATGATGATGATGATGCCATTTGTTTGGCTACGTTTACTCGTGTTCGCTCTTTACTCTTGACCAGGGCCGCTAGCTCCCTGTCTTTGGTTAACCTTTTGGTCTTTTCTTTGCTTCGGGTGTGTGTGTGTCCCAGTGTGCGGATGCAGACGTCTTGCATGCAGTGCACTGTGCATGCAGGATTGGAGAAGCACAGAAGCAGCAGAGCCATGGGCAGGGCACGCCGCCAACCAACTGCTCCCAAGACAGTGTGTCGAGCCCCTTGGTACACCTGACGATTCAACTGACGGTTGGTTGTCGTCGCTGCTCGAGCCTGCCTTTCTTGACCAAGCGTTCATGGGTCTCCACAATTCATTCTCCGGGTCGGAGAAAAAACTGCGAGAAAAGTACTATATCATGCGGTGGCCGGGTCCGGGAGCCAAAAACCAAAAGGTGGGCACGGACGGAACGGAACCAGCTCGGTAGGCCGGCCCTGGCGCCTTGTTGGCTTGGCACAGCCAGTTGGGCGCTCGTGCAGTCGTGCCCACGAATCCTCCTACCTGTAAAACAACTTGGTTCCGCGGACTGCTACACCTGACCGTTCTGCTTGCGCCAAGTGGGTTCCGTCTGCACGCTCTGCTTCATCCAGATACGCTCCCACGTTCTTTTTCGTCTCGTCTGGCAAAACGCGGAACCAAGGAAAAAGTGATGGAAATATGATACCTCAACTCCACAGCTTCCAGACCACTTTTGATTTTATTTCATTATTCTTGGTTGAAGACCAGAAATCACTTCTGGAATTTTTTATTTTATTTATTTTATTTTACTAAGGAACACATTCGTGCGTTGCAGCTTGTTGCCTAGTTACTTGGCCGATCTGCGGCACGTTGATTTATTTAGGGTGTGTTTCCTCCGTGGGATACAAAATGTAAAATACAACCTACTTTGGAACGATGAAATGCAAAATGCTAAAATTTTCAGAATTATATTTAGTTTCATCTGAAATGCAGAATTTATTATCTTATTAGGGCTTCTTGAGACTCTTTTGTCTTTTTTTGACATCTTGAGACCAAAATCCAAAATATAGAATAACTTTTTTTTACATGGTGTTTAGTTCCATTATGCAAAATAATAGACTAAAATCCAAAAATTTTTGAGATAAAAGGGAAACTAAAAACCCCCTTAGTCATCATGTCTTTTAATTCGTCTGAAAATCAAACTCTGTACTATGCCAGACAAATGATGCTTATGGATACAAGAGGTTTAAAAATTTATCATTGATCATGTCATGTGTTCTCTAGTTTGTTTTGGGATCAAAATCCACATCATATACCTGGACACTTGCCGCTCTAGATATAAGGCCTTGTTTTGTTTACGTACGAAAAGATTTTAGATTTCGCTACTGTAGCACTTTTCGTTTGTTTGTGGCAAATATTGTCTAATCATGGACTAACTAGGATCAAAAGATTCGTCTCGCGATTTACAGATGAACTGTGGAATTACTTTTTATTTTTGTCTATATTTAGTGCTTCATGCATATGACGAAAGATTTGATGTGACGGGAAATCTTGAAAACAACTTTTTGGTTTTTGGGTGAAATTTTCTAGAGCTCCGCTAAACAGGGTCTAGATAAAAAGACTGTCTAGAGCTTCTGGAAGGTCAATTGTTCAGTTTGGTGCAGCGAGAGCATCAGACCAAATCGGAACCATGACAATTAATGACGAGCTGTACTACATCCTTTGTACACAAATCACAAATGATTTTGGGGGGTACGTGTACAAAGCGCGAGAGCAGAGGACTCTTCCAAATCGAACCGAGGCGAGAGCGGTTTCCTTCCCTTTATAACCCCAGGTCGTCACGTCCCCGGTCTCCGCAACGGGCTTCCCCTGCTGCTCTCCTCTCCTCTCCTCTCCCGTCAAAGAATCTTCTTCACCCACGCCGCCGCCTCCTTCCACTCCCGACGACGTCCCCGCGCGTGGCCATGGCCACGGTCGCCGTAGACCGTCATCAGCTGGACGGCATCATAGCGCCGGCCGAGACGGCGGCGGCCGGCGGCGGCGCGCCGGTGCAGAAGCGCAGGGGGTGGATCAAGCGGATGATGTACTCGCCCGTGGCAGCAGCGGTAGGAGCCGAGAAGGGGAGGACAGCGGCGGCGGCGGCCGCCGCCGCCTACGACGACGACAGCGGCGCGACGAGGACGACGAAGCCGCGGCGAGGCGGGTGGCTGCGGCGACTGATGGTGCCGCCGCCGCGGGAGCACCGCCGGCAGCGGAAGCTGGTGGGCGGCGGCGGCGGCGGGTCAGCGTCGTCGTCCAGGCTGCTGGCCGGGCTGCCGAGGTGGAAGCGCGTGTCCATCGGCGGCGGGTGGGCGTCGGCGCTGCTGGACGCCGCCGCGTTCCGCGTCATGTACGTGGTGGAGGCCGTCGTGCTGGGCCTCGCGCTCTCCTGCTTCTTCTGCTGCTGCGGCTGCCAGATATGATAGCCTAATTACTAGGTTCATTTACCTTGTAATCTCTCTCCCTAATTATATTTGTTATTACTAGATCTTTACGCCCTCCTCCTTCCTTCACCGCGGATGAAAATTTCCAATCGTGGCTTCGACTTGCTCTTAACGTGTCCTTCGAGCGTTCTTGCTTGGATTGGACGGAAAAAGACAAGGGCACCACCGTGCATGCGTCCGCGCATTGCTGCTGGGGACGACGCCCTTTCTTGCATAAAGGTGGGTGACACTTGCCGCGCATCGTCGCCTGCTAACCGTTGTAGCATCCCCAACCCTAATCACTCTGATTAAGGATGGGGATGGCCCTCCAAATGAATACACGCAGTTTTTCTCTAGCCTAATTAAATAAACTAAATAAAAAAAGTGAAGAAAAAATTATCTATTTAGTTTATTAAATTAACTAGAGAAAAACCACATGTACCCATTTTGGAGCACCGTCCCTATCCTTAGCTATGACCTCATAGTCTACTTAAGATCGCGCCGCCGTAATGGCGGATGTATTTATGTACGGCACGGTGTAACTGGCAGCTCATTATCTCATTTTGTTTTAAGAAGATAAGAAAAAAAATCCTATGTATGAGGTCCAATGCTAAAAACAGCATTAATGGGTACTTTCCACTTCCTTCATTTTAAATCATGAGATGTTTTGACTTTTCTAGATATGCATATAGTTTTGCTATGTACTTAGGTATATCTATGTCTAAATACATAAAGCCGAAACATTTTGTAATTTGAAATGGATGAAGTAGACACGGTTTCTTATTAAAAAATTATTTTCTCCTCTTTCTTTTTTAATTGCAGTGTCACATCATCATTTTGCTTAGCTGACACTCCAACTGATGAAAATAGAAACCATATAGTTCCTTGGTTGGGAGTGTCCTGGTATTCTAATTCATAATATGTTTTGTTGCAAAAATGCATGCATGCTTACTCTAGTCCACTTCTATTCTATTGCAGAATAATAAAGAAAATGACCTAACCGTGCATGTGCTTAGCTAATCCTGCATTTAGCCAATGTGGAGCACCTGACAAAAATCGGTGTAATCACATTTGAGTTTCATCGATGATTCTTTTGAAGGAAGCTTAAAAAATGCAGGGAACTTCGATAAAAAGCTGCATCAATGGCCTCTCACATTTTAGGGAAAAATTCATTGCAATAAACTCAATGCGGTGTATCTGTAACAAAATGTGCTTTTGGGTTAGAACATGAGGATCATTTTAGTAGAGCTACACTCTCTGATGATTCTATAGAGTGATTTTGGTGGGGTAAAGAGTAGGTGAAATTAGAGAGTTGAGAAGTGATGTTTTTTTAGCTCACAGCTCTTACAGGGTAATAAATAGAGAAACGATTTTTATCTAACCCCACCAGAATCTAGTTGTGTTTTACCTATTTGACTACCTAGAAACAATTGTCACGGAGACTAAGGAGCTGGGATCGAGCGCTGTCAAATAGCTCCTAAAAATGCAAGTGACTTGTATGGCGTGCGGGGTAGTTTTTGAAACTTTCCGTTCGTTTAATTTGAAAAAGTGACATGCATCTGCTCTATAGAGGAAACGTGACGTTTATAGTGTAATGTTATTATTGTCAAAACGTATCAGTAGATCACAAAAGCACAGCTAGTCCTGACGTGACAGTGATGGTGGATCCATCCAGGCCGGATGCTAGGGTTAATTTATTAAGCACAATCACTAATATCATAACTCTCATGCTTTATGTTAATCAAGAGAGAGCTGTTACACTGTCTAATGGTTGGCTAGCAAAACAGATTTCTAGTATTTAAGTAATATACTGGAGAAAACCTTAAGAATGCTTCTTCTTTGCTCATCTTGTTCCTCTATTCTGTCTAAACTATTTTCTATGTTCTTCTCTGCTTGACCATGCTACCTCTCTGCACTTTGTTTCTTTCTCATTATTTACCACATGGCACTGATCAAGTCCAATTGTCTGCAGCTAGTACTTTTAATTTTGTCGCACTGTATGTATATGGGATTATGGGTTCCGGCCGACTCACATGGGAGAGGGATGCACGCTTGTTCGACGTCAAGCACTGGATCAAGCAAGGTTGATCTGAGCCGAAACAAGTAGACATCATTTATCACTGACAAAGCTAATGATCACTGCTAGTATTGGCAAGGAATGAATTAAATCATTTCACTAAATTTAGTGATTGACCGATGATGTACCACCCCATCCAAAATGATGTGAATCCTCAAGCTAAACACCATATAATGGTGTCTCTTGTGTAAACAGTAGGATTGAATCTAGATGAGCTCCCAACCCTTCTCAAATTCTTGAGTGGTGAAAAACTCCTATGAGCTTGTGGCTAGAGATGCAAACGGGTCGAATCAGAGACAATAATATCTTCACCGTATCCTAATCCACCTTTATTTGTCAAATTCAAAGTGGAACAGATAATACACTCATTAGATGGAGATGTTGATTTTTCAGACGACAAAAGTGGTACGAACATTGGAGACGGATTTAATTAGTCGAGTAATATACATATACAAATTATATGCTTGTCAAGAATTGATTTAGTAAAGAACTAAAGAACCAAGAATAAATAATAGATAATATAAAATGTATTCCATGTTTACATGGTATCTTCATTCATAAATGATAAGTTATTAACCAATAAGTAACAATAACCAGCAAATTCTCAATTCAAAAATAAAACAACAAACAACCACGTCACAAAAGTAAGAGTTCTCAACTAACAAGTTTTTGTAAAAGAAAAATCATGCATGCATTCCTCTTGGTTTTAGTCTAGGAGGAGAAACTATCAGATATCCTTTTATTTTGTTTTGAAGGTCGGGGGGGAGGGGGTATATCATTAAAAAATTGTGCATGTTTTGAGGACACCCTATTTAAAATACCAGATAATCGGCACATAATTTATAAATAATCTATATCCCCTGAAATTTTCATATTTCATATCCTACCCTTCATTCACACACAATCAGATTTGAAATTATCTGCATCCGCATAAATATTAAAGTTTAAAAGTTTCTCTCCATATTCTCAAAATTAGATTTAGATGGAGAATTATCCACACCCCTAATCACAGCACCGTTCAAATATCTGCGGAAGTAACCTAGTGGGCCTTAGAACAGTACCAGGTGCGTATGTAGTGTAGCTCATATTTTGCGTGTGTTTCCTCTCTCCTTCTCATTTTGTTTCTTGGTTCTTCGTATGCTTCTCACGCAATGGAAACACTACTAGTTTTCAAATATCACAGCACGCCGTTGTATGTACTTGTAGCATAGAAAAAGAAAGAAGATAGGGTCCTGTTTGTGTTTGTCTTCTCCACCCGTTCGCCTTTCATGAATTGACCCAAGTGATCCCGACTCTTGAGTGTTAACCGTGCTACGAAACAAACAAACAAAAAAGCGCATGGCGGCTGGCGGCCGTGATATTTGTGACCCAGTGCCTTTACCGTGTGGCACATCATATCAACACGAGCTTCGAGCTGGTAGTCATATTACACGCTCACGTCGTTTTCTATCGAAATATCCACCGAAGCGAAGCCAGCACGGTTAAGATATTACTCAGTATTATACAGTGCACATCATCGACACACCTGAAAGCTGTGGAATTCGGCTTGTGTGTTTGCCCAGCTGATCAGCCAATAACCTTTTTGAATAGCTAACTGACCTAGAGCTCGGGAACAATTAAATAATAAAAAATAGATAGTGGTAAAGTATGTCAGTGATTTTTTTTAAAAAACGTGCGAGCTCTTGGTTCGTCGCTAGCTAGAGTTTTTCGTTTCTTTCTTCTGGATTGGGCAGATGTTCCTCCTAGCTAGCTGACTGTACCATTATTGGGGACGCCCTCAGGCCTCTTGCTAGTGGGGACCAAAAAGTATCTTCTTATCTGCAGTCACTTCCCTTTCCGGTACCGTTAGCTAGCCAGTAAAAAGAGGGGGAAAAGACAGAAGGATAACAAGTGTACGATGGGCAGCTAGCGGTCGACAGTGCTGCTACGGTGGCCAAAAGACCAGCAGTGGGGTGTCACTGTGTCAGCGAGCAGGTCAGCCGCCGAGGCGGGCGCGCGGTGCCCGGCCGTCCATGTGCCCATGCCATTTCGCTGATAAATCCTGGCTTTGATTTATTATGAAAAAAAATATTTCTAAATTAGTTTGTAGATTGGCCAGATAAACTTAAGCTAACAGAGCACCATTGTCTTCACCACCTCGCAATCAAAGGTGGCCCTGCCCCTACAGACACGTAGCCTCCCTCTTGGACTCAAAAAATCTTTTAATAGGTTTTCTTTTTTTTACAAAAAATTTCACATATTTAGTATTTTTCTATGTTTATTCTACGAATTTTTATCTTTGAACATTTTGAATCAATATTAAATTATTAATCTTAGCTATATATTTAACCCCCCTCTTGATCCGTTTCTGAATCCGCCACTGGAAACGAGAATATGACCCATGTTCCCGTTCTCATGTTCCACGTTCCGAGAACATTTACGTTCCGAAAACGCGAATGTTTCTATTCGTTCTGGTTCCGCCTATGATCATGCGGCGGCCAATGTTGCCACTTTTCTGTACAAAAATCCATCCGGATTGCAGTACAAGCAGCATCCTGCCGCTGATCAGGGGCATGGAGATTAAAGTAATAAGTAATTAAACTTCAATTGCTTATTGCTGCACATAAAAGCAGATATATACAGACTCCAAAGAGTACAGAAGTATTTACACAGCGTTTCAGGGCATGCGTGGAGTATGTACGAACAAAGAGGGATCGCGTCAGTAGTTAGCGTCAGGTGTTACCTGCAGATAACCACAAGCCACGGGGACTCCTGTACACCATTAGTAGTGCGCACGCAACACCTGCTACATCGTGCTGCTACAACTGGTCTCTCCTGCCGGCTTCCAACGCATCCAGTTCGTGGCTCGTGCGCGCTCCGGCGGTTTCCGTAGACCGCTGCGTTGCCCGGCTCTCCTCTGCCTCCCGCTCTCTGACGAACCTCAAGTGCGCGTGCGGCCAGAACCCTGCATGCCATCACGCAGACAGTCAGGTCAGCGCATGCGTTAGTTTTAGGCCCTGTTTAGTTTGAGGACAAAATTTTTTTTTTGTGTATCACATCGAATATGTCGAAAGGATGTCGGAAAGGGTTTTTAGAAACTAATAAAAAAATAAATTATATAGCTCGTCAGGAAAATGCAAGACAAATCTATTAAGTATAATTAATCTATCATTAGCATATTTGGGTTACTGTAGCACTTAAGGCTAATCATGAAGTAACGAGGCTTAAAAAATTCGTCTCGCGATTTTCAACCAAACTGTGTAATTAGTTTAGTTTTTTATCTACATTTAATATTCCATGCATGTGTCCAAAGATTCGATGAGATGGATGAAAATTTTTTGGGTGAGTAACTAAACAGGGCCTTAGCCTGCATACAGACGATGCAACTAGAGAAGCACACAGGCACTGGAGTACGTGTTTGTGCTGCAACTCCAGGCGCTTTGCGTTTTGACAGTCAGGTCAACTGCACTTCCAAGTCAGGTTTACGTTTTGACAGACAGTCGGTCTGTGCTGCAACCTCAAGCACAGGCACTAGACAGTCACAGGTCAACCGCACTGGAGTTTCAGAGTTCTGCAACTCAGGCGGGTTTGCGTTTCGACTCATATGTAGCGGTCGTTATTATGTTTTCAGAGTCTCATTCGTTTCATCAGATGCCCTGGTTTAGCCAATTTGTTCGTCTGCAGAGGTCTGCTATATATTTGTGAAATGTGAAGCGACTGCGTTATATTCAGGCAAAGGGAAAATGGGAAATGAACGAGGTAGTACCTTTCTCGTCTGACGGGGCTGGAAAGAACTGGAGGTAGCAGACTGAAGCGACCACCAATCCTAAACAAACGAACATCACAAAACTCATCATCATCAGCACCAAGGAGACAGCTAGTTTACGAAGCAGTTAGCAAGGCTTGTCGGTTCCCCCCTAATTAAACGCCATTCACGTACGAAGCAGTAGCACTGCACGTACCGAGAAAGCCGCCAGTGCAGACGTCTTGCCAGTGGTGCCAGTAGTCGTCCACCCGCGAGATGGCAATCAACGCCGCGACGAGCAGGGGCAGGAGGACCACGCAGAGCTTGGCGACGTGCCCCCTTCGATCGAACACCGTGATCTTCCCGGCCAGGTACCACGACAGGAAACCCAGCCCGGCAAATGACCCTGCCACACCCACACCCACACCCACGGAAGAAACATGGACAATGTTGGTTATTAGCCACTGCACAACAGCACAAGGGACTAAGAATATATATGAGCCTATGTTCACTGAATGCAAAGGGTTTGCTCTCCTTGTGATATGTTCAGTACATTTAGCGATAGTGTTGGGTCATTGGGTGCAACATGTATGTCGAGCATGTAAGCAATTCCACATTCTGGTATCAAGGATATGTAGTACTCCCTCTGTCCTACTGAAAGTGTCAGTTTTAACTTTTATATTTCTTGTTTGACAATTCGTCTTATTCAATTTTTTCACTTCACTATGCTATTTGAAACTAGTAGATGGGTTTTTAGTGCAAGTGTTCATCAGTAGTTCAGTACTCTTCAGTAATAAGGATATTATAATGGGTTTTTTTGTGAAGAAAGTTAGTTAATGAATTGATAATGATATGTCATCTATATTACTTGTATAGTTGGAGGCCACTAGTAGCAATCATTGATTGCTATAAAGCTGAATCCTCAGCGTGCCACTTCATCACAAAATAGTGTCCATTAGATAAATGTGTCTTAGACTCATCTTGCCGTCCATTATCCTCAACCAGTCATGCTTGGCTTCCTACACGCTCTGGCGATTGGCTTTTGAACTGACGCACACAGCACACATTAACTTCAAGCACCCTCCAAAGACGTCGGAACAGCCGCATGCCAGCATCCACTCCATGCCGCACCAAGGAAGACGAATATATAGGCGCTGCCTGTTTTCCTTCGTCCGTGGCTTTCTCACCTTCCCCAACGATGGTAGAATGTCAACAAGAAGCCACCATGCCGACTGCCGAGCTATACCACGGCCAGTTAGTAGACTGCAGAGTCCCAGTCCCTCCAAGGCTTCAGCCGTTGTTCTTCACCTTCAACTACATTGCGTCTGATTCTCTCTCCCAATCTCAGATCTGTCTTGCTTTGGACTAGCAAAGACTAACTTCTCTTTGATTTTCACTCTCTCTCTCTTTTTTTTTAAAAAAAGAACAATGCAGTTTGTATTGTTTATCAAACTTCATATTTAAAACCATCTCTAAATTTTCGCAGCAATAAGCAGGGTTTTCACCTAGTTATTATGTGGTTGCGAGTTGCAATGATGACTCACATGAGGTGTGGCCACTGGGGAAGCTCTTGTGTCCTTCCTTGATCACACTAGGATCACCATGGCATATGACTCCCGTTGTAATGTTGTCGTACACCTAGTAGACGATGGGACACCAGGAGAAGTACTCAGCTTGGGTGGAAAACAAGTCCGTTTATTAGTAATTAAGGTGAATTCGAGAGAGAAGTTGGGACTTTGTTACCGACCGCTATTCCATCAGGGAAGCAACGCCAGAAGAAGTTGGGGCGCGGCCGGCCGACGGCGTCCTTGATCGCGTCGGTCAGGACGCCCGTTATCAGCACAGCGAATAGGATACCTGCACTTTGCCGGAAGGCCACCACCATGTGTGTATAGTGTAATGTATCCCTGGCTAGATCTAGAACACAGTGTTCACAATAGGCCGGAAAAGACAATGGCAGTAGTGAAGTTACCTAGAATGGCATGGTGCAGATCGTACACGTTCCTCCTCCTGATGTAGACGATGACAAAGATGATCATGGGCACAATGACAGAGACGATCTGCGATAAATTAAACAACAGCACGATTTATATATATATATATATATAT
>Ga0182004_10003848_pt1 | contig 12007 bp, 11 predicted proteins | sample Sormic07211540_1_FD_120479 | JGI IMG/M metagenome (GOLD analysis project Ga0182004, IMG submission 120479) | Endophyte microbial communities from Sorghum bicolor roots, Mead, Nebraska, USA - 072115-40_1 MetaG | ecosystem: Host-associated > Plants > Roots > Unclassified | place: USA: Nebraska... | reverse complement strand
TAGTGGATAGCATGTTTAATCATTGGATAGCAAATATCAAGGTAGCATAATTAATCCCATAACCACATGATCAATGTATACAAGAATTATGAATAACACATATAAACAACATAATAAACCATCATTTATCATCATTAATCATGTTCATCAGTGTCCATCTATTCCGTCAGTTTTTCGGGCCACCTGTATCGGTGGGCACGGCTAGTATACCGGATTTAACACTCTGCAGAGGTTGTACATCTTTACCCATGAGTCATGATTTACCCTTTCGCCCGAGGTAGCTAGTCTCTTAACCCCCTTCCTAGGGAGGTCGGCAGAGATCATTATGAAGCCTTTCAAAAGTTTGTCTAACATGTTAGGGCCACAAGGTTTTCTTGGCGAGCAGATATAGATACCCTCCTTCCGAATGGTACAATGAGTCAATGACGCGCAACCTATACACATAGGGACAGGGGCTCGCACTATACCCGTGTCGGTTCAGCCCCTCTAGTGCCCTTTTGGGTAACCTGTAACAAGCTAGAAAAGGTCTTCATACTGAGCAAAAGCCAGAGCCATATAGCCCTCATGGTTGTATGAGTTGTCTCAGCTTTTGCCAAGGGATAAGTCCTTATTGAGGGTCAAGATCAATCCAGCAAAAGCCAGAGTTCTTTCCACTCTTTATGTTCAAGTTGCTAGAAAGCTTATTTTATTGTTTATTGTATATGCAAATATTCATGTTACAAGATTATGGATTATAATAAAGCACTAGCAGAAACTACCCAAAATGCATATCCAAATAGGCAACAAGAAATTCAGGATAACAATCATTTATGATTTTGCTAAGGTCATCAAGATGGTCACATGCATATGATATATAGATTGTATTAATTGTGTATAGGTAACAAGGATAGTCCCAAGTTATACTTGCCTTGATCAAAGCTCTCCTGAGCCTGCTGGTCTTCAAAGGTTTGGTCTTGATCACCAACGTACGGCTCACCGTCTATTTCCAAACATCAATCAACAACACGCATTCCAATGGACAATCATACACAAAGCAAACAAGCTATAATTAGAACAATACACCAAATAGTGGTAAAACAAGTGTAAAAGTTTATCAAAATGTTCTACGCAACGCTACGATCACACAAACGTAAAGTTCACAAAAATCAGAATTAAAACGTAGAAGTTATGAATTTTCTAGGATTTCCTATAGATAAATAAATAATTAAATGTTACTGCAAAAATAAAAAGTTTCAAAATAGAGAATTAATACTTCTAACATGTAGAGCTCATAAATACGAATCTAACGAAATTTGAATGGACAAAAACGGAGTTAAAACGAATATTTTATGACCAAAACAAAACCAATGGCAAAACTGTAATTACTGGAAAGCGTATTTCTGACTAAACCGACGCTTTCAAGTTCGGAAAACGTAAACCAAGAAGACGCTTTGAGCCGCGGATTAATTATAACAAAAATCCAGGGACTCTTAAAGAATTTTATCAGCCGAAAGGGTATCTTCGTTTTCTGGCCATCCGATCTCCATCCAACGGCTCACGGTGCACCCAGGGGCAGCAGGCGGCGGGCCGGCCGGAGCTGAGCCCGGAGAGGTGTGGCTACGCGCGACAGCGGCAAGTAGCCACGGTGAGATCCAAAACTCGCGGAAAACGATGCTAAAGCTCGGTTTGGACGACTTGGATGCAAAAACACGACGCGAGGCATCGCGGGGTGCTTTATAGGGCCTCGGGGAAAGCAAATCCCGTCCAAAACAGGATCGGGATGGATTTCCCGGCTGCGCCGGTGTCCTGCTCGGTTACGGCAAGGAAGGAGAAGGGGGCGCTGCACAGTGGGTCCTGCGCGTCAGCCAGAAAAGGAGGGAAAAGGGGTGGGCCTGCTGGTCAGCCGAAGAAGAGGGGAAGGGAGACGCGCGCGCCTGTGCCTTGGCTTGGTTGGCTGGGCCGGGGCGGGAGGAGAGAAAGGGGCCAGGGGGAGCTCTGGGCCGCGCGCAGGGGAAAAAGAGCAGGCCGGGGAGAGGGGTGCTGGCTGGGTTTGTTTTTTTTTCTCCTTTGTTGTAAAGCTTTTCCAGAAAGGATTTTAAATCATTCTTAGAGGTAAAACGCACAGCACAAAATAAACAATGGCCAGCATGAATGCACAATCAAGTTTATTAAACTTATGATGAGTTTTAATTCCAACAAAATTTATTTATTTACTATATTTAAATGCTCATAAAAATACTTAAATAAATCCAATTAAACTCTATTAATTCAAAAGCAATTTTTGGGTGTTACAAGTCCTCATAAGGCTCACTTTCAATTGTGAGGACTTGAAATAATATTTGGAGCCTTAAACAATTTTCAAATTAAAGAAGCTATCAAATACAAAGTTATAAATTGTGTCTAGAATTATAACTTTGACAGAGGACCCTTAAACAATTGGGAAGCCTCTTCTTCTAGCACTCAACAATTTACTCCTCCAACTACACCAGCAATCAGTCCCTCTCTCTTAACTTGGCATGCCCCTACCAAGTCGTCTCCTGCCTTCATTATTGAGTTAGCTCATGCTATGGTTTCATTCACTAAGCCTACTTTGCAATTAGTTTCAACTTGTGACCTAAATGCTCCTATGAAAGACCAAGTCCCAAATGTGGGGGCTCTCTAATCACCTCTCCTCGTAGGCCTCTTCAAACAAAAGCAAACCCAAAGAGGAAGGCCAAAAAGAAGCTTACCTCGATGGTAGATGAAGATGTTAGCAGAAGTGCACGGCTGAGTAAATCTAAGGATTATAAATTATTCACACTACTAGAGAAGAAGAGGGCGAGGAAACAAAATCCGACACCTATGACTAATGAACTTCGAGAGCAATTCGAGGTTCCTCAAGTCAATGTAATACAGTCTTTTGAGACAATCCCAATCCCAATACTCCAGAACCTGGGTGTGTAATTGAAGTGCCTCCTATGGAGCTCTCTTTAGATCATCTTTAGGCTAAAGTCTCCAAAAGATAAAGACATATTGTTATTTGTTTTTCCCCCAGCAAAGTGGTTGGTAGGAAATATTAAAAGCTAGAATAGAGGCCTCTCAATAGTAACAAATGGTGTTTGATTTAAGCTCTCTTCTTGAGGCCCAAGATTTCAAGGTTCTTATTCTCCCTTTTACAAGGCAAGAGTTAGATGACATAGTTGAAGATCTTCCTCTAGATAAAGCTCCGGGACCTAATGGTTTAAGTGGTTCATTCCTAAAAAATTTGGGTTTGTCATCTACGAAGATTTTTACTTTTTATGTTAGGGTTTGTACAATCATAATGCAAAATTAAAGTGTATTAATAACTCTTTTGTCACCTTGGTGCCCAAGAAATTACATTCTGAAAGAGTTAGTGACTTCACGCCTATTTCCCTTCTTAACTCAGCTATGAAGTTTCTTACTAAGGTTTGGGCTAACAAACTTCAAAAGGACAACACTTTAAACAGAAGTTCTACATAGTATTTTGATGCCCGGTTGCAAAAAAAAAACTGCAATTTTTTGAGCAAAAAAACTCTTCTAGAAACTTTTTATCTGTAGTTTTCTAAAACCCTACTCTGTCCCTCCATTTCAAATTAGAAGATGTTCTGGCTTTTTTAGTTGCATAGCTTTACTATAAACTCAGGTATACATTATGTGGATACACAGTAAAAACTGAGAGTTAGCAGAAAAGTCATGGTTGAAAGTAAAAACATTGTTAAATGGCTAACGGATTCGGAAGATAAGCTCAAACGAACAGGCTCTGTATATCTATAAAAGTCAAAATAATTTATAATTTAGAACGGAGGAAATATTAGTATGTTTCTCAAATTAATTCTTATAGCGTTAGCTGGACTATTTGACTTTTGCATAACCTAAGGGATGGGACAAGGCTAGGAGAGGGATATGAGTAGCAAGTGGTTCAAAATACTAAATTTTATATATTTGTAAATTTCATCTAAAATGTATGATAATTAATTGAGATTTGTAAAGTTAGTTTTGATCTTTTTAAGACTGTTGACTGGTAGAGCTCTAGCTCTAATAAATCCATAGATTTCTAAGATCCAGATACCTATAGCTCCAAGTTTAAAGATATATATGTCAAAAGCATTTTGATATGGTTTCGACTACATATAAATATTCAAACCAATTTTATGTAATCCAAAAAAGTTACGGATCCAATCCAGATCTAAGAGCTAGAGTTTTTTTTATGGAATCTAAGAGCTAGAGTTATGCGAAATGGCCAGTTTATTTATTTATATTATGGCAGCTTAGGATCTGTACTCAAAAGTCAAATCTATGCACAAAACATGTATTCAACCAAAGCAAGTAAAATAATACTTTCTGCTATGACTTATCAGCCAAACGAACAAGACGATTTCATTGGCGAAAGTCCATGGTGATAATCCATTATCATGGTCGGCTCATTTTACCAAGGTTTTAAAATTTAAAAGAGAAAGCATGAGGTTCACCAAACTTGTCGAAGAAGATCACTAGGACTCATTAAGCTCGCCCATGGTGCCGGTGATTGGGAAGGGAGCAATGAGGTCTTTTGCAGTAATTAGAACATTTTCATCAATAATTTTGTATTGTTATATGAACGATTGGTGGAAATGATTTTCACCGTAGGTTCGTATTACAGATTGTTGATGTAACCATTGTATATTATCTTTTTTTCGAATACACAAAAGATTTGTGTATTATTGTAATTAAGGTAGAAAGCATTGTTGATAACGCTGTTGTGAAATTAGTTGGACAATTTAAGATCCTAAGATTCCAGCAGATGTGTACGCGTCTCTCTTGCTGTGCAGTGAGCTAGCGACCACTGCAGCCGCTGTCCATGGACGCCCACGGGGAGAGGCGAGCTAGGTGATGGTGTAGCTATAAAATGCGCGCACCCATCAAATCCCCTTCCGTCATGCAGAAAGGCAGCTAGAAGAAGAGTCCAACGGGCAACCGTCCCCGTCGCTCCAAGGTGCTAGGCTGCTAGCTACTACCAGCCTACCACACTCTCCCTTGAGTAGTCCCTGACCCTCCCACGCTTGCGTGCACCAAACTGTCCTCCATGGCGACGGCTCCGAGGAAAGGGAGCAGCAGGAGTGCCCAGCTACGGGCGGCGGTGGCCGTGTTGTTCCTTACAGTATTGGCCGCCGGTGCGGCAGCGGCTGCTCCGCGGCGGCTCTTGGTGGACACGGACATGGACACCGACGACCTGCTCGCGCTGCTCTACATCCTCAAGCAGAACCGCTCCGAGTTCGACGTCAAGGTTGGTGCCATGTCAACCTCTCTCCTCTCGTAGCCCATGTGCTACGTGTCACCGCCGCTCTGCGCGTCGATCTCCGAGTGGATCCACCGGTAATCGAGTAGCGCTTCGCTGAAATTCAGCTCATGCTGTTGCTTGTGCTGATTTGTTGCGAGAGTAAAACACTATTCGTTCGGTGAAAAATACCACTGAAGTAGTATTGAAGAAGAGGGCAACTGGTTATTCCACCGATCAAAGCGCTCTCTCTCTCTCTCTCTTTGTCGTCAAGCATGGCGTGGATTCTGGAGGTAATGGATCACTGCTCTCTGGAGATAGAGACATCATCAGGCATGGATCGCTGTGACGGGTAACGTATGGCCGTCTCGACTTGATTCTGCGTCTGTCTGCGCAGGCCGTTCGGCCGAACTATATATGATATGTGATAGTATCCTATATAGTTTTCGTGTCCGACGGAATGGTCTAGCTCCGATGAATTTCAACCCCATGCGCACGCGCGTCAATTGTTTATTGCATCGCCATTGCCGGATCACTAGGTAAAAGAGGGGGAAAAGTGGTGTAGATAGACTAGCTAGCTATGGACAGGGACAGCGATGGCGCATCTTGGCTTTGACTATCTTCTTTGCCATAGCCATGTTTCAACGCCTTCGTGGCCGTCAATTTGAGAGCCATCTTCCAGCCAAGGTCGGGCTAGTGCGTCACTATTGTCGTGAACAATGCAGGCCATTACCATCAGCGCCAACGCGTGGACCGACGCCGGGCACGCCGTCAACCATCTCTACGACATCCTCTACATGATGGGCCGCGACGACATCCCCGTCGGCGTCGGCGGCGACGGCGGGATATCCGACGCCGGCGACCTACAACGCAACGTCGGTGGCTACCTACCACTGATCGACCAGGTACGTACGTAATTATTATCTTATATCTAGTAGCTTAGCTTAGAGTAGATCCAACCAAGAACTAGCTAGCTCCCAGAGTAATACCATGCACCCTTTTACTTACGACGTGCGCATGCAGGGCATGTCGACGGCCGGCGGCTGCCGGTACCGGCAGGCCATCCCGCTGTCGGGGCGGCTGGACGTCGACACGAACTTCGGTGTCCGGAAGGGCTACCTCCCGCAGGGTTCCCGGGGGTACCGGCCGCTCCGGCAGCCCACGGCGCAGCGGGTGATGGCGGCCACGCTGTCGGCCGGCCCGACCTCGGTGCTCCTGCTGGGCACGCACACCAACCTCGCGCTCCTCCTGATGTCGCGCCCGAACCTGAGGCGGAACGTGGAGCGCGTCTACGTCTCCGGCGGCGGCGTGAGGGTGGCGGGCAACCTGTTCACGGCCACCGCCGCCAACCCGGTCGCCGAGTTCAACGTCTTCGGCGACCCCTTCGCCGCCTACCAGGTGCTCCACTCGGGCGTCCCCGTCACCATGATCCCTCTCGACGCCACCAACACCATCCCCATAACGGAGGCGTTCTACTCCGAGTTCCAGCGGCGCCAGAGCACGCACGAGGCACGGTACTGTTTCCTGTCGCTGGACGGGGTTCTGGCGCAGCGGAGGAGGCGATCCGACAGCCATGACCACACGGCAAGTCTGTCTGAGCTCCATCTTCTTCTCCGTCGTCCGTCCCACCTCTGACGCTAGCTTGGCGTTGTTTCCATGAAATGAATTTCTTACGCTGCTTCTTCGTTCCTTTATTTCGCCTGGCCGGCGCAGGGCTTCTACATGTGGGACCAATTTGCCGCCGGCGTGACCCTCGCCAGCATGCGCCATGGCGAAACGGGCAGCAGGAGTAATGAGTTTGCCGAGCTTGAGTACATGAACATCACCGTGGTAACATCCAACAAACCATACGGTGTGCGTGACGGCTCTAACCCATTTTTCGATGGACGAACTGCTCCCAAGTTTGGATTGCAAGAGGGTGGAGTTCACAGTGGCCATGTTGAGACTGGGATCAGAGATCCCTTCTGTCTGGTGCCGGGAAGCAACAGAGGCAGATGCAAGGTAATTTATTGTAGTGTTGTACTGGATCGATGCAAAATGTTATCTATGCATAACATGACAAACTCTGATGGAGAACTTGCATTACTTCTTAGGATGGGTACACCAAGGAAGTGTCCGGTCTAGAAGCAGTTCAGGTGCTTGTCGCAACAAGGGCAAAGTCGAACACAAATAAGAATAGCCCACTGGACAAGGAATTTTCGGAGAGATTCCTAGAGGTAACTACCTTGTTTTAGTTTACCTCCAAAACTAAACTTTTCAAGATTCTCCGTCACATCGAATCTTGCGGCACATGCATAGAGTATTAAATATAGATGAAAACAAAACTAATTGCACAGTTTGCATGTAAATCGCGAGACAAATCTTTTAAGTCTAGTTACACCATGATTGGACAATGTTTCAAATAAAAACGAAAGTACTACAGTGTCAAAATCTAAAAACTTTTTGAATCTAAACAAGGCCTAAGAAGAATACTTCGCGCGTTTTTTGGATGAAAATCACAAGTCACAATGTCACAGTCCAAGCTCACAAATGCCAACAATATTGTTTTCAGGTTCTAAATCTCCAACAGAACACTGGACGTTTCGACATCAGTACACAGTTTCCATATTACAGAGAGGTTCTCTACAAGCCGGATTTCATGAATGTAACTAGGGGCAAGCCAGTCGTTTTTGACATGGACATGAGCCCTGGAGATTTTGTGTCACTCATATACCTCCTGAAAGAACCTAGACATGAAATTGATCTGAAGGTGAGAGAAATATACGTCCCAAACTACAAAATGTTGCAGCTAATAATGCTGTTAGCTCTCTTTTGTACACTGAATGCCTGACAAACCTCACTCTACTAATCATTTTTAGGCTGTTTTGATCAACGGAAACGGCTGGGCTAATAGTGCTAGCATTGACATTGTTTATGACGTTCTACATATGATGGGCCGTGACGACATTCCAGTCGGTCTTGGCAATACTACTGCAATGGGCAGTCCAACCCTTGGCTGCAACAATTCTTATGCTATCCCTCATGGAAGTGGTGGATTTGTAGATTCAGACACATTGTATGGACTGGCTCGGTCGTTGCCAAGAAGTCCTCGAAGGTAAACACTCTACTGAATGCCGCTTTATAATTTATATGAATGATAATGCTTGTCATAAAACATTTCACATATGTTCATTTCATGATTAGGTTCACTTCTGATGATTTGGATCATCCCGAAAGCCGGCACCCACATGCTTTCGATGTTTGGCAGTCAGTTAGGAAGCAACTTAGTCCAGGTCAGAAGATCACGGTTCTTACCAGCGGACCTCTTACCAATCTAGCCAGCATTTCATTATCTGACATGGACGCCAGCTCTGTCATAGAGGTCAGTTCTTTTTCCCACCTAGTAGTACGAGACTTCGAAGGAAGTTGTGACCTGTGATGAATTAATTCAGACTCAAAGCTGATATTTGTTATATAAAAGCTTATAATTCTCTGTATGCAGAGAGTTTATGTTGTCGGTGGACTCATTAGAGATGGTGGTGACGAGAAGGGAAATGTGTTCACTGTTCCCTCCAACAGATATGCAGAGTTCAACATGTTCCTCGATCCACTGGCCGCAAAGACAGTACTAGAATCTAGTCTGAATATCACACTCATTCCTCTTACCGTGCAACGAAAGGTTGCTTCATTTGAGGGTATCCTTGGAGCTTTGAAGCAACACACCCAGCATACTCCCGAGTCAAAGCTTGTCCATCGTTTGCTATTGCTGCTTCAGAAACTTCAGAGGAAACAGAAATTCTATCACCACATGGTAAGTGACCTCTATGGCAAAAGTGCATTATAGATTATACTCCTTTTGTTCAAAAATATATATCATTATAGTATGTTCTGTGTCAAACTTCTCTTAACTTTAACAATACTTGTAGAAAAATAAATCATCTGTGATATCAAATTAGTTTTATTAAATTCTTAATTAAACATGTCTTGAAAATCCATTTATTTGGTCATGTCAATGGGCATATTCTTGAGAAAAAAAAATCCATTTATTTGGTATTGCAGATGTTAATGTATTTGTTATAAACTTTGTCAAATTTCGAGAAATTTAATTTACAGCAAAATTATATATATATATATAAAATTCTTATTTAATTGGCCTATTTTTGACTGTTGACAGCTAACCTAGTCTTTGGTCATTTCTATGATGTCTGTGTTAACTCTTTTATTTGTAGGACATATTTCTTGGAGAAGTTCTTGGCGCAGTTTACATGGTCCAAGGAACTGACTTGGAACCCTCTGTGAAAGTGAAGTCAATAAGCATTGTTGCCAACACAACCGAAAGGACAAATGGGCAAATTTTGGTCAAGAAGAGCGCAAAGCCAGTGAATGTATTATATAGTTTGAATACTGGAGCATATCACAACCATTTGGCAAATTCTTTGGCTAACGATAAGCAATCTGCTGTTGTTGGGAGCTTTGAAGAGCAAAAGGCAATTTGGAGCAGGCCACACAAACATTTAGGGGCGGACATAGCAAAGGATAGAAAATAAGTAATATATTTGTAGAATACTGCTGGAAAAGGATTAAAGATTAGATGCCAAAAAACCAAAACAGTTTACATCATATTTCACCATCTTATAGCATAGTGCAAAAAACTAAAGGAGATACTCAACACAACAGTTGTAAGAAAGGGCCTTAATAAGCAATAAAATTTATCTTCAGATGGACTTCACGTGCTCTGCTGGCTGTTAAAAACTTGACGGGTACTCTGCTAGCTGTTAACTTTTGTTCTGCACTTGTTTCACATTTGTAGTCTATAAATTATGTTCAAGAAATATCAGACAAATAACATATTTCCCTTTATTCCAATATTTCCTCCACTTGTATTAGAATATAAATTGTAGCTTCCAGACAAACGTGGGACACTACATGGACATAAGTAACTATAGAACTAGATACCAAGAATCCACAACAGACTACAGACTTCAAATTAAAATAGTGATGAATATCATAATCACAGTATACTGGTAAAACTTGAATCACTAGTAATCATGGGTAATGTTTCAACCCTTCAGAAGACTAGCGAATATTGCGAGTTATCAGGCTCTCAAAAATGGTGTACAGGTCCTTGTTTTCAGGACCGAAGATTTCATCGGCCTTTCTTAAGGTATCCTGTAAGAGACATTCAACGAATACCAAAAGGGGGATCAGAAAATTAGTTCATAAATCCCCAAACAGATGTCTATTCAGTGTTGATCCATTTATACCTCTCTGGTCTGCCTGTGTGCGTTCAGCTCCTTCACATTAGTCAGGAATGCACCAAACTGCTCATATGATAATCGATTTCTGCATGTACAACAGTTAAAGAGGCAAATCAATCATGCACTTGGAAAAATGAACAAAATTTTCTTTGTAACAATTATCAATGGATTTGAAAGGTTTCTTTCTAGATTTCTGGAAAACAAGATCCTCAAATCAGTTGAGCCTACTGTGCGGCTATGTGCAGTTCTTGAAGACGCTACATGATCATAATTTCAGAAAGAAGAATGAGTCCACCAAACTCCTTCTATTAACTCTTATCAAATATTATACTCACAAGGCTTGAGTATATTTCCGAGAAAAAAATCTATTGTTAAACTGAATACTTGGAAAAGAGCACTTTTGCACATACCTGACATTACGAAAGAACTCCTTTCCATCAACTCTTGTTCGTCCTAAAACAAATAGCTCTCAATGAGAAAGAGTAGACGGATAGCTTATTTATGATTTCGTGTTAAACACAGAAATCAAAGATTGAACCTAGTAAGCAAGCAAACAGTTCACTTTTGGGTCCAGTGGAACTGCAATATATTTTGATATTTACAACTAGATGGCAGTTAAATTGTAACATATCTTGACCAACTAAATGTAATATATGCTGATTGCTGAACAAAGCAGCATTAACATTCAAGTGTTTGACATACAGTATAACTAACTCTTGGGGTTATGAGCTAACCTGTTTGACTTGGAGCGTCAAATGGAGAGGTATGCTGACCAGAAAAGCCTGAGGACCTGTCATTCAACATATTCATCGATGTAACAGAGATTGAATGTCGCCTTGGCGGTGATACCGATGCATAACGCCTTGGAGGTGAGCCTGGGGGAGTCATCCTTGGTGTGCTGTTGTATGACGGCAAAAATACATGTGGACGTCCAGGACGGGGTGGCCTAGGTCCTGCAAGTACAAAAAGGTTCTGTGCGTAAAACATCATTCAACAGATTTTTGTATCAGACAAGATTAACTATATGAAACAGGAATGTACCATCTGGGTCAACTTGGCTATTTTCCTCTGAAACTGAACTCGCAGTTTCTGAAATCTGTGATGATTTGGAAGTTGGAAATGCAGAATCTTCATCTGACAAAAATCCAACAGTCAACATTACCCTAGGAAACTAGAATAATGTGGACCTAGCACAAGGACCACGAGAATAAGGTAGTACCTGATGGTGCAGAGGAGAAATTTGAAGTTGCTGCAACTCTTGCCCCGGGAACAGTATTCTATAGAAAAGTAATTTAAAAAGAGAAATCACTTTCAATCAGCGACGAAGCCAGCAGTGGAGCTAGGGGGGCTCCAGCCCCCCCTACCGCTGCTGGCTTAGTGGAATTTTTAGTACCCTCTTTCTAATTTTAGACATAAATTTATAAGGTAGGGTGGGCTGAGAACTTTATTTTTTAGATATATTTTGTGAACTTCATCATTAATGTATATTTAAGAGGGATAATAGTAGAGCTAAGTCGATGTAGAACTTTTGTTCAGC
>Ga0182004_10003847_pt1 | contig 12009 bp, 10 predicted proteins | sample Sormic07211540_1_FD_120479 | JGI IMG/M metagenome (GOLD analysis project Ga0182004, IMG submission 120479) | Endophyte microbial communities from Sorghum bicolor roots, Mead, Nebraska, USA - 072115-40_1 MetaG | ecosystem: Host-associated > Plants > Roots > Unclassified | place: USA: Nebraska... | reverse complement strand
CCGGCCATGAACGACGTAAACAAAGCCATGGCTGTGTCTCATCACTCTCACATAGGCGGGAAGAAGCTCCTCAATGTGGTGCCTATGCTCATCCTCTTCTCCCTGGGATTCGTGCTCGGCATGACCTGCAACTCCAAGTTCCCAAACTTGTACCTCTCCTCCAAGTTCCCAAACTTCTACCTCTCCTCCGCCGCGCCATCGCCGCCTCCGTCGCCACCTCCGGTACCATCATCATCGTCGCCACCTCCTCCGGTACCATCTTCACCGCCTCCGGCGCCACTGCCACCGCAAAACCCTGACCCACAAGTGGGGCTGGCACGCTTCCTCGCGCCGAGCAGCGTCGTCATGCACAACATGACCGACGAGGAGCTGATGTGGTGGGCGTCCATGACGCCCAAGGTCCGCAGCACGCCGTACCACCGCGCGCCCAAGGTTGCCTTCTTGTTCCTGGCCAAAGGGGACCTGCCGCTGCGGCCGTTGTGGGAGAAGTTCTTCGCGGGGCACCAAGGCCTGTACTCCATTTACGTGCACACCGATCCTTCCTACACCGGCTCGCCGCCGGAGGACTCCGTCTTCTACGGTCGCATGATCCCAAGCCAGGTAACTATATATATATAGAGCAATCTGAATCCTGATAACGATGCAGAAAACGATCTCGAGCTGAAGCCAACTACTACTATATATATATATATATACAAAAAATTTTTTGCAGAAAACGATTTGGGGAGACGTGAGCCTGGTGGCGGCGGAGCGGCGGCTGCTGGCGAACGCGCTGCTGGACATCGGCAACGAGCGGTTCGTGCTCATCTCCGAGTCGTGCATCCCTCTCTACAACTTCACCACCGTGTACGCCGTGGTCACGGGCACCAACACCAGCTTCGTGGACGTGATGGTGACCCCGTCGCGGTACAACGAGCTGTTCCTGGAGCGGAACAACATCACCATGGCGCAGTGGCGCAAGGGCGAGGAGTGGTTCGAGATGGACCGGGACCTGGCGCTGGAGGTGGTCGCCGACGGCACCTACTTCCCGACGTTCCAGGAGCGCTGCGTGGGGCTGCGGAACTGCCTCATGGACGAGCACTACGTGCCGACGCTGCTGAGCGTGCTGCGGTGGCCGCGGAGCGCCAACCGGACGCTCACGTTCACGGACTGGAAGCGCCGGGACGGGCTGTACCACCCGCACAGGCACGGCGCGGCGGAGGTCACGCCGGAGCTGGTCGAGGAGATCAGGGGAGGCGCGCGCTCCGGCGGCCGCAGCAGGAACTGCAGCGCGTACCACGACGGGGCCACCGGCGTCTGCTTCCTGTTCGCGCGCAAGTTCACGCCGGACACGCTCCAGCCGCTGCTCCGGTTGGCGCCCAAGGTCATGGGGTTCGGGTGAGACGAGAGATCGAGTCTGTATATTATTGGTGTGGCCGCTTTAGATGTTTTTGGAGTTATTTTAGTATTAATGTACGAGTGTCATCTATCAACACCAGTCACTAGTCACTAGAAGAATAAAATGATTTTTTTTTAAGCTTCTTCTTTACGTGTAGCTGCAGAAACGGGAACGCTAGCTTGCATCGGTTAATTTGGCCAACATTGCTTGCTAGTTTCACGGCGCGCGATCACAATCACGCAAGCACCCGCGTGCAGGCCCGTGATCGCCGTGCGCCCGCCCAAGGTCGCCGACCTTTTGACTTTTGAGGACCCGTAGAGGCCGTGAGAGCATCTTCACCGGTAAGTAGGGAAGAAAATCTCAAACCTCAAAATTAGTTATTGGAGGTCCTACGAGTCTTTTTGGAGAGCCTTGAAAAGCTTTATCTCCAGCAGAATGAGAAAATCTCATTCCCAATATCACATCTGACATATGAGATCAAATTATCATTCAAACACTTTCTTCTTCCTCACTCCCTAGCCACTGTCATCGGCGACAAGGACGATGTTGTTTCATGGTGGCTTCAAACAAGAGAGAAACGAAGTTCTTCGACTCAATGCTGCTTCAGATTACTTGGTGCCTTTGGATAGAGAGGAAAGTGCGAGTGTTTGGCAGGGCGGCGGCCAACGTCGACGTCGTTGTCAAGAGCTTGTTGAGAGAAAGCGAGGACTAGGCACTAGGGGTTTCCTCCCATTCATAGTGATCAACGACCCCTGGTCGCGCCATAGGGTCTTCATGTAATTGTCTTTTTAGGTATTGCCATTAGTCTAGGGGTTCGTTGACCTTGGGTTGGTAGCCTCTCGCCGCCCTACTTTAGGTCCTTGTAACTTGTTTTCTTCACTTCTTAATGAAACACGGGTTCATCCCGCTCGTGAAAAAAAACTCCCTAGCCATCCCCATCCGTTCATTCCCGTGAGACTGCAACCTCTGACTGCGAGCCGCCCCACACCTGTAACGCCTCCGCTCGAATTCCTCTGTGTGTCTCCGTCATCCTCCTCCGTCGCCACTCCCTTCTACCTCCTTTTATATTGCTTCTCCTTCGTCGTCCCTGGCCATGGCGCCTAGAAAGCTTCGTCCTCGGCCATGGCACCTAGGAAGTTGTAGATCGTCTTCCCCATCGTCCTCGGCCATAGCGCCTGTGGCAAGCATCTTCTTCTTGTCGTCCCCTTCCTCATCCTTGGCGTCGTTAGTTGGATCTCGCGCCAAAAATCTTAGGTATTGGGAGAGGGAGGTTTCCCTCATATTTGAGGGGTTGGGGGATGGATTTTGAGGGTATGAGAGGCTAGAATAGGGATCTGTTGGAGCTCTCAAGTCCCTTAAAATTCAGGTTTTTCTCATTGGGAATGTGAATTGGAGGAGAGATGCTCTAGCTGGCCACGTGTCCATGCGACATAAGGTAGCAGTAATGTAGCAGCACTATTGACCATTGTGTAGCGTAGAGACGTTTTTGTTTTCGAGTCAAAAATAAACTAAAGAGAGGAGCTAGTAAAGCCATGATTTTGAGCTTCACCGGCTCCATGGTACAACTACAGTATCAGTGCTGAAGCCCGGGCTGAGAAGAGTTGTGCCAAAGAGGCCCCAAGACTTGCTCACGCTCGGACTCGACGACTTTGTCCAGGAAGTAGGAGCGCTTTGAGCAGAAAAGGTCCCATGGTCAATGGGCATGAGCTTGACTTTCGTCACTACAGTTGTGCTGGGAGCTAAGTGTTTACATCAATGTATAAAACGAACTTAGGTGCAATTTACAACTAAAGAGCAAGACTAATAATAGGTTACTGGTTGTACAAATCTTTATAGTCTACCTCTCAATTCATTCAGTACTTACCTCTTCACTGTTAATGTATGGTCCATCTATCTCCCTTATAAAGTTTTTTGGTTCTTATGTTAACCTGACAGTAAACTTACAACACACTTCTTCTTCTCTCTCTCTCCCTCACCTTAGTATACAACCGACCAAGGGCGGATCCAACGGGGGGGACTAGGTGGGCTGCATGCAGCCCCTCTGATCTGATTTGTCCATCAAATTAGTGTCATCAAATTCTAGCTTGAGCTCTAAATCTTTACTATTTAGCCCCCCCCCTATCTCCATCCTAGATCCGCCCTTGCAACCCACCTATATAGTCCTTACTATACTTGCTCTAAGTGATAAACATACGCAACTATTGATTTGAGCTTGCCTTTATCTAGAGTAGACAACTATCCACCTTTGACATTTCAATATCTCTAAAACTAAACTGCAACGTTTGGCTCCACCACCCGACGACACAAACAAATCATATCCCCTTTCTCTCAGAAGCATTTCATAAAATACCAAATATTTATAAAGAAAAGTTATGGTTCCCGGTGCGATGCAATGCACGGGCAAAGACTTAGTTTTACATAAAGATATGAAATTCACATAAAAACATAAAAATCCTGAAGTTATTTTTCAAAAAAGTTAACTAGTTTTGAAGAAAAGTTGGTTATACTAGCCCATCATTCAAAATATATCATTTCTCATGGTGGTAGGAAGAAGAGAGTTGGTTCAGTCTGTGCTTAGTTCATTGCCAGTGTATTTGATTAATGTTATTAAGCCCCCAAAGAAGTTCTTCAAGGAATTTGATAAACTTCGGCGCCGCTTCCTTTGGGCTGGGGATGGGCAACTCGGTGGGGGCAAATTTAAAGTGGCATGGACAAAAGTCTGCACGCCAACTCCAAATGGTGGCCTCGGCATCAAGGACCTTGAATGCTTCAGTAGAGCACTGCGGCTGTGATGGCTATGGTTTGACTGGGATGACAGGGATCAACCATGGAGAGGCCTAGAACTCTGAGTGGACAGCGCAGAACGACACCTATTTAACTCCGTGACTATTGTGGAGTTGGGAAATAGACGTCATGCATGCTTCTGGAACTCTAGTTGGCTCAATGGTGATGCCCCGGCAAGTTATTCCCAAAGCTCTTCAGGCATAGCAAGCAGAAAAAATGCTCGGTGGCTGATGCACTGACGGAACAAACATGAATCAGAGACATCGACCATAACATGAACTGGCAGATTATTGCACAGTTCTTGGATCTCTAGAAAAGCTGGAAGATGTAGAGCTCATGCCACCGCAGGAAGACCGAATAACATGGCCGCATTCATCAAATGGGCAGTACTCAGCCAAATCGGCATATTCCCTGCAATTTAAGGACCTTGGCGTCTGTGCTCGGCTAGTTTAATGTGGAGGACGAAAGCACTGCCAAAGTGCAGATTTTTCCTTTGGTTGTTGCTATATAACATGATTTGGACAGTAGACAGGCTCCAGATTAGGCAATGGCCAAACGAGTACTTCTTTCAGCTATGTATGCGGAATCTGGAGACGGCGCTATGTTTGTTCATTGAATGCCCGGTGGTCCATTCATTATGGGAAAGAGTAGCAATCTGGGTTAGAATGCTGAACCTGCGACCTGTTAATTGGGGACAGAGAACAACGCTCCAGGAATGGTTCATCAACATGATGAGCATACTACCGTCAGCTACGAAGCAAGGGTTAAGATCACTGATTATGTTTGTCATTTGGTAAGTGTGGTGTGAACGGAATAGAAGGAATATAGGAGTATGATGAAGCCAGAGTTTGGGCATACACCGTAACACCGGTAATCAGGGGCTGCAGCTGGTGCTGCCGGTGATTGACGACCATGGGGTTAGCCTTAATAGCCTAGCTCCAGTTAATGTTGTAGTTGACTCCTTCCAAATGTAAATTAGTCTTAGACAAATGGGTGGCTATTAGGATTTAGGACCTCACTTCGGTGAGCTCCAGGTAAAATAGGTGCTAGCGCTCCTTGTGCCGAATTTTGTACAGAATTTTCTCTAACATATCAATGAAAGTCGGTAACGGATATTTCGAAAAAAAAATGGTAGTATATTATTGCTTGTAGTCACCCATCGGTATGCACTTACATCTAAACTAATACGTTGCGGAAGAGATAAAAGGGCTATGGTAAGCTGTTTGTACACACAATTATACGTGGTCTTTCCTCATCAGAAAGAGTTTTTTTTTTAACGATTTACACAAAGTAAATAGTTGCGCAATTTATATACTTGTACCAATGATACCTACTGGAAGCAAAGGGGAGTTGAACCTGTGGCTCTACTGGGCTACTGGCTCATATAGGTTTCCTGACGATAGGTATCCCACGCTGATACTCAATAGCTTACTGAATACTCCATGCTTTTGCACGAACAAGCCATGCCAATTTGCACAACGAGTCAATCTCACCAGCAGTAGCAGTAGTACGTATAACCAAGGCAGCAGCTGCATTTCTCTCTCGCTCATGCCTCTGCTGGCTTCAGACTAAGCCATGAAGAAGGACACAAACAAGCCCACGAGGGCGCCGCGCTCAGTCGGGAAACTCCTGTATGTGGTTCATATGCTCCTCTTCGTCTCCTTGGGATTTGTCCTTGGCATGGCGTCCATAGCCAAGTTTCCAAACATCTACAGTTACACCCCTTTCGTTGCATCACTGCCCTTTCCAACGCCGCCGCCGCCACCTCCACCAGCAGCAACGCCGCCATTGCTGCCAGCACCACCAAAGAACAACCTACGAATGGGGCTGATGGACTTGCTTGCGCCAAGCGGCGTTATCCACAACATGACCGACAAGGAGCTGTTCTGGAGGGCGTCTATGGCGCCGAAGGCCCATCGCACGCCTTACCGCCGTGTGCCCAAGATTGCCTTCTTGTTCCTGGTGAGAGGGGAGCTGCCGCTGCGCCCTCTGTGGGAGAAGTTCTTCGCGGGGCACCACGAGCTCTACTCCATCTACGTGCACACTGATCCCTCCTACACCGGCTCGCCGCCGCCGGACTCCGTGTTCTACGGCCGCATGATCCCAAGCAAGGTAAATAAAATTCTACTAGCACTGCAAAATGCTCTGCAACCATGAAATGAATATGCTCATTGGATTGGATGTGCAGGAAACGAAATGGGGACACGTGAACCTGGTGGAGGCAGAGAGCCGGCTGCTGGCGAGCGCGCTGCTGGACCACAGCAACGAGCGCTTCGTGCTGCTGTCGGAGGCGTGCATCCCCGTCTACAACTTCACCACCGTCTACGGCTTCCTCACCGGCTCCGGCACCAGCTTCGTCGACAGCTACGGGAACGGCGACTGCCGGGCGCGCTACGACAGGTTCTTCGCGGAGCGCACCAACATCACGATCGAGCACTGGCGGAAGGGCGCGCAGTGGTTCGAGATGGACCGGTCCCTGGCGATCGAGGTGGTCGCCGACGAGCACTACATCCAGATGTTCCGCGACTTCTGCGTCGGGCGGTGGCGCTGCCTCACCGACGAGCACTACCTCCCGACGCTGCTCAACCTGCTGGGGTGGACACGGAACGCCAACCGGAGCCTCACGTACGCGGACTGGAAGCGGCCGCAGGGGATGCACCCGCACACCCACGACGGCGCCGAGGTGACGGAGGAGCTGATCCAGAAGATCAGGGAGGACGGCGGCAACCGCTGCTTCTACAACGGCGCCCGCGACGGGATCTGCAGCCTGTTCGCGCGCAAGTTCTCGCCGGACACGCTCCAGCCGCTGCTGCGCTTGGCTCCCAAGGTCATGGGCTTTGGGTGACCTCATGGACAAGAGTAATTGTATCGTTACAGATTTACAGTACTTCCTACTAGCGTATCTGAGGTCGAAAACACAAAACAGTTGCTTATTTATTTCGACTAAAAGGTTATTTAGTTGAGTGAACGATTTTAAACCGGACTTGTGCTCCTGGAATCACTAGTGGTTGGGCATGTTTGACCCAGAAGAATATATAGGAACAGATCAGAACATGCATCACAAGTTATGCATCCTCGTTTACCGTGTGCCTACAAACTTGTGTCAATCCTAAGTTTCCTTTCTTCTCAACGAGTCAACGTGTACCCGGATGAGAGGTCAAGCCAACTCTCAACGTGCTGAGCATCTCGATCGGAGTGATGCTCTGATGGACAGCTGGGATAAATGGTGTATGTATGGACAAACCTCGAGCCACTACACCAAGACATTGAGGCCCTTTTTGTTCTCTTGCTAAATTTTAGCTAGCTAAACTTTAGTCACTTTAATAGCTAAAGTTCCAAACACATTGACTAAAATGAACTAAAATAGTTTAGTTCTATTAGTCACCCAAGAGTAGCTAAAATAATTTTAGCTAGCTAAAATTTAGCAAGGGAAACCAAACAGACCCTGAGGCGGCAAATATGTTTGTTCGCGGCACAGAACGACGCCGTGTGCCTTATTTTCATTCCCGTTCGAAATTATATGAGCCCTTTATTTGTGGTACTTAAAAGACAGGTCATTCTCACTAAAAATAACTTAGCTAGAAGGAAATTGGATGAAAGTAAAGATTCGACTTCAACCTCTCCTTATATATCCTCTTTCATGAACATGACATCTAAAATGAGTTAAGGTCAATATAACTCCGGTGATTCAAGGATTCCTATCACTCGAATTTTTGTGCCCAATCCAAAGATGCCATGTGACATTCCACATCTTCGGCAAGGTTAGTGCTAGGGTTTAGGGTTTTGGAGTTTCCCTGAGTCTATCAGGCTTAGTTGGATCGTTGGGGGAGAATGTTAGCCCAATGGTAGTGGCGAGCGCGAGGTGAGGCGACAGTGGCATTAGCGGAGCCAGAAGCTTTTAGAAGCTCGGACAATTTTTATTATACAAAAATATTTAGCTTGCAAATTATAGGGTTCTACTTTGATATATTTTTTTCTTTTGAACTTCGACGACGAGTTTGGCCGGCCGCCTAGCTAGGGTGGTCGGACTGTGGCTCCGCCAGTGGACAGTGGTGTCGCTAATCAGGCAGTGGGGGGAAGACTGTTGAATTTTCCAAGGGCATGAACGTCATGGTGATAGTCTGGCGACCTCCACGGAGTTGGTGTAGCATAGTTTGTAGACAGCGGCGACGGAGGCAGTAGGGAGTTGTCGAAGCTGGAGGGTAGGTGGTGGCAGCGGGGGAGCTTGACTAGAGATGAAGGAGACGGCGAGGAGGAGGCACATCCGATGGATTTTAGGGGGGGGTGTTTTGAACGGTTGCGGACCGGTGACGGGTGAGCCGCCAGAACTAGGTAGGGAGGTAGAGGCGAAAGGGGTGAGCAGGGCGTCGTGGTTGGGTCCATGCAAGCAAAGGGAGATGAAGGGAAAAAGAAGATAAGATGGAGAATAGGAGATTTAATCTAGACCCTACATTTTAGATCTATGGAGGAAAAACGTGTGATGGTTAATCTCAAAACACTTATTTTGTTACCTAGACTAGAGAAAAATGTTCTGTTTGGAAGAGCCGTTGACAGGTTCTTCTTTTGTTGTGCTCCTGGCTAAGGATATATTTTTTCTTTCTGCTTATGTAAGATGATCCTTTTGCACAATATTATATGTAACAAATAGATCTGGAGCTGTTTATAATTCTCCATCGGCAGTTTAGTCGTCCTTGTGCCATGGTGGATTTATTAGAAGCATAGAAATTGTTGTCTTTGAGGGGGTCTCAACCTAATTTTAATTAGTTTCATCATGCAAGGTATTAGAGATAAGACCAAAGTTATGGTGACGAGAGTCCAGAGCCAAAGGGCTCCCTAGCTTTTGGCCATGACTCGGTCTTTGGTGTTACTTTTTTTCTTGGCTTGTAATGATCATGCCCCATTGTAAGAGCATCTACAAGAATCTTTCTAAAATTCATTCTCTAAATCATCATTTGGAGAGTTATCCATGTAAAAAATCGATTTCTAATGTTCCCTCTCTCCGGTAGTTTTTCTATATCTTGAGAGAGTCATTTTCGCTATCTATCTTTGGCTAGCGAGAAATCCAGAATAGAGGGTGACTATATTTGGATAACCACTTAGGACTTCTTTGGATCAATTATGCCCCATGGAGATTAGATAGGATTGAGAATTCCATCAAATTCAACATTCGTAATAATTAGAGAGGATACAAAGAGCCTTTGAGGCCTTGTTTAGTTCACCCAAAAACCAAAAACTTTTCAAGATTTTCCGTCACATCGAATATTGTGGTACATGCATGGAGCATTAAATATAGATGAAAACAAAAACTAATTGCACAGTTTGCTTGTAAATCGTGAGACGAATCTTTTAAGCCTAGCTACTCTATGATTGGACAATGTTTGTCAAATAAAAACGAAAATGCTACAGTGTCAAAATCCAAAAAGTTTTTGGGACTAAACAAGGCCTTATTCTTGCATCCTACTAGTGTACTATGTGTTGGAGAGAAAAAAAATTCTCCATCGGTAGTTCATAATGGAAGCAACGCAAAGGATGAAACTACGACCCATCGGTTGCTTGCATCCTCTAACAACTCGCGAAGTGAATCAGGCCGGGCACGTAGTACACTAGTAGCTTTTGCACGAACAAGCCATGTTAATTTGCAGCGGAAGCAAAGCGATCGGCGCCGTGCGTGAACTCCGATTCCATCAACGAACGAGGCAGCAGAGTAGCAACCATTGTATAAGGCTAGCTGCAAGTGTGTACTACCAGGGCAGAGCGTTTCTCCTTCTCCCTCACGCATGCTAAGCTAGCTTGAAGCCAAGGAGCCATAGCCATGAAGGACACGAAGAAGCCCACGCGGGCGGCGGCGTCTCGTTTAGGCGGGAGGCTCGTCGGCGTGGCATCCATGCTTCTCCTCGTCTCGTTGGGGTTCGTTCTCGGCGTGACCTCCTCCAACGCCATGTTCATCCGATACTACCTCCCTTTCATGCCACCGTCGTTACGCTCTAGTGCTGCGCCCTCGTCGTCGTCTTCTTCGCCTCCGCCGCTGACGACGCCACCAACACCGCCGTCACAGCCGCCGCCGCCGCCGCCGCAAAGCCCGCAGGTTCGGTCAGCGGGCTTCCTTTCCCCGAACGGCGTCATGCACAACATGACCGACGAGGAGCTGTACTGGCGAGCGTCCATGGCGCCAATGGTCCGCCGCACGCCGGACAGCCGCGTGCCCAAGGTGGCTTTCTTGTTTCTGGTCAGGGGGGACCTCCCGCTCCGCCCTCTCTGGGAGAAGTTCTTCGCGGGCCACGAAGGCCGGTACTCCATTTACGTCCACGCCCACCCCTCCTACACCGGCTCGCCGCCGCCGGACTCCGCGTTCTACGGCCGCTACATCCCCAGCCAGGTAACCAAGATCCAGAGCAAAATGTATGGATGCATCTCGTGCTAAATTGGCAACATCCGGTTTGATTGCAGATAACGAAATGGGGCGACGCGAGCCTGGTGGAGGCGGAGCGGCGGCTGCTGGCGAACGCGCTGCTGGACGTGGGCAACGAGCGGTTCGCGCTCTTCTCCGAGGCGTGCATCCCGGTGTACGACTTCGCCACCGTGTACGCCTTCCTGACGGGCTCCGACACCAGCTTCGTGGACTGCTACGAGAACGGCGGCAGCCGGTCGCGGTACCGGCCATTCTTCGCCACCCGCAACATCACGCTGGCGCGGTGGCGGAAGGGCGCGCAGTGGTTCGAGATGGACCGCGCGCTGGCGCTGGAGTCCGTCGCCGACGACGCCTGCTTCCCGGCTTTCCGCGACTTCTGCGTGGGGCGGAGGGAGTGCCTGATCGACGAGCACTACCTGCCGACGCTGGTGAGCCTGCTCCGGTGGGGTCGCCGCAACGCCAACCGCACGCTCACGTACGCCGACTGGAAGCGGGCCGTCAACCGGCACCCGCACACCCACGGCGCCGACGAGGTGACGGAGGAGCGGATCAGGGAGATCAGGGAGGAAGGCGGCAGGCGATGCTTCTACAACGGCGCCAGGAACGGCATCTGCAACCTGTTCGCGCGCAAGTTCTCGCCGGACACGCTCCAGCCGCTGCTCCGGCTGGCGCCCAAGGTCATGGGGTTCGGGTGATCGACCTGCTGCTGCAGCCGGCGATCCCACCGGCCGGAGCAGAGGGAGTGTACCATAGCATTCTGCGATTCTTTGCGTCGTGGCTGATGATCGATCCAGGTTGAGCTGGGATCACAGGCAGAGAGTCCAATTCCAGTATCAGGATTCAGGAGAATAAACTCTGAATTTTTTGCCAACCATATACACAGTACCATGAACACCTCGTTTGTCAACCGATAAGATCATGGTGCTGGGCAAGGATCTGGGATTCGGCCCGAATCGACCGAATCTCAGCGAAATTCGCCCAATTCGGCCCAGCCCGAAATAAAACTAAACCGGCCAAATATTTCAGCCCAATTCAAAATTGTCAGCCCATTGAACGGTCCAGTAATGAGCCTAGGAACTCTTTACTGTGAATACATGGCAGAAACACTCATCCCACCCGATGTTTGGCTCTCCGCCGCCGGCGCAGAAACATCCCACGAACTGCTCCAGCGTCGTTGCCGCCGCTGCCGCCAGGGCCGCCACTATGAGAGCCATGGCCGCTTCTCGACGTCTGCCCCTGCGCCATGGTGGCTCCCCGACGCCCGTCCATGCGCCACGGCGGCTCCTCGACGTCCACCCCGCGCTGATCTGCCGCGCCAACGCTGCCCCTGCCGCCACCAGACACCGCCACCCCCTCCTCGCTACCTATGCGTTCCATGGTGAGCTGCACACATCCTCCCCATGTCTAGTGCTATGTTTGACTGTGTTGGGTAAATTTT
>Ga0182004_10003846_pt1 | contig 12009 bp, 10 predicted proteins | sample Sormic07211540_1_FD_120479 | JGI IMG/M metagenome (GOLD analysis project Ga0182004, IMG submission 120479) | Endophyte microbial communities from Sorghum bicolor roots, Mead, Nebraska, USA - 072115-40_1 MetaG | ecosystem: Host-associated > Plants > Roots > Unclassified | place: USA: Nebraska... | reverse complement strand
GAATTGACGAGACGAATCTTTTGAGCCTAGTTAGTCCATGATTGAACAATATTTGTCAAATACAAACGAAATTGCTACAGTGCTCATTTTGCCAAAAATTTTGGAACTAAACAAGGCCCTAGTGCTTTATGCCTAGATGTCCAGTCAAGTGCTACGCCTCTACGCATTTCAGGGAGAACCAGCTAGCTCTCAGTTCGAGTGGCATTTCACCCCTAACCACACTTATTTGCTGATTCTTCAACATCAGTGGATTCGGACCTCTAGTTAGTTTCGTACAAGCTTCATACTGGCCATGGATAGATCATCCATAAGCAGTGACAATCGTCCTAGAAAATCCGCTTCTCGCTATGGTTCCGGTGGGTTCCATTCCCTACAAGAGCTAGTCTGTTATACTGTTACACATACTTTAAATCGTGAGAGGATATATATATATATATATATACTAAAATAAGTGTAAACTATCTCATAATATTGAGGGTGTTGTAAAGACTATCTCCAACAATCGTCACCCAAAATACAAGACTTATTTGTCATTCGGGTAGCACTACTAGTAAAAGGTTCTATATCTATTTTTAAGTCTTCTCGAACAACATGACCTAAAAGACAACACTCTCTGCAAATAGGTCTCGAGGAGAGAGAATACCCAAATTTGGGTTATGTCTCTCCTAATACTCAAAATGAGTTCTGTATGGGTATTCTGTTGGAGGCTATAGGTATTGTGTTGGAGACCCATTTTGGATTTGGGTTCCGAAATGGGTCTCCTGTTGGAGACAGCCTAAAGTAGTGCAAATTGCCAAACTAGCGGGCCCACCGGAACAATATTTTTCTTATTACTTTCTCTTTAAATGAACTAATAAGAGTTAATAAAACTGTTGTTTTTTAGCTTTATCGGCTCCTTTAACAAACAGATGGAGCTTTAATTTAAACTAGGCCAAGCAAGTTCTTGTTGTGCCTACTGATTCCGTGGTGCAGTGCAGGGAAAAGACACGCATGATTGCCCCGTGATGGTGGTATGCATGCCAAGTTGCCAACCATGTCAAGGCGCATGCATATCTACCCTTAGCGAATGGCATTGGCAGAGGCCCACAAGCACAAGCAAAGCATGGCCACCATCGGCCAATGTCAGCTGCCTTGCCTTGGGGGTGTTCTTCTTGTTCATTTATCAATTCAAAGTTTGAATTTTCAAACTAAGGCCTTGTTTAGTTGCAAAATTTTTTGCAAAACAGGAACTGTAGTACTTTCGTTTGTTTGTGACAGATATTGTCTAATTATGAACTAACTAGGCTCAAAAGATTCATCTCATCAATTCCGACCAAACTATGCAATTAGTTTTTATTTTCGTCTATATTTAATACCCCATGCATGCGTCTAAAAATTCGATGTGACGGAGAATCTGAAAAATTTTACAAAATTTTTTGAGAACTAAACAAGGCCTAAAAATGAACTTGACCGACGACTGACAAAAAGGAACAAAGCTAAAGCCAAGTCAAGCTGCTTCTGACGTTGCTGCGTGCATGCAATCATCATCATCATCGCCCTCAAACACTGACCTTTTCTTTCATGCGCTGCTCCGGCTGTCCCTGTGCAGTCTGCAGACTGCAGTGCAGGATTCGATTCGATTCGATTCATTCCCAGCCAATCGCTTTCCCGCCGACCTAATCCGAAGTTGGTCAGCATCTGCTGAATTCAGTTGTTCACCGAGACACTGACCCAAGACATAGAGACAGAGGGGTTAGAGTACTACTAATCCTTTGTCATGCTTGATTCATCGACGGCGTGTAAGGCCTTGTTCAGTTCGAAAAAACTTTGGGTTTTTGCCACCATAGCACTTTCGTTTTTATTTTATAATTATTATTTAACTTTGGAGTAACTATGCTTAAAAAATTTGTCTCGCGATTTATAGATAAACTGTACAATTAGTTTTTGTTTTCATGTATATTTAATGCACCATGCATATGCCGCAAGATTCGATGTGACGGGGAATCTTGAAAATTTTGGAAACTAAACAAGGCCTAAAATGCCCAAATCCAATTTCACGATCGTTCACCAGTAACGAATCCAGTGAACCATCAGCTACTCCCGCAACTTCACTTATTTGGAAATGATAATTTTCGCAACATTCCATTTTTAGAAGGTAACTAAGTTATACATATATGTTATAGAACATAACTTATTTCTATAAATTATACTAACAACTTGGTATAACACTTTGCAAAACTTATCACCATATGACTTATACCATATAACTTACAACTTATGCCAAAACGTTGAAACACAAAAGTTATAAAACATTTTTTTTAATTTTTCTTTTATCTTTTTTTTTCTTTTTATTTTTTATATAAGTCTATGAATTTTTTTCTTTTTATATATGCTGTCAACTTTATTTTATTTGGGCAATCGTTCACTTAGATTTGATGTAACAAAGGTTCAAACTACCTCTCCTTTTAGCGTGCTTTTCCATAACCACCGCTAATGTCATAAAAAAATAAAACATTTATTTTAAAATGCTAGATGTAAATTTTAACCATATAATTTATAATTCTTAACTTTCTGCACGTAACTTTTATGTCTAACTTTTTGTACGCAACTTTTATATCTAACTTTCTATGTATAACTAGTAGATATTAACTTATAATTATTATGTTTTATGTCTAACTTTTTGCAAAGCTATTTGATTTATTATATTTTGTGCTTAACTTGCAGTTATTAACTTATATGTTAAAATTGATTTAATTAAATTATTAACTTATATCGCTAAATTGTCTCGTCATAAATTATGTTGATAAACTTGTTCTATAAAAATATTATAGCTAAAAGTTATGCGTATAACTTTATCATGTAGTAAGTTATATGTATAAGTTATGTATGTAACTTTGTCACAATGACTGTATATGAGTTAGGCGTAAAAGTTTGTTCCATAAATTATACGTAAAAGTTATGAGTACAATTTTTCAAAAAAGAAAGTAGCGATTTTTTTGCCTAAATAGAAAACTTTCAAAAAATAGAAAATTTTGGGATTTCTTTTTTTTTTACCAAAAAAGAAAAGTCATGGGGGCTGTCTGATCGTTCGCTAGATTCAAATCTAGTGAACGTTCGCTATTTAGTGAGTCCGAACCTAAAATGTTGGCAGTCCTGTACTACTGCACTTGGGATCAGTCACTGCTCCGACTTGGGATTCGACACGTGGCAAGGTTCAGTTGAATCGGAGCCTGTGTGCTAGTCACATCATCATCACATGGATGGTTAAGGTAGTAATCAGATATGGGATCACCAACGTAGGAAGATAAAAACCAACGACCTTGCTTCCACTACCAGCGACGCTGTCTGTCACAACTCACAACGGAATCTCGAGCAGATTCGTCGCTCAACCACAGTAAGACCTTGTTTAGTTTTATTTTTTTTTAAAAAAAATAGGTACCGTAACAATTTTGTTTGTATTTAATAAATATTTTCTAATTATGAATTAACTAAGCTTGAAATATTCGTCTTCTAAATTACAGAACTGTGTAATTATTATTTTTTATCTATATTTAATACTCCACTCACGAATTTTGATAAACACAAATTATTTTTTTTCGATGTGACAGAAATTGGAAAAAAATGCAAATTTTTTACGAACTAAAACAAGGCCAACAAGTCCAGAAATTCTCGCAAACGAATTCCAGGAATTCTATTCACGTTCCTGCTCGATCGCTACACCCAGCAGCAGGCTGCGGGGAGCAGGCGCACATGGGAATTGAAGGCAGATCGCTGACCGTGCCGCCCGCCGTCACTTGCCGAGCACGCACCGGGGTAGCCGACACCGCCGCGCACCACCGCTCCGTTCCTCTCCTCTCGAGCTGCCCACCTCAGTCACATGCGAGAGCCGCCGGCTGCGGCAGCTCAGCCTCAGCGCTCCCCAACCCAAGGAACGCACCAAAAACGCCCTCCCCTCCCGGACCCCCAACTCGCCTCGCTCGCGCTCGGCGGCGTCTCCGCGCTCCCGCACTCACGCACGCTTCCCTTCCCCACCCACGCGGACGCGGCCACGCTAAGCTAGCATAGCAGAGCCACCCTCTCCCTCCCTCCCTCCCTCCCTCCCTCCGCGCCGCAGCGTTCGTTTCGTTTCGTTACTCGTTCATCAGATCCAACGGAGAGGTGGGGGGAGGTGCCATGCCCACGCCGTCGCCGCCGCCGCTCCGCGTGGCGGCGCTGCTGCTCTGCTACCTCTGCCTCTCCCTCCTTCCCCTCCTCGCCTCCTCCGAGCCCGACGCCGACAAGGCGGCGCTGCTAGCGTTCCTCTCCAGCGTGGGCCGGGGCGCCACACCGCGCGCCCGCATCAACTGGCCCACCACCCCGCTCGCCTGCTTCAGCTCCGCCTCCGGTGCCCCCGGCTGGACGGGGGTCACCTGCAGCGCGGACGGCGCCCGCGTCGTGGCGCTGCACCTCCCGGGTCTCGGCCTCTCGGGCGCGGTCCCGCAGGGCACGCTGGGCAACCTCACCGCGCTGCAGCTACTCAGCCTGCGCTCCAACAACCTCTCCGGCCCGTTCCCCGCCGACCTCCTCCGCCTCCCCGCGCTCACGGGCCTCCACCTCCACCGCAACGCCTTCTCCGGCGCGCTCCCGCCCGGACTCGCGGGGCTCGCGGGCCTCCAGGTGCTCGACCTCTCCTTCAACGGCTTCGACGGCGGCATCCCGCCCGACCTCGCCAACCTGACCAACCTCGTCGCGCTCAACCTCTCCAACAACTCGCTCTCTGGCCGCGTACCGGACCTCGGCCTCCCCGCGCTCAAGTTCGTCAACCTCTCCAACAATCACCTCGATGGGCCGTTGCCCGCGTCCCTCCTCCGGTTCGCGGACGCTTCCTTTGCTGGCAACAACCTGACGCGCCCGCTGGCTCCGGCGCCGCCGGTTGTTCTCCCTCCTCCGTCTTCTGGCCTCGCCCCGCCTTCCGCCGCCACGAGCGCGAGGAGGCGGGTCAGGCTCAGCGAGGCGGCCATCCTCGCCATTGCCGTCGGAGGCTGCGTCGTCGTGTTCGCCCTCGCCGCGGTCATACTCATCGCCTTCTGCAACAGGGAGGGCCGTGATGACGAGACAGGGAGCGACGGCGGCGTGGTTGTCGGGAAGGGCGGCGGGGATAAGAAGGGGAGGGAGTCGCCCGAGTCCAAGGCCGTCATTGGCAAGGCCGGGGACGGTAACCGGATGGTCTTCTTCGAGGGCCCGTCGCTGGCGTTCGACCTGGAGGACCTGCTCCGCGCCTCCGCCGAGGTCCTTGGCAAGGGCGCCTTCGGGACGGCGTACCGGGCCGTGCTGGAGGACGCCACCACCGTCGTCGTCAAGAGGCTCAAGGAGGTGAACGCCGGCCGCCGCGACTTTGAGCAGCAGATGGAGCTGGTTGGCCGGATTCGACATGACAACGTCGTCGAGCTCCGCGCCTACTACTACTCCAAGGACGAGAAGCTGCTCGTGTACGATTACTACAGCAGGGGAAGTGTATCCAACATGCTTCATGGTACGATTCTTCTTGACCTCTCTCCTTCGTCCTGTTACTTTCATCGTTTCAGTGCTCAACCATTTGGAATTCACAATTTGCGATGGGCTTGATAACTACTGCTGTCTGTTTGTGCGTTAGAATTGTTGCAATCATGATAGTGAGACAGAAATGGTACTTAAGAAATGCGCTAGGAGATGTGGCAATTTAAAAGGAAGAAATTTTGTAATGTGGAGTGGTATTATGGTGACCTGGAGATGCCATGTTGCTTGTTGTTTGGGAAGGTGCTCATGGGTTGATAAGCTAACTGTTTGTTTAGTGCAAGCAACAAACTTTGCTCGACTTTTATCAGCTTGCTATAGGTAGGATGGACGATTACGATTGGGGTTTAACGATTGTTTGTGCCCTGTTACTTGTCTAGGCTCACATTTTAATCTTCTGATGTTGACTGTGGCACTTGAGGCTTTTTTGACTGATATATATTTGATAACTTCTCTTCTCTTGGCTTCGTATCATTAGGCCATACCAGTCAATACCTGCTCCTTTTTCTGCTTTGACAAAAAATTCCTGTTACTGACAATGAACAAGAATGGTTTCTTAACGTTGAGAGAAATGGAGCTTTTCCATATTGCTGAACATGCCACTTTTGACCTTTTTTTAAGGAAGAAGAGCTTTAGTGTTCTGTGCTTGGTTGGTTCACCGAAAGTAGCATGTGCTGCCATTTTCTTCCTTAATTTTGGTTTGTTGACTTGCTGTCATGTATTGAATTTCCTGTGTTCGTTAAGATCTAGCTGTTTGGTGCATTATGCTTAGCTGTCTTCACTTGCAATGTGTCTTCAAACATTATGCCATTTCAATTCAAGTTCACATGGCATGCTTGATGTGCGGTGGTCAACTCTGGTCACATCAGTGCCATCTTAGCAGCAAGATAATCTGTTTCCTACCTCATCCTATGAGGTTAAGCGGACCGTGAAATCTTGTCATGGTAACAAAGCGTACTTAAATCACATGATGTCATGGAATTTGAATAGAAAACTGCATAGTTAATTAGTTTGTAATTTGTAATCATGTGACGTTGTGAATATACTAGCTAGAAAGAAAGAGGGAGCTATAAGTGGTGGCAGGTATAGAAAAATCGCTGGCGGTTGTGAAAGAAAGCTGCATGACAGATGCACTAATAAGCAGACAGTAGTTGAGTGTTGTCACCTTTATTCCTCTCATGTTGAATTGGTAAAATCCTTCAATTAGTTAGCGTTGGTGTTCACTATCATGGCCCATTCCTCCATTTCAGTGTCAGAATCTGGACCATAGGAGCACCACTGGTAGATGTATTATGCATCAACTATCTGCAATCATGTTAGTTTTGTATCTGTATCATGATGGACCATTACATTTAACAGTAGAAACGTGCACTGCATGTCGGAACAGTTGGTTACAAATATTTAGGCTATAAAGGAGTACTTCTGTTATCCAGAAAACAAATATTAATTGTACTGTGGTCTGATGGCTAATATCTGATGTTGAAACACTTCTTGTGATTGAAGACATACATCTCATACTTCTGTTCCTTCTTTTTCCGCTTTCAGGGAAGAGGGGAGAGGACAGAATGCCATTGGACTGGGAAACCAGATTAAAGATTGCCGTGGGAGCAGCAAGAGGAGTTGCACACATTCACACCGAGAACAACGGGAGATTTGTTCATGGCAACATCAAGGCCTCCAATGTGTTCATCAACAAGCACGAATATGGCTGCATCTCAGACCTCGGCCTGGCATTGCTGATGAACCCGATCACAGCAAGGTCCCGTTCTCTTGGGTACTGTGCGCCAGAGGTCGCCGACACGAGGAAAGCATCGCAGTCTTCAGATGTCTACAGCTTCGGCGTCTTCATACTGGAGCTCCTCACGGGGAAGTCGCCTGTCCAGATAACCGGCGGTGGCAATGAGGTGGTCCACCTGGTGAGGTGGGTGCAGTCGGTGGTCCGTGAGGAGTGGACCGCCGAGGTGTTCGACGGTGAGCTGTTGCGGTACCCCAACATCGAGGAGGAGATGGTGGAGATGCTCCAGATCGCGATGGCGTGTGTGTCGAGGACCCCCGAGCGGCGGCCCAAGATGGCGGACGTGGTGAGGACGATCGAGGAGGTGCGGCGGAGCGACACCGGGACGCGGCCGTCCACTGAGGCCTCCACTCCGGCAGCCATTGAAGCAGCCCAGAACTGGGCAGAAAGCTCATCGGCTGCGCAGGAACGGTGAGAGTTCGTCCACCGGACGCTCGCAGCCGCAGCTGCTGATTCGTAGCTTCTTGTGTTTTGCTTTTCCACGGTAGGAGCACGGATGGTCGATCCTGTGCTTTTGGCGGGTGCTGTACCATTCATTCTTTTGTGTTAAGATTCGGTGTTACGAAATTGTAACAGAATGTCACGTGGACACGGCGGTCCGATTTGGCAGCAATTGCTCACTGCTGATTACTATCTCTTAAGCGAAGGAAGAAAAGCAGCTGTCTGATCTGCTGACACTCCGTTTTGTTCTGTTTTGCACCGTTGCTTCTTCAGCTCAGTTTATGTTGCTAGATCCAATGTTCGTTTCGCTGAAATTTGGTTTATGTTAATGCTGAAAAATACTGTTCACTGATTTACTATTAAAAAAAAACACTATATAATGGTTGATAAGCTGTATAGTGTGTCGTTGATTTTCATCCATTCAGCGCTAATTTATATACTTCCTCTGCTAAATTAATTGCACATCTTATTTTTTGAGAAGTTAAACTTTTTAAAATCTAACTAAATAAATATAAAAAAATATGGTAATATTTATAATGTGCAATAAATATTATTATTTTAATAGTTGAATATACAAATATTTATCATATATTTTTCAAAATCTAATCGATCTTAAGAAAAAAAATTGAGTGCAATTTTTTTGGGGGGGATGGAGGGACTATGGCCTTGTTTAGTTCCGAAAAAAATTCGGATTTCGGCACTATAGCATTTTCGTTTTTATTTGATAAATATTATCCAATCATAGACTAACTAGGCTCAAAAGATTCATCTCATGATTTACAGGCAAACTGTACAATTAGTTTTTATTTTCATTGATATCTAATGCTTCATTCATGTGCTCTAAGTTGATGTGACGGGGAATCTTAAAAAGTTTTTGGTTTTCGGAGTGAACTAAACAAGACCTATAAGACACAACTTGGACCTGATTATAAAGCATGTTCAGATAAAACAAAAAAAGTAGGCCCCCTCAAGTTAATTATTGACACGGGCTTTTGCAGCAAAAATAGGCCCTAAAAAAGTGGGCCTATCACGAGCCTGGCCCAAAGTACTGTGGGGCTGACAAAGTCGAGTATGTCCGGTGGGCATGCATGAACAGCAATTTTGGGTCCAAAATGACCTGTTTTCTTTTTTCCTCGGCTGCCCGGTTAAGAAAATTCTTATGTATGTTAAAAAAAAAAATTCTTATGTAGAGCAATTGTGCTGCGCTTATTTCTTATGAACAGCAGTTTTTCTTATTAGAGCAAAAATTGTGCTGCGCTTATTTGAGTTGAAGTGGTCACAGACGCACAAGTAAGTTTGCTTTGCTAAATTAATGGCCAACCGGGTGGTCTAAAGTGTACTCTCTCCGTCCCAAAAAGAGTGTCGTTTTAGGTTTTTGTGCCACAAGTTTGAATCGATTTGTAGAAAATATATGCAATATTTATAGCTCTAAATAAATTTGTTAAAAAACTAGACTTAAAGATCTTTCTAATGATACTAATTATGTACTATAAATACTAATATTTTTTACTATATATTTAGTTAAAGTTATTTCTCGGGAAGCGAAAACGACACTTATTTTGAGACGGAGGGAGCAGTGTGTTATAATAATGTTACTTCCTTGTAGTGTGTAGTGTATATAGCCGATAGAGTGGTTCGATCCCATGAAGCCGTGTCCCTGTGCCGCACAACCCTAGGTACCGACGTACCGTACCTTACACTGATGAACATGAATCCATTGCGTTAGTTTTTATTTTTATCTATATTTAATACTCTCTATATATATATATATGTGCCGTAAGATTCGATGTGACGAAAAATCTTAAAAAAATTTGGATTTTTGGCGTCAACTAAACAAGGCCGAAGAGCGTCCGCCAAGTCAGGCCATACGTTCCTCGCGTACGTCGTCACAGAGACATCTGAATGGCCGTCGAAGTACGTCATCTGGTTCTGGTATCGACAACATCGACAAATCTTGTTATCTTGCATTGCTGTCTAGTGTCTACTACCAAGTACAGTAGGCAGCCAAGAAGTACTAGCGACAACACCAAACCAACAAGGAGCGTCAACAAACTTTTATGCATGGTTCCGGTGGCTTTCACCGGTCAGTGTTATAGCACGGGGAATCCTTGCTCACAGTTGCAGCCTCCGCCGTCCGGTTCCGGTTGGCAGTGTGGCACCACCACCACCGCCGCCACTCCGTCCCGGCGGCGGCGACGTTATGGCGCTAAGCCAGCCGGCGGCGACGTACCGGTAGGCCGCCTCCGTCAGGTGCACGCCGTCCCAGAACAGACGAGCCGACGGGTCCTTGCACTCGTTGGCGCCAGGTTCGCCGCAGAAAACGTGCCTGTTGTAGTTGAACCGCCCGGGTCCTCCGCAGCAAAGCGTCAGCACGTCTTCATCAAACCCTGCAACCATCACGCACGGCGCATGCAGATGTCAGTTTCTGCAACCGCAGCTAGCTAGCTCGATCATGGCACGCAACAACTGTGTGCTCACCGAACTTGGCAGGCGACGTCACCATGTCGATGACGGGGCCGAAGAAGTCGGCGTAGACGACGGCGGAGATGCGGTGGCGGTGCCGGGACCGGAGCTCGCGCAGGGCGTCCTGAAGCAGCGCGTTGAGGTGGGCGGCCACCTCGTTGATCGCTCTCAGGCACCCCGTCCGGGGGTCGTAGCTCGCCGGGTCGTCGGGGTCGCCGAACGTGGCCAGCACCGGCGGCGCGCACCCCACCGGAATCACGCCGGGGACCACCACGGTTGTCGCCCCGTGCTCCACGATCAACCTCTGTACGTACGTATAACTCCAGCTCATCATCACTCACCTCACCAGTGCCGTTCTTGCAGGTCGTTAATAATGGAGTTGTTGTTAATTAATTACCTCGACGGCCATGGAGATGGTCCTGACGACGGCTGGGACGAGTGACCTGACTTGCTCGAGCCTCATCGCCGCCATGGCGAGGAGGTAGTCGTTGGCGCCGAACGCGCCTACGAAGAAGAGCGATCTGCCCAACAACTGGCTGCAGTCTGCATATATACACGCGTCAGATGCATATGCCAACGATCGGCGTCAAGAATTCGATCGGGGATATGGACATGCATGCCTTTTGGCGTGGCGCAGAGCGAGGGCTTGAGCGACTGGAACCACTGCAGCTGCACGGCGAGGCTGACGTTGAGTGGGAACACGCTGCCGCCGCCGGGGGGATCCCAGCGGTGGAAGAAGCTGGCGTCGAGGGCGGTGGCGCCCCCGACGGCGAAGTTGGCGCCGCGGCGGAAGCTCGTCGCCCCGTGACGAAGGAAAGGCGGGACGAGCGGCAGGCCCAGGCTCTCAGCTGCGACGGCGTACGTGACCAGAGAAGAGAGCGATCAGCTATATATATTTGCATTGTTGACGGCGCCGGCGGGATGGACCGGGGCGGCGGGCCGGGAACGCACCGAGGAAGTCGATGACGAGGCGGCCGTCGCAGTTGCGTCCGGTGGGGTGGCCGAAGAAGGTGGAGCCATAGGGCGGGCGCATCACGGGGCTGGCGATGGCGTGCCAGCCGAAGACGACGGGGCCGTTGCCGGTGTCCGCGTACGAGTCGCCCAGGCTGAAGATGGAATCGTAGCGCTGCTGCACGCGGAGAGTGGTGGATGAGGCGGGAACTGGCGCCGCCGCCGCCGCCGCCGCCGACGACGACAAGACTAGGACGACGAGCAGCTGCCAGACGGCGCACGGCGGCAAGAGCTGCTTGCACCTCATCTTGCTCTCTCGCTCCCGGCCTCCTTCCGGGCCGTCGTGTGCGTCGTCGTCGTTGCTCAGCGGCACACAGACGACGACAGGTGGGGTGGCGATGGCCGATGGCGACGCGCAACGCAACGCATCAAAATATCAAATGTAGTGGACGACGGCTGTGTGGGCGTGGCTTGGCAGCTGAGCTCAACAGCTACAGCTAAGCTACCACGCATGGCTGGCTGGCGTGCCTGTACTGTTCCAGCAGCCATCCGTTTTGGGGGCGTTTTTGGAGCGCGGCTGGTGAAGCCGTGTGTGCCCGTTTCTGGCTACTATACGACGGATCGAGAGGGAATCGATCAGTGCAGTGGACGCGTTTTTTTTAAGGGCATATGTCCTCAATCTCTCATCTACTGGATTCGCTTTGAGAAGTGTGCAAACACACATCTCAAAGCAGTTTCGCATTGAGATGTGTGCTTATACACTTCTCAAAGCGAATTCAATGGGTGTGAGAGTGAGGACATATGCCCTCAAGGACAAAATAAACTTTACCATCAGTGCAGTGGTCAGT
>Ga0182004_10003845_pt1 | contig 12011 bp, 12 predicted proteins | sample Sormic07211540_1_FD_120479 | JGI IMG/M metagenome (GOLD analysis project Ga0182004, IMG submission 120479) | Endophyte microbial communities from Sorghum bicolor roots, Mead, Nebraska, USA - 072115-40_1 MetaG | ecosystem: Host-associated > Plants > Roots > Unclassified | place: USA: Nebraska... | reverse complement strand
TGTATACGCAAAAAAGCATCATCAGTGCATCACATCACTTGCTAAATTGCCGACACAAAGCTAGTATGTACTAGCAGGTAGGTAAAGCTCCAGTGAGCGCCATTATTGCCATTCCATGACCCAGCAAAAGCACTCAATTCCATTAACTACGACCTAGGGGATCAATGCATTTCAAGTAGATCACAGTAGCCGAGTACCAGCATAAACATAAGTCATTGCAGTTGTACCTTGTGGTCTTCATAGTCTGTCTATTTCAACGTCTCAAGCAAGTTGTGTGCCGTGAAGAACCCAAAGGCGTGGTCCTAGCTCTGACCTTGCTGCTAGCACTACGAACAAAGGAACACATGTTTACCAATTAATTGACAAAATGACTTCACAACTACAATGGAAGCACTACTTACTGGAACTTTGAAATGATGGCTCAACGTCATCTTTTTCTTCTGCCCTTTCTTCTTCGAATTGGGTTGCCATTTGCTAAAAGCCCTACACATACATGTGTTGTTATAAAAATTCTTTGACTTCCACTAACTTAATTAAGAAAGAAATACATGGGGAAATAGTAGGCTAGACAATACCCACTCATCTATTACTTCTTGGATAGGAGTCAACTTTGAGGTTCTGTCTCTATTGGAGTCGAGGTACATCACCCTCCTCCAATGTTGGCTCATGATGACAACAACCAGTGCCCATCACAATGACATGCAAACATCATGAACTTTTGGTTCGCATGTTTTGCTAGGCAAGATCTCAGATAGTTCACACAATATTATCTATCTTGCTCAATATTCTTCAATGTAAGTGCTTCTAGATTAAGTATGCCAACAGACACTTTTAATTCCTTGGCTTTTGTAATCACATATCTACCAATAAAGATGCATAGAAAAGCAATTTAGCAACCAAATATATGAAGAGCATCCATTGCTACAAATGAATGAGCCTAGATGAAATTCTACTTATAGTGACACCATGCTAAGAATGCCTTTATCCAATCCGCCAAGCGTGAAGAGGTCAGTTGAATGCTAATGTGCAATACCTGAATGGTTCTGTACACTAGAAATGCTCGTTCTTGTACTTAGCACAAGGACCTTTAGTCCCCCTTGCACATTCTTTCATGTACAAGCATGAAGAGCAACACAACATGGTCTAGCCTTCTCAAGCTCTGTTTCTTATAGGAGTGGCTCTCCATAGATATAATTAGGGTTTGCCTTCTCCCATATACTATGACGCCCTGGGTCACGCCTAGTCGACAATCTGGTGGGTCTCCCCAACTTGTGCTGTTGTAGTTTGATGTCACTCAAGACTATTATAGGGTGTTTCACTAGGTTAGGTATAAGTGTGGACTTTTCTTTCTTCGCCTTTGCCTTCTCTATTCGGTCACCTGGACCAGTTTGGGACTGATTAGCTGTGTTACACGGATACTCCAAGGGGGGTGACATATCCATATCCGATACTCGTCGAATATGCAGATACGGATACTCGGATACACCATTTTAGTGGGGTTTCTTTTGAGAAAGTGTGTATTCGTGTATCCGATACGTATTGTATTGGATACTCATACCCATACTCGTGTAACGTAGCTGATTAGCCTGCTCTGTTGCTACATTGGTTGCCTTCTTATCGAGTATCTTAAAGTAATTTAGATGCCTTTTGGAGCCCACAGTCTGTGGAGGTTTTGATGACTTTATAATCTACAACCTACCAACTTGAAGTTAGCCTATCCAAGATACGTAAGGTCAGTTGGCAACTAAACAACAACTTTCTCGCTGACAGATGTACATACTCTATATGTACAACAATATAATCGTCCAGTACCTGTTGCTGATGTAGTTGAGTCATGTGTGGAAATAAGGTACCCCTAGCTACCTCATACTAAAAACCCTGAGTACTATTCATTAGTAGGGTACATTGTGTGTCCTCTGTGAGACCATGTATATTAGCTTCATCCAGAGTTGCCTCATGACCATCATGTCTGTCTTTGTTGCCGACTACCTCATCAGCTGAAGCACAATTTCTTTTTGGGTGGCTAGTTGGATAGTTGTCCCAAGGATTACTAACACCTTTTGTAGCTAATTGCCTATCCTTTAGCTCCCACTTTTTTGGCTTTCCCTACATACCCTCATGTCCCTAGGCAGTGGTCAAGCTTGTACCTCACCCGAAGCTTCTTGTACTTCTCATGGTTTGCCTGTTCTTCTTCGCTGCTCTTCAGTTGCACAAACTCTGTCTAAACTTCTTTTGTAATTTATGTGTGCTTATCCATGGCATCTAACCATTTTTTCCATAAAGTTACGTGTCAGGTCACTTTTGTGGGTTCTCCAACTCTTAGATACCAACTGCATTATCTTCTTACACGCAATAGTCTTCGATTCTTCTAGAAACGCCAACCAAGGTTGGACACACTCCTCAAACAAAATCATCTTGTCTTCTTTAGTTAATGTATCGAATCCATCCATGGTCAAGGGGATCCCCTAGGAATTAGACCAATCAACCTCTTTATTCTTATCTTAGCCCTCTACTCCGTGGGAAGCCTAACCACCGTGAGCGCCGTGAGCACAAACTCTGATGATGACCTCTAGATGGCTATGCCTCTACATTAGCATCTCTCCCTTCTTCATCTATGGTACTACCATCTCCCTCTTGGTCACCTACATCTGCATTCCCATCTTCCTCCTCTTCATGAGCATCTCTGTTGTGTTGCTCCTGATGAGAAATAGTTCATTCTTCGTCTTCTTCTCGTGATGATCCCAAAGTTGCATGCTCAGACACCTACGATACAAATAATGTGACCAAGAGGAAGGTTGTTAGTGAAGATGATAGTTAGAGCACTACCATGCAGTAACTAGTGTAGACAAAAAGCTACATCTTACCATTCTGGTATGTATGTGCAACAACAGTCAATAGCTATGAGTTCAGAAAACTTGTAGCACCATAGATCCGTGTTTGAGAAATATATACAGTCAAAACATTAGCAAAAAAACGTCATGAGACAATGTATAATTCAGAGTAGGAAATGCACAGCAGCAAATGATCAACCTTAGTGCAAAGATAGTTCTAGAAAACCCCTGGTGTATACATTTCAAGCCTACTAAATTACAGAGAAAGCAATAGGTAATGGATTGTTGACAAATCAAAGTAAAAAAAGTTAATTGAAATGTAGTACCTGGCATGGCGTCGACCTGGCTGGTATAGTGGTAGCGGTAGTAGTGGCAATGGCATTGGTGATTAGCAGCAGCAGCAGACCTCAAGTACGTTGGTGAAGAGTTCTCCATCGGATGGGCGGGTGATGGTCGGATGTGGCACATGAGGAAACCCTAGAACGTAGGTGGTTGAGGCATGTGGATGCGGTAGCGCTGATGTTAGATGCGGCAACAGAGGAAACCCTAGAACACAGGAGCGAAGACGACATAGGTGCTCGGATGCAGTGGCGGTGGTCGGATGCCTTGGATGCATGGACAGTGGTGATCAGATGTGGTGGATGCAGCATGACAAGCAAGAGGAACCCTACAAGAAGGTGGTCGGATGCGGGCAAAGTGAAATGGTGGATGCTGGCTAAATTAATGGTGAGCTAGATGAAAGATGACTTTGAAACAGATGGCAGGCAGAATGAAACTTATTATGACCGACGCATGTAAGTAACATGAGTCTATAGCAATTAAAAAAACTGCAAAAATTTTGTGTGTAGGGATCGAACCCTAGACCTCTTGAGTCCAAACGTAAAAGTCTTTCTATTACACTATAGAAGGGGTTCAAACATTATGTGATTCAAACACATTAAATAATAAACCTTGTAACCAATCTTTTTATCTTTTGCATAGATTGATGAACATGTCATTTTTCTTTTTAATCTTTTGCCTAGACGTGTAACCAGTCTTTCTCCCTCATACTAACTTTAAATTCATTGATTTTTTCCAAATACTTCTAAAATCATACTCTATGCACTTGTTGTGTAGTTACAACACATGGTGGACAGTAGTTAATAATAGAGGGGCGGTGTGCCAGTTCGGATCTACAACTACAGACACATGTTCCCAACACATGTGTGAAGTATTTGGAATTTGAACTTTCCAATACAAAATTATTATAGTAAATGATCTAAATGGGCAAGTTGTTAACACAAAAGTTGTAGAACTTATGAAGATCTATAACTTTTATTTTGAAAAATTTTCATGTGACTCTATTTAAACCATTCAAATTTTGAATTTCAAATAGAGTAAAATTCAAACAACATTTTAAAACACCACATGATTCTAGATGAAAAAGTCATAAACATGACTTTTGTACAACTCATCAAGATTTACAACATTTATTCTGGTCATTTTTCATTTGAGAAATTGGGAATAACATTGTTCACAAAATATACAACTCTCTCTTGTAGTATAAGAAAGCATGAGATGTACAATTTGTGAACAAAGTTACTATCACTTTCTCAAATAAGAAAATAACCAAAATAAAAGTTATACATCTTGATGATCTATACAACTTTCATGTTAATTTGATGTACAATTTGGACATTAGCTTGGGCCTAATGTCCAAATCTTGTAGGTCAGCTCTTGCTTTTGCGTGGTCCTTGGTTTTCCATTGGTCATTCATGAGTGTCCCAAGCAAACTCCGATAGGCATTCACATGCATGAGATCGATGATGTGGTAGACCGTGATATGCTTCCATTGAGGAAGTTCCCATAGGATCAACATTTTCTTCCACCTCTTCTTGTCATCACTCTTTTTCTTTGCTTTTTCACCGTGCTTTTGCTTTCTAAGGATAGTGGTCTCCGGTTCAATAACTTTAGGCATGATATCCTATACCACCTGGTCATATACCTCTTGCCCACTGAAATCCCTTGGTGCAGATCATTTCTCCCGCATGCCATCAAACTCACATTTTATCTCCCGATACAGATGAACCTTAGGAAGGAAATGTTGATGCCTTACATAGACTTTCTTCTTTGTGTTATTCAGCCAAACACTCTCCATGTCATCTAAGCACTCAAAGCAGTCTTTTTCTCCTTTGGTCTGCCCAGACACACTACGATGTCCTAGGATGTTAGTGATAGTGGTGAAGAGCATGTCACGTAGGTTGAAACATTCTTTCTTGTACCCATCGTACACCTCGATACTCTTCCCTACCAAGAGTTTCTTCAAATCATCAACAAGCGGCCTCACAACCTACTATGGCTATGGCACCCACTGCAGATGACGTAGGCCGGAGGCCCCATCAGGATAGGTTGCTTGTTGCAAGCGTATGTTTTAAGTGTTTTAGATGTTTTAGAGGTATGTTGCAAGTGTTTCAAATGTTTCAAGTGCAAGGGGTCAGGCGGGGGTGCAGATGCCGTGTGGGGTAGTGGGGCGTAGATGCCACGTGGGTTAGGCGGTACATGGAGTTTAGGCGTTGGAATGGATCCGTTCTAGAGTATGTCACATGCGATTCTAATACTAAAGTTGGATGCCACAACCTAAAGGCTAATCCCAATCTCTCCCTTTTTCAAGTGTTGGAGTGCGCTCTCACAGTGTTGTGACAAAACTAAAAGTGTCATGGAAAATTGATTATCGCTAGTTTCCATAGGTGTAGACGCGACAAATTAAACAGGAAAGCATGTTTGATTCCTATAACTAGCTTGCCTCAGCAAGCTTTGCCTTGCCAGACCAGGCAAGCCATTTCCACTCTTGCTTTATCAAGAAAAAAACTAGCCAACACAAGTCCCAAGGTGCACTGTTAGATATATCCAAATTAGCATCATCCCTCCATATTCCTGCTTGCTTACACCACAAAGTGCTAGACAAAGTAACCGAGCATGCCCTTAGGACTAGCCTACTCAACGTGTTCGATCTAGTGTAATACAAAAGGTTTATGTGGAAAAATGATGTACTGCGTTGCATGATTGAGATGATTATTACATTAGGTCTTGTTCGGTTGATTCCCTCGTGAGGGGGAATGGATGGGATCGAAGAGGCATTGAGGGACAATTTTGACGGGGGCTCCTAGCCATTCGGACCACACCATGCGCCAGCAGAGCATGGGAAAAGTAATTTTCGTGGTGACAACATGCAGACGGATTCACGGAGGCGCACGATGTCTAAAGCCACGTGCAGACCAGCAAACAAAAAAGAACAGAATTGCTGATGTCATCACATAATGAATAGTTTCACAAAATAAAAAAAAGTCATAAATGCTAAACCGAGTATTTAAATTAAATTCTGATTGCACCATCGTATTTCTTACAATAAATCTTTCGAACCAAGATCCCACATGAATATATTTAGATAAATTTTGATTAACGAATATTTATCCTATAAAGAGAGAACATTTCTCTTATCGAGCAGATACGATATTTTAAGTTCAGAGCATCTTATATATATCACGTGAATATCATCAAATACACTATAAAATATCGCTGACTCGCAATATATATAGTATGTGAACATCACTAGATACATCATAGAACATCATATATATACTAAGTGAACATCATCAGAGAGATCATTGCATATCACTTGTATACTACATGAACATCACATAGATTTTTTTTAAACATTTTAAAGTATACTATAGAACATCACATGTATACTAAATGAACATCATACAAAAACATTATAGAACATTACATGTATACTACATGAAGATCACATGTATACTATGTGAACAAGAGAAAAACATTATATATAAAACATAACACTAGAACATTAAATATATACCACATGAACATCACATATATAGAAAGAAAAAATAAAAAATAAAAATATTAAAGAAACTAATTAGAGTAAAATAACAAAAAAGATAGTTTCAGTTTTGTGATACATAATTTGTATTTTGAGACAGAGGGAGTATATTGTCCCACTTTATTTCTTTTGACAAAAAATCAATGCATACTTTTTTCATATTATGTGCACCGTTTATAATCGAGTGATTACTAAAAAAACATGGTGTAAAAATATACTTCAGCGCCGCAACTGCTCTGAAAGTCTCAATACAAGACTAGCTAGATATGTTTATAAATGATGCATCATGCATGTTGTCCACTCTTCCCCTACCCCAACGGGCGTCTTGGCCTGCACTCATGTGGATTGCGCATAGCCAGGTTATGTTGAGATCCTCTGAAAGACATGATGAAGGGAAAGGCAATGCCTTGATATATATAACTGTGAGACCAGGGAAATTAAAACGTGTCTCGTGTGATGAGAGTACACGCGACATGTCCGATCTCTAATGAACCACGCTGTGTGTCGACACCGATGTCACAAAGACATGCATATATAGATAGAAGATATACTCTACACCGATGGAATATAGTGGAATATAAAAAAGCTCAGATGGAGTTCAGTTTTTCGGCTGCTGGCCTGCATGTCACAAATCTTTTTATATTAAATAATATTCTACTAGAGGAATACATTAAAGCTCCTTTATATATATCTAAGAAAAACAGATCAAGGGATATAAAACTACACACGCATGAGTTAGAGACATGCCATAACTGATATGTGGTTGCTTAGAGACATATATAGAGATACAATCGAATAAAATGGTTATGCAATTGCGTAAGCGTCACTCTTCGATGGAACATAAAACATTTTCCAACATATAAGACATTGCGTAATAAGTAACTAGAGATATAAAGGTGGTGTGTGAAAATAAAATATTTCATATGAGAGAGAGAAAGAGATAGAGGGAGCACAGAATGATGGTAACGTATTAGACAAAAAAAAATGCACATAGTTTTGTTCTCAGTGAGCACACCGAATCGTAGTATTGTCATATAAGATTGCCAGTTTTAACAGTGGAATGCATTAATTAATTCTCAGAAACAAAGGTAATGGACGAGGAAAAGGCGGGTTTATACATTTAGCTAAAAGTTGCATTGTAATAAATTTTGGCAACAAAATCACAGATCTCACAACTTAATGAGGACGGCAGAAATCCATATTGGGGAGATAGTTATATCATGGTTCTAAAAATTCCAACTTGTTAATATATTATAAAAAAGAAATTTATAGTATTATTATTTATATGGTAAAAATTCTATCTACACTACGTTGATGTAGCATAGTGGCCGAGGCTTGTCCCTTTTGAGGCGCCCCTCGCTATGTCTACGCCCCCCCCCTCCCCCTGCCTGGCCTAATTAATATAAATACACCGTTCACCCTTATTAGCTCCTTCTCTTCTCATCAGTGCACTGTTGTCATCAAACAACAGTGAGCCCACCAAATAGTGTAAGCCTTAATGGAGAACGACTCGCACGCCGCGTTCCCAAACGGGATACGGGCCTTAATCGTCGACAACGATGCAAGGTTTCTAAGAACGGCTAGCCTGATGCTTTCTCTCCTAAACTTCCAAGGTACTGTGGTCTCCTCTTCTTCCCATGTTTTCCTCAAATTAATAAGATGCACTTGTAGGGTGTATGTGATTTGTGTTTTGCTGGAAAATTTTTTTGGACAAGATCCGCATGCAGTTGTGTTGTTGTGTGACCAAGCTCGTTGAATCTGGAGAACAAACTATGTTTTGCGCATGCATAGTGATCATGTTTTCATCAGATTTGCTTTATACTAGTTTACTTTTTTGTCTGAGCTTGCTATCTCAATATTTCCGTAAGGTCTAAAAGAGGAAAATGTTTCCTTTAACATGCATGTATGGATTGAAATTCTTAGCAGTGCTATGCGATGCTGCTCTAGTATTCTATTAATTGGTTGTTCATGTTATCTTCTTGGATATAAAGGTAAATCATCTTTTATTAGATCAAGTTTCTTATGATACTCCTTAGCATGATCTTGCTTGTTTACCCGAGGGCCGAGGAGAGTTTCTTTTTATGAAATTCAGATCAAAATCACGCGGGATCGCTTTTCGCGCCAATTTTCTTAAATATTTTACCGTTATCTTTTTTTATGAAAATTATTTTTTTAATGAAATTCAAATCAAAATCGCGCGGGATCGCTCTTCATGCCAATTTTCTTAAATATTTTGCCGTTACCTTTTCAAGAAAATAATTTTTTTATGAAATTTAAATCAAAATTGCGCGGGATCGCTCTTCGCGCCAGTTTTCTTAAATATTTAGTTACCTTTTCAAGAAAATTACTTATCTACTATTCTAGTTTTCACTACTACATTTAGTCGCACCTGCTCTTTTTCTGCCTAATCCAACTTTTATTCAATACAATCTTTTCTTTCTCGAACATAATTGCACCCCTTAACTTATTTGTAGGTTACTCTTGTTTTCTTCTAGATCACATTTTAGATCAAGTTTCCTACCATACCCCTTAACTTTTTTGGGAGGTGGGGTGGGGGTAGTGGGACACGGGTGTGGGGGGTACTGGTCGAGAAGACATCATCTTTGTTCTCTTTTTTAAGGGAAGTTTTGTTGAGATTCAAATCAATTTGAGCATCATCACTTCTTCGCATATTTTTTTTAAAATATTTTATTGTTATCTTTTCAAGAAACTACTAGCTACTATTGTAGATTTCACCCCACTTTGAATCTGCTAACTTTTTTTTCCAATATTATCTTTTTTACGTCGAGCGTGATTACACTTCCTAACTTATTTGTGGGTTTGTCCATGTTTTCTTCTAAGATATGAAGGTAGATGACATTTTAGAGGGTTGGGGAGGGGGGGGGGCGGGGGTCATTCACCCAAGGGAGGTTTTTTATATGAAATTAAAATCAAATTGCGCAAAATTACATACTTACTGTTGTAGATTTTACTACAGTTTAAGTTGAATATGCTGTTTTTTGCGTCTACTCTAACTTTTATCCAATATAATTTAATATTTTTTATGTCAACCATAATTACACTTCCTAACTTATTTGTAGGTGTTCTTAATGACTTAAGTAGCATACTTTAAGAAAACAGCAAGACTGACTATTAAATTATTAAAGCAAACGAAGAACTCCCAAATTAAAAAAAGGAGAAGCAGGAAACACAAAAGAAGTAGCACACACACACACACACTATATACGTTACTCACTTCAGTTGTCTCTCATTGCAGTGGCCACATGCGAGACCCCAGCGTCGGCTGTTAAGCTCCTCACCGGAAGACTCAAAGACGCCGACGTTGTCTTCATCGACGCTTTGAGAGCCGCAAGCTGCGGCTTCGACTTCCGTGCAATGGTGGAGCCCAATATGTGCATCCCAGTCATCTACTGTAAGCACTGCACGCACCGTGTTGATGCGTTGCATATCGCATCAGATGATTCATCATGCAGCTAGCGAAACAAAGAACAGGCCGGATATATATTCATTTAATTTGCTTTGTGTGGAATGCAGTCTACTCTTTCGATTACAAGGTCGCCGGCGACTTGGCTGAGGCTCTGCGACGCACTGTTTGGGCTGCTACGTACGTAATCAAGAAGCCCCTCGACGCCGGCGAGGTATGCAGGCTGTGGAGGATCATCCAGTGGTCCAAGGTTTTGCTGCAGCGTGGGGAAAACACGTTGCCGTGGCTGGAATGGCCTCGCGGCATCCAGGCGCTTCCCGCCACCGTCGAAGCACGTTTGCCCAGCTCCTCTACCTTTGAGGACCAAGCCAGGGAGGAGGAGGAGGACGACGACGGCTGTGACCTTTTCAAGGTAGTGAGGGCGGGAAGAGGCAGGAGGAGGAAGCTGGGTGATAGGCACGACGGCAGCTCCTCTAGCCGCGGGCATGTCGGTGGTGGCGGCAGCGGCGTTGCAGGTTCATCTGAAAGTAAACCATCATTTTGATTCTTATATTATTGAGTTACCACATAATTTCTCTGCTTGTCCTTTATCCCTTCACAGTCAGAGGCAACAACCCCATGATCTTCGCAGACACTGCCGGCCCGAGCAGCAGCAATGTCGCAGCCTTCGCCGGAGCCGGACCCAGCAACACCTCTGCCGCCCCAGCACTGCTGCCACTGCTAGTGTACCAAGCACCAGCACGAGCAACATCATTGGCACCTCATGCAGTGTACTCAGCACAAGCGCCGGCGGCAGGACAGCCGCCTCTGGTGTATCATCATCATCAGCAGCAGCAGCAGCAGCAGCAGCAGCCTGTGGCCGCTGCTAGGGCAGGAAGAGGCCGGAGGAGGAAGCTGGGAGATAGCAACGACGGCGGCTCCTCCAGCCACGGCCGCGGCAGCGTTGCAGGTTCATTTGAAAGTAAACCCTTTACTTTGATTCTTATATTAATGAGTTGCTACTTTCATCATGTCATGCATCTCTCTGCTTGTCCTTATCCCTTCACAGCAGGAGGCCAGCCAACAGGGAGACAGGAGCAAATGAACGTGACAGAAGGGCAGGAGAGCTATGGTGACGACGTGGTTCCTAGCCACCAACAGGTGCCATTTTCTTCCAAAATTATCGTTTTATCCATTCGTACCTGCATATTTCCTTTTCCTACCATAATTTGTTCGATCTCAAACTTGAGGAATCCGTCCCAAAAAAGTGTCATTTTTGACTTTTAGACATTTTGTTTGATCATCCGTCTTATTCAATTTTTTTGTCTAAATATCATCTATTTTGTTATTACTTATTTTATCATCAAGTATATTTTAGTAATTATTTATTTAATTTATAATTTATAGAAAATTTTTGAATAAGATGAACAGTTAAATACAAAATCTGAAAGTCAAAAACGTCACTCTTTTTAAGAAGGAGGGAGGAACTACTTATATAAGTACCATATATATAGTCACTAGCTTGCCAAAATTTCTTATAGCATATATATACTTTATTTATTTGGCAATTTCAACATTTATTTCGTACTCAAGTCAAGTGTATTCATGTCCTATATTTCTTCCATTTGTAGCCGGCACGGCAGAACCGACGAGGAGTCCAGGCCACAGATGTCCACAACCAGCAGCACGGCCGCTCTCTGTTCATGCAGCCCGTCCCCCAGATGCTCTGCATGCCACACAACCCCATGATCTCTGGAGACGCTGCCGGGCCGAGCAGCAGCAATGCCACAGCCTTCGCCGGCGCCACCTACATCTCCGCCCCAGCACTGCTGCCAGCGTACCAATCACCGGCACGAGCAAGAGCAACACCACCGGCACCGCATGTGGTGTACTCATT
>Ga0182004_10003844_pt1 | contig 12012 bp, 5 predicted proteins | sample Sormic07211540_1_FD_120479 | JGI IMG/M metagenome (GOLD analysis project Ga0182004, IMG submission 120479) | Endophyte microbial communities from Sorghum bicolor roots, Mead, Nebraska, USA - 072115-40_1 MetaG | ecosystem: Host-associated > Plants > Roots > Unclassified | place: USA: Nebraska... | reverse complement strand
CTTATGAGCAAGCAGGAGTGCCCTGAGTGATTACTTACTGATAGATACAATTCTGCAGCATGGATATGTGTATATTGTGCTACTATTCATGGAGGCTGTTAGCAAATAATGCAATTAAAGATCAAACACGACATACAGATTTTACGTGCAAAAACCCTCACGTGAAAAAACCATGAGTGCCAAAATCGGCGATCTTAACTACATGATGAGAGTTTACAAAATGCAGAGAATACAATGAGTCGTCAGCTCTTCCCGTGCGACTTACAAGATGTATTTATAGGACAACTGTAGTAAAACAAATCCGCTATATATATATAACATGAACCGCAGGGCCTCCAAGCATCCTCAGAAGACTCACATTAAAATTCGGATCATAGATGTTCAGGTGTTCTGCTACCACCTGAACATCTTTATGTTCCCTGAGGCAGCCTCTTATTCACCCTCATTGTTGACAATTATATGTCGTGTTTTGCGGTCATTTGAGAAGGACTACAGCCATTTAAAAAGGGAGGACTACAGCCATTTAAAAAGGGAACGAGCAGCGCCTGCTGCGTCCAGCAGAATCCAAATATGCGGTTTTCCGGTTCGGGTGCATCACTGCTGTTCTACCTAAACCTAAAATCTCATTCTTAGTAACTCCCACAACACTACATAGACAACCTTTTAGGACAAAATTGCATGCCATGGAACACACACATTGGTCCACATCCAACTATCCAAGTGTTAGCTTGTTGCATTGGACTGGTAAGAATCTGGAGGTCATCGAGAACATGACTGATGAAATGAGCTACTTTAAAATCTTTGGCTGCCATTTGCCCCTCTTTATCAGATGACTAGTCCTAATCCAGTTGTACCTGCTGTTCAATAAAGATTGATCTTGTTTGTCAACTAGGAGTTTTTTTTCCTCAGCTAGGAGTCCAGCATGACACATCGTGCAGCGTTTCTGTCATCAGCATATGTTCAAGTGTTGCAGATAATAACAAAGGTTGTTGTTTCATGAGATGTTTGTCCACGAACTAACGAGGCATATTAATCGTCATTCGTATAAATAAGATTCACCAAATGTATAACGTATCGACGCTGGGCCTGGCTCACTACGGTGAGGCCAGCTGGCGCCCATGAGGGGGCTACACGCCCAGATTGGCATCTATTATATATTTTCAGGACTGCTTCTATTAGATATTTTATTTCCTTAATTATAAGATCTTTATTGGCTTGTATTAAGAGGGGTAAATACCTCTTCATACTTGGGAATTAATCGGAAGGCAATAGTATTTGCCTGACCTCAAGGGTCATCACATGAACCTCCTGCCTCCCTGCCTTCCCTCTCACGCACGCCTAGGGCAAGCAGTAGCAGAGCCGCCGCAAGCTAGCACCCTCACGCCACCATCGCTCCTCACCATCACCATCTTCCATCCCAACGCACTAAGCAGCCGGGGTAGAATCAAGGATCCTACCAATAAAGGCCGGGGGGTGCGGTGTTATTTGCTTTACGGCTTCGGCTCTACATTGTATATGATATAACAATAAGTTAGTTGTAACTAAATTATCTGGTTTGTAACATTTTTAGTCCTGGGAATCATATCCCGTTCACAGCTACAGTAAGATAAAATGCAATCGTCTGGGAGGCATAGAAACGATCCTTGAGGAAGCATATCCCATTCATGGAGCATTCCGAGAAACGACCTCTGTTTGTAGAAATGACCACTATTTTTTTGGCTGCCATGCCATGCTCACCACTTGACCAGCCATGCTGGGTGCCCGCTGCCCACGCACTAGTACATGATTCTTTTTAGGTGGCATTGCATTTTTGAGATTGGAGGCGGGCACATTTTTTGCCCGCCTCCAATGTTGCTGGCATGGCCTGCCCCGGCTGGCCACCCAAAGGCCCGCATATTCGGTTTGTAGAGAGTTTCTCCAATCGCCACTACTCAAATGTTTCTAGAAATCGATGATGGTCCACATGTAGAAGGTGCTCATGGTGAGATACTATGCCCCTAAAAAGGTTTTGTAGAAAAATGTCTGTTCGAATGGTAGATGTGTAAGAAAGCATGAAATGAATCTCCTATAAAGGCCCAACGGAAGCTTGATGTGCTAGAAACATTTTGAAAGCTTTGACAAGTTGGACCGACGCTCTGTCACGTCATGACTTAATTGACGAAAGGATGTGAACATTATAAGTTCATGTTTGGGACTGGTTGACCAGACTCTATGATAAAACTAGGAATTGTACCGACCACCGAGCACGGTTTTTGATTACCAACCATGCTCGGGGACTGGTCGATCAGCCTCTATGATAAAACTGGGAATTGTACCGACCAACGAGCACGGTTTTTGATTACAAACCATGCTCGAGGACTGGTCGATCAGCTTCTATGATAAAAAATGGGGACTGTGCTGACTACCGAGCATGGTTTTGATTATCATCCATGCTTGGGGCTTGGTCGACCAAGTCTCCATGTTAAGTCTCAGGATCGTGCTGATCACCGAGCACGTTTACGATTAACAACTACGCTCAGGGACTGGTCGACTAGCCTATGGGCTGTGTTTTGGGACTTGTCAATACTGTGCTAGGAACTTGCTTCGTTCGATCTGGCTATAGCTTAAGGACCGCTCTTTTCAGTTACATATGAATTTGACTCATATACAACTGGTGATTTTAATTTTAATTTTTTAGACCTTGCTACAACGCTCATACTTCGCCTTCTAGTAAGCTCGGGGACTACATCGGTACGATGCATCTGGCGATGTATCTCAGTATCAAAGTTTCTACGTTGACTTTTCTTTTAGACCCTGGCACCACGTGTCTACGTCACCTACTACTAGGCTTGGGGACTAAGTAGGCACACTTCACCTTGCGGTGAATATGCTTGCTTTTTTGAGATCTATACTTTTCAAGAAAACTAAAGTGGGCACACTTACTAGGAAAGAAATCTTTTTTTCTCAACAGCATCATGCATTATTCGAACAACCTGCTTCTTCGGTGACGCCGTTAGTCAACTGTCAACCGTTTGGGCGACTTTTCTGCTGGTCAGAGACGTCAAGTCTCACTGGTTGAAGAAGTTCAAATGGCGCGTTACATCATAATACATGGTGCTCGGAGACTAGCTGTGGGGATATAAACTCTTATACCCTTACGGCTAGACTTGGGCCACGAGATTTGGCCCATTACGAGACGGCTCGAGGCTTGATCCAACTGCTCGGAGTTTCACGCAAGGAAACAAGATGTGGAGATCAAGCAGGATTCTAGTCGGTTAAAATAGGAATTGATATCGTATTATCTATGACAATTGTAACCGACTAGGATAGTTTCCAGATTTACAACTCTGCCCTCTGGACTATATAAGGAGAGGCAAGGGACCCCTATTAGTTCAATTCAACACATCTCAGATCAATACAATTATACGCAGGACGTAGATATTACACCCACACGGCGGACGAACCTAGATAAAATCTTTGTCTGTGTCTTGCGTCACCAACGAGTTCGTAGCTTATGCACCTGTCTGCTGATAAACTACTACTGTGAGTATATCCCAAGGTAGAGTGACGACTAGTTTTCGTCGACAGTTCCCTGTGCTATTCTTTCTATAAATACCCCCACAACCCCCCTTCTTTCTCCTCGGGCAGAACTGTAACTCGCAGCCACCTTCCTTGGAGGCCATCTTGGAGGTCTAGATTTTCCAAAATACAAGGGGGAAATTTCGATCTTCATTTATTGGAAGGAGAGGGCTAAGAAAGGTTAGTTGATGCCTCTAATGCCTCTTTTTTGCCCTCTTGCTCAATTTGAACTACTTTTTGCATCTAGGGTTTCACCATGAGACGGAGAAAGAAGAGTAGATAGATATGGACTATATTTGCTCAAATGAGGTTGCTTAAGATGGTTAGATGATGTCTCTCCTCTCCTCTTTTCCATGTTCTCTTCTCAAATTAGTTAATCCAAGAAATATATACGTAGTAGTTTCCATGAATGGTGTTTCCTAGCAACCCTCTCTCTATCCGTATCTCTCTACGAGATCAAGATATCTTGCACTGTGATTCCTATATATACTACTGGAGCCTCCACCACACACACTCATGACCGTGGCTAGGGTCTGGTTAAGATAACATGGCCATGCTAGTGTGCGAGGGTCCATGTGGCATGGAAGAAGAACCTCCGGGCAGCACGAGTGGTTGGAATGGCAGGTATCTAGAAATTTCTCTGGTGTGTCAAGTCTGTCCACCGCACAACTGTGTCAGGTAGACGAGCGCATGCAGCTTGGAATAGTAGCAGGCTTCATTCATAGTTTACTCGAGCTCCAGGGTTATACAGGCACCTAGCTAGCATGGCACAGTGACATGTTTGTATTGGCACCAACTTTAAGAAATAGCTGTGAGCCCAAGACAGACCTTACACCCGGAGGCAGTAACACAAAAGTAGGCTTTAGTTCCTCATCTCTTGTGCACACAGAAGGTTGCTGTAATAATAGAAATAAGCATGGTACATATAAAATGCAGGTGTCCTTATTTTATTCAAAAAACATGCATGGCATGATAAAAAAGGAAAGGGAACAGCACAGGAGGAAGTATGTGTGGGTTTTGCAGAACGTTGCGTGTTAGGAGTTGTATTTTGCAGCATCCCAATCCCCATCCCACTATTTTACAACAAGTAGTACTTTATAAATGCTTTGGGTGCTGCAGAAATAGTGAAACACTATAATTCTGAAGGTGCAATTTTTTTCCTTCACAGATGCAGCTGTGTGCTGTGTCTGTCATGGGTGAGAAGCCAAAAAAACACCTTCTATTTATGGTGGCAAGAGGATTTCCAAAAAAACACCTTGTCAGGAAGAGGAAATTTGTGACTTTCAGCTGGATGAAACAAGGAAACAGAAAAGTATCAGTTAGAAACAGAAATGTTCTCAACCAGCAGCCCCCTTTTATATTGCCAAGCATTTTGAAATCCAAGTTTATTGTTATGACTGGATGGGACGATCCGCTAGAAATATGTAGTAGGGATACAGTGAGTGCATGCCAGTGCTTAGCTATTACTATTAGTGGCTATGATGGTTTCAATGTGCTCTGTACTGACTAGCTGCCTTGCTGCCATCCAGATAGGTCGACTCACTACACTACTTTGCATCCGATTTGTGGCCTTGGAGTCCGCTACAGTTTGTATTATTTGCAAAAATAAAAGTTCATACCACACTCTGCATTATTTGCCCTCACAGGCATAAGAAAAACCAAATAGAACAATATATATGGATATGCTGATTGACAATGCTAGTTATTTGTTTCTAAGATCTTCGAATTCCCTGTTTCTTGTTATCTAGAGAACTCATTTTCTAGATACTGACTTCATGTTGTAACATGTTTCATATTTATGTGTACGCAATACCGCTAGAAGTATTTTTTTCACTATATACTGTCCCATACTTTTTTAAAGCCTCCTAAATTTGGTACTATCGTGAAATCATTGTAGACAAAATTTTAGAAGTTTTCATCAGTGACAAGATAATTCGGGGATGGGTCAGTAAAATAATATACCAGGAAACTATAAATTGATTCAAGTTTAACTAGAAATAATAATTAAATAGTCAATCATACTGAAATAAAATGAATAGCCATGTCACTATGCGTCAGCATTATTTGTATCAGCTTTATATTTTCTGATGGAAGGAAACAATTTCGCATGCTGCTAGGGTGTTTAAAATATGCAATTCATCAATTCACATTTGATTCTACAACAAACAAACGTACAATATCATTCTACAATTTACACGAATTCACTCAATGACTTCTATATTTCTGAACCACGATAGTATACACAAGAGAAATGTAGGTTTTCAAATTGTTATGAAGAATGGTTTGTCACCCAAGATCATTAGTATTAAGCCACAAGATAATTAAGGTGCCCCGGCCCTTTTTGACGTTCAAGGTAGATGTTCATAAACAGTTGGTAGGAAATGCTTCCACTGGTCATGTTTTAACCAGGATTAGGCTGTGTATTAATTGAGTCTTCCATTTGTATCATGCATCGGTACTTACAGAGGTTACATTGAAAAAGCCAAAGGGATGATCAGTCTACAATAGGTGAGGAAATATTTTTCATTTCTATGTATTCATGTGTAGCCACATGGGTGGTATTTAGCATTACGACAAGTAGTAAATATGTGGACATGCAGGGTTGTTGCGATATATAGAACTGTCAATGTTAGCTAATTTGTATAAATGGAAGCAGGCAAGACTAGCCACCCCAAAGATGTAGATACCAAAGCATGAGACATAAATCACAAAAACTATTAATATTTGATTGAAAACATGGCTATAAAAGGGTACAACATAAAAAGGAAAGGGAACAACAGAAGAGGTGTATGTGCCACTTTCATGGGGATGCAACACAGCAACACACAACACATAATAGGAAATGGTTAGATACAGGAGGCACCAGGAATATGCTACCATGCGAAGGGCATAATTTCACCTAGAGTATTCACGGACCAGAACCAGATCATGAATGTCGACAACCATATGCTTGTTACTCTCAGTGCGTATGCCACTAGCCATGTGCACAGTGGTAACTAGCCGCCCTGCTGCCATTCAGATAGGTCACTCCCCTTCATGGATCCTACTTATTGGGGCCTTGGAGTCGATTATTATTCCACCCTAGCCTTTCTGGTTTTTCTGTAACTTTTGATTTGAAGTCTCTCAATGCCTATCAAATATAATTGATCACATCCGCCACACATACACTCATGGCCATGCCAGGACAACAACCACGTAAATGGGAGATGTTCTTGCCCTTGGAAACAGTAGCTAGTGACCCTTCTATGGATCAGTAACGATGGGACATGATACATCTGGAAATTGATGTGGTTGGTAAAGATCAATCTTGGTCTCCAGCACAGTCACTCAACTGCTATAAATAGGAGAAGCATGATGACCTGCATATTTCGATATTTAATGTTACTAATCTTTAACGTCCAACATTCCAACGCCTATTTTGTTAGTTTTAATGACCCGCATATGTGCCGTTAATTTTGTGCTGTGGTACAGTGTCCCCCCTGAGCCACCCTTGCGCAGGACAGCCTCACTGGCTGCGCCACCTTTGCACCGTGCACGGCCACACTATCCTAGTCCCTGGTCATCCTCGTGGAGGCCGTGTCCGATGCACTGCTTTGTAGAACATAAAGAGGCTGACACACGGACCCAGGACATAATTGAGACATAGTGGGGTAGCTCCCAGCTCATGATCTGCTGTTGGACCAGGATGGAATGGCTTTTTGGCCAACCTAGTAGATTTAGAATGGTGCTCCCGCATATAGTTTTCTCGGAAATAGTGGAGATTCCATATCCACAGTGGAGCTCCTCCATGGTAGGTCTGGTGTTCTAGATATGGTTTGGAAGGGCTGAGCCCTCCCAAGTGCACGGATATGGTGCACGGATCGACAGAGAATGGCCTGAGATTGCTGTGGCGCAGGCATGGATACGGTGCACGGATCGACAGAGGTGCCGGTGTCGTCTACTTTGGTTTTGGTCATATTTTCATTTGAGATCATTTGGACATGTAAAAAGATAATTTAAATATAAAATATAACTTTGGAACTATAAATGTCTTTAAATGAAAAAAAATCAACTGCAAAGGATCTCTATGGGTCATACAGGTTTGTTTTCATCCGATTTAATTTGAAGAAGTTATTAGTTTTATTATGCTACAACACGGTTATCACAGCCAAAACATATATGTCCAACCATTGGTGCTAGTTATTTTAACCGCTGGACAGCGAAAATGGGGTAATAACCATCTCCACCAGTTAGTAACACAAACAAGTGGTGATGATGGACTATCACTAGCAGTTCGTGTTACCAAAAGATCCTGATAATCGCTTCTATTTTCACCAATAGCTCATGACATGAACTGGTGGTGAAAATCATTTCACCAACGGTTCGTAACATGAACTAGTGGTGATGAGCATCACCAATGGTTTGGAGCGAAACCGACAGTGAAAGTATCCTTGGTGATGATAAATTATATAGTAATGCTTCTACACAATATTTGAGTATTGCCCATGTTCCTTTTATATTGTAGGAACATTTTACTTATTGTTACACTGCCAAGATAGGGCACAGCTGGCCAGATTGGTGTAGTTCTGTGCTAGCTGAGTTAAGGTAACTCGTTGCTATCTTCCATTATTATTACCTATTCATTACAGAATGTTGGGGATAGCAGGATCGGAACCTCCGGCATAATAGTTATATATATAGGGAGAGTATATTCAGTATTTAGCTATAAAATAAGTTATTCTGTAGCCACATCTATTTATGATAATTTTATATACGAATTTACGATAATATGTGTATATGTTTATGATAGTTTAGTTACTATAACACATGGGGATATTTACCATAATGTTATAGTATACCACTTAGTATGGAGTTATCTTGTAAATTAATATAGTAATTATCGTACCTCAAAGTGGCTACAAAATAAGTTATTTTGTAGTCAGCTACAGAATAATAGTTATATATATATATATATATATATATATCAGCTTTTAACAATGTGTTTCTAATGACATTTTGTTTGGAACCGATACATATAGGGAACACGCTAGTAAACAAGTGCAAGTTGAGAATAATATGTCCATACTGTGTCAACCATTTAAGCAATGGTACTGATCATAGGCTTTCATTCATGTACTTTATCAAGCATGTCGCAAGGTTGAATGGCCTATAAATATAACATCACCTAAGTTTTCGATCAGCAGCTATCCCTTTTGACTCGATGATCACAATTGCGCACATTGGCTGCTCTCCTGCTAGTTCTGCCTTAGCCATGGAAATACAAATTTGTGGTATTTGAAATGAGAAACGTCAGGAAAACCTACAATCATTTGCCTTCCCCAAGGGAGACGATGATGATTCTTGACGGTTTTGGGGGCGAGCTGAGGCAGGTGCTTGCTCAGCTTGCAGAAGAGGTGCATGTCAGGACCAATGGCCAGAGCAAAAATACACTTCCATTTGCTGAGCACCGAGGAAAGAACAGGACACAAGTTTTTTCTTATTCAGCATCGATAACAAGCAATGTTGTTGGTAGTAGTTCTAGCCACCCAGAACATTTTTGGACATGCTGGAGATCAAAAGGAAGAAGAGTGTATATCTTTTACTGCTAGCAATTTATACACTATCCGATAGCTGCTGCAAATTTAACCACATGCTGTCCATCTTTTTTAATTTCAAGAAGAAAGATTTTTATTTGATCAAAAATAATTGTTTCAGTTGTTCCTCTTGCTCCACAAGCATGGCTGACCGTTATTGTCTTTGAATCTTTACGGCTTCCTGTGCTAAGCTTTAACAACAAATTCTCTGTCAATGGACAACCGGAAATGGATATTAGCTTGCAACATTGCATGTCTATATGTATATATTGCATGGTGCTTCTATGTTGTTTCGTTCGAATGATGTTTGTATATATTGACAATAGTGATTACACCTTCTCGATCTGTTTGCTGCCAGAGTAGTTCTCAGCCTCATGGAGTATACACGCCAGCTTACTATGGCCTCATACATTGCAACCAAATAGGAGATCAAAGATAAATTTTCCTAGTTTTGTGTGTGAGTAAGTTATAAGGTTGCTCAATACTTGCTGTCTTCCATTATTATCTGTTCATTACTGCACGTTAAGAGGATGACTAGTCATGCACGCTAAGGGCACTCCCAATGCTAGAAACTACATGTTGTTTCTATACCTATTAATTTCTATAGACACTATGTATAGAAACTATGCTTCCAATGGATAGTTTCTATATAATAATTTGTTATCCAATCATATTCATTCTCTCTCCATTCTCAACCAATCATATCACTTTATGTCCTGGATTTCGCGTAGACATGGTTTCTAAGTTAGACCCAGTTTGTATGATTTTTGTTCTCTCTCTTCAATAACTACCTTGCCACATCAGCAAAATGCTTAGGTGGCATCATAATTAATGTCTATAGAAACTACGATGGTTTCTGCATGGGAGTGCCCTAAGAGTGCCATGTATCATATGATTACAATCTGATTGAGAGGACATTTATTAGTTTTTGGATCCGATCCATGCAACACGTACAAATGCAAATTGATAATAATCTGTGTACTTTATTGTCATGTACAAGGACATTTCTGGAACTCATCCAGCATTAAAGCAATGATAAATCCTAGGCATTCATTCGTATACTTTATTATCATGTCGAAAGGACAATGACTAATAATATATTTTACACAATGCTGCACTTAAGGTGTATATGTGCAATATATATGAGTGTGTCTTCAGTCTCTATCTCCTACTCGCTGAGCACAACTCATGTGCTGTATATACGGGAGTCTCCTAGTCCGGCCTTGGGCATGGAATAGAAATGGCCGGCATTATTAGAAATGAGAGACGTCTGGAAAAGTTACAAGTTTCTGCCCTCGGGAAGGAAAACCAAGGGACAGAGTTGAGCTTAATTAGCAAATACTCCGTGTAACTTTCTCCACAAATGTTGCTTTCCGTAGAGCATTTTCGCAAGGTGGAGCCTAAAACCAATTACGTAAATGCCCTCTGTTAGCTGATGCAAATTAAAGCAGTCAATTGGACTATCTGCCAGCGCACTTGAAATTTCATGAACTAGAACTGTTTGTTAGCATTGCCCAGTCAGCAAGGTGGTTTCTGGTTGCTGTTTTTCCATTCCTTACTCTTTCTGAATTCTTAGTCAAGCACTAGCAAAAAAAAAAAGTTGAGTGCCAACAATGCAAAGCTCAGTGAAGAGTGCGCCATGCCACTCCGATCCAAGCTATGTAGTTTTCTTGAGACGAGGCATCCACATTTAAAAGTCCAAGCACAAGCACTTTGTCTCATCACCCAATGTTTTTCCCAGGAGGCATATATTTCAAATAAAGTGTGGTATTTTATTTGCAGTTTGCCATGAAAGAGTTAGATATATATCCAAAACAGAATCACTACTACGGATCCTCGTATCACTGTTGGCTCTGCAAGCAGTAGTAGACAAGTGATGGTAATAGCATGCGCAGTGCCCACAAACAACAGTGATAACCACATAATTGGAGGCTAAGACGGCAGTGATTGCATTTTTTTTTCAGTTCAATGTTGTTTTCCTCTCTCTGTCCCTTTGTCTCTCATGTATGTGTATGTACGTCCAACAATGCAACCATCCTATAGACTAAACAAATGTCTGTGCAGATGACGTAGGTAATGAATATACAAAGCTCATACCACGGTAAAAAGGAAGAAAATGGGTTGCTGGAAGTAATTAAATGGTGTAGATGCTAGCAAACCCTTCATGCACAAACCCTTCCTTTTCAACGTTCAGAACTTTTTGGATCTAAGTCACCTTGACTTAGATCCAAAAAGTTTTTGGACTTAGATCTAAAAAGTTTTTGAATTTTGACATTGTAGCACTTTTGTTTTAATTTGACAAACATTGTCCAATCATGTAGTAACTAAGCTTAAAAGATTTGTCTCGTGATTTATAAGCAAACTGTGCAATTATGTTTTGTTTTCATCTATATTTAATACTCCATGCTTGTGCCGCAAGATTCGATGTGATGGATAATTTTGAAAAGTTTTTGATTTTTGGGATGAACTAAACAAGGCCTGAGTGGTGGTCATATGTTATACATATATATCTCCATATAGTCATGTGGACACATCCATCTACAAAAAGTAAGGAAAACTAATTGCATGTCAGACTAAAAAATTAATTGCGGTGGGACACATCCAGCGCAAAAAAGTAAAAAAGTCGCGACACACAGTCCAATAGAAAAATATAGAGCCAGAGGTCGGTGGCCAAATTAATAATCTGCACCTAGCATGACTATATAACTGCTTCTGTTCTTGTGCGGCGGCGCGGTGCCACCACATTATGTAGTGTTTGTGTTGGGGAGATGCACTCCGCACTCCCCAGCAGTACGGTGAATCGTGAACCTTCTCACTCGGTGCCGTGAGAGGTTTGAGCTCCAACGGACAGTAGGCTCGACAGTAGGTGAAAACAGTGAAT
>Ga0182004_10003843_pt1 | contig 12015 bp, 11 predicted proteins | sample Sormic07211540_1_FD_120479 | JGI IMG/M metagenome (GOLD analysis project Ga0182004, IMG submission 120479) | Endophyte microbial communities from Sorghum bicolor roots, Mead, Nebraska, USA - 072115-40_1 MetaG | ecosystem: Host-associated > Plants > Roots > Unclassified | place: USA: Nebraska... | reverse complement strand
TTAAAAATGCTACTGTAGCGCATGGTCGGTGCCTAATTTGCATGCACGATGCATGCAAATGGACGGTGCCTAATCACCGTGTCCTTGCATGCAGGTGTATGCAAATGGACGGTGGCATGTCCTACATGCATGAGATATCTATTCGTGTAGGTGCACTGCTATGTTTTCTTGCATGTAAACTTGCTGGTACTCGCTGTTATTTGTGCGCGAAAAAAAATTTGGATGGATTAGATGGAGATACTATAGAGCTCAAATTATTTTATAGTTTTTGAAATATATTTTGAAAATAATTTTTAATACGAGTGATTTTTGAATGTGAATTTTTGAGATGTTACAACCGGTGATATATTAGTAATTGCTAGTCCTATCACAAAGTACACCAAAGTAGAATTATGCCTACTAGAGATGAAAATAGAACACGGATATTATATTTGTTTAATTTCCATTGATTCAGATACGCATAGTATTACAGCGGAAAATATCGGCGCCGTTTACCGCTGGCCAGTCATTTCCACCTCTCGCCTCTGCGCCCCTCCACCGAAATCGCCATGCCGCATGCTCACGCCGCCGCCGTAGTGGACCGGCTGCTGCGCAGGCTCGGTTCCGCCGCTTGGCGGCTGGAGGTGCCCCGGAGTATAGACGGGGACCTAGCGCATGTGTGGAGAACTCTGGTGAGGTTGCAAGATGTGCTGGTTAGCCTGGAGATCCGTCCGGAGGTGCAAGAGTGGATGGGGGATATCAAGCAGGTCGCGTACGATGTTGAGAATCTGGTCGATGAATTGGAAGACCACAATAGCATGGAATCTCAGATGAGCGGCTGCGTTGCAGTTGGAGAGGTTTGGTTCGATAGATCCTTAAAATTATTGCCGATGCAAGTCGTTTTTCCATTATTTAGAAATGGATATTTATATAAGAAATTTTAGTGCGAATTACTTGGGCATGTTTGGTTGTTTGTTCATTGGTACACTGCTTTATCAAATACTGGCCTTTTCAGGTCATATGGCAAATATTGAACCTAGTTTTACGATTGAATATCCGTAAAGAAGCAGTGACTATTGCAAATGCGTGCAAAGTTGGTGTACATGTTTTACCATTTTCTTAAAATGTACTTACTGACACGAACTTGAGCCCCCCGAGATTCAATTTTGCATCGGTGGAGCTTGTTGGATCCGCCCCTGCTGACCCGAGAGGCCACCTTCTCTACCTCCACAAAAGATCAAAAGAACACTTAATTCGAAAAGTATGAGAAAGTTATCTTTTTTTTTTATCTATCTCTGTAGTTAACTACTAAACCTTGTTTAAACAAGGAGGATTAACTTTCAAGATATGATCTAAATTTAAACTAATTTAGGAGGTTGTGGACCTAATCCTCTCTGCCCATGCAAATCCTAAATGTGTAGTAAACATGTTAACTGCTAAATTTATGACATGGCCAGTATCATTCAAATTTAAATTTAGGCAGTAACTTTTTTCATACTTCATTTAGGAGTTCTTTGTGATGGATATGCTCATCATGACACATAACTAGAAGCTGATCGTCTTTGCGGTCATTTTAAATAAAATTTACAGGAAGCACCATCCTGCTGTTCATGTTCATTTCTCATGCATAGTACAAGAGCAGACAGAATGAAGTCAATCAAAAGAAGGTTGGACTGTTCAGTAAAAGATTCTGTCGTCTTCAGTTTGAGCCAGTACCCTTTTCCTGATGTTGAGAGATTTGATAATGAAGCATTTGATAGAGCTGCAGTCGTTGGAAGAGATAATGACAAAGCAAAGATAAAGGACATGCTCTTGCAAAGTAATGCAGAAAAGTTGTCAATCATTCCCATTGTTGGCCTTGTGGGGTTGGGGAAAACAACTCTAGCTAGATTAATTTTCCTTGATCAGGGAGAAGGTTGGAATTTTGATCTTCGTATCTGGATATGCTTAAATAGGAAACTAAACATAAAAATGATTGCTAGTGATATAATCTCGCAATGTAATCATACAGAAGAAAAGTTTTTAGATGTTCATACAGGCATGGAGATCCAGGAAAACTTGCAGTTGCTAAAGAATTGTTTGCAAGAGGCACTCCGTGAAAAACATTGTCTGATTGTATTGGACGACCTTTCTAGCACAGATAAAAACCAGTTGGATGAATTGAAGGAAATGCTGAAGGGTACAAATGAGTCTATCAAGGTTTTAGTGACCACGTCCAGCGAAATAACTGCAGAACTAGTGTACACCATTCCACCGTACAAGTTGTGTCCTTTATCTGAAGACGACAGTTGGAAAATATTTTCTCAAAAGGCTTTTGGGAATTGCAATTCTGATAATACTGACCTTAAGAGAATTGGAAAGGAAATAGTAAAAAGGTGTGAGGGAATACCATTATTAACTCATTCTCTTGGTTTAGTTGTACAAAATCAAGTCACAAATGTGTGGTTAGCTGCAAGGGATGAAGAAATATGGAAACTAGAAAGAAGAGTTGCCACTAAAATAGAATTTTTTTCACCATTATACCGAATATACAATGACTTCCCCCCAACTATTAAATTGTGCTTTCTATATTTATCCATATTTCCTAAAGGATCTGCAATAGATAAGGAAAAACTGATCCAACAGTGGATTGCACTCGAGATTATTGGTTCAAAACATGACTCCTTGCCTCCTTATGTGAATGGGGAGATGTGCATTCAGGACCTTTTGTCAACATATTTTCTCCAAGTTCGAGATATGCACTCAGTAAGTTACTACGTACTTGTTACCTTGGGAGTCTTCATTTTCATGTCTAGTATGCCTTTAAGCCTTAAACTATTTACAGTCATAACTTAAAGATTATTGTATACTTTATCATTTATTTAATGGTTAATTCCATGTCCTTGTATGCTTTTCACAAAATAGATATTTACTGAACAACAAATAGTGTAAAATGCAGTAATCTACTTTAATTTTGGAATGTGTGGCCTATGATATGTTGGGAGGAGGAAAGTTCTTTAATTTCTCATATGTTAATTTGTTATGAAACATGTCTACTTGTTGAGTTTAGGTAATAATATTTATTTAGATGTCAAATGTCTCTGTGATACTTTGCAGAAACCACCAAAAGCTACTTTTTGACTTTTCTAGATACATTACTTTTGCTATGTATCTAGAAAAGCCAACACGTCATGTAATTTGGAATGGAGTATGAAAAGTTTGGAAATGGAGTTATTTCTATTGATGCACAAAACAAACATCATGGAAAAGATGGAACTACAAAGAAGCCATATGATTTAGTTGCCAAGCAACTATAATAGACAAAATTGAATGACATCTAGCACTTTTATTACATTTATTTATGTGCTATTTATTTTCAGGTTTATGGAATGGATAACAGAATAGTTCCTACAGCGTTCTACATTCATAACTTTGTCCACGAATTTGCAAGACATGTTGCTTGCGATGATATTGTAATTTTGGATGGTACCGAAATGCTAAAGGGCTGCGCAAAATGGCAAACCTTCCAATATGCACTCATGACATGTTACCAGGGGCAGTCAACACTTTCCCACTCACAGCTTACAAGGACAAGGGCATTGCATCTCAGGAACTCTGAGGCGATAACACTTCATTGTGAAGCATTTGAATTACTGAAGCATTTGCGTGTTTTGAATCTTAGTGGATGTTGCATTGGAGAATTACCAGCCTCTATAGGCTGTCTAAAGCGTCTAAAATATCTTGATGTTTCTGGTGTGCAGATTCAAACCTTGTCATCCCCGGTGAGTAGGTTGACAAACCTTGAGGTATTGGATCTATCAGAAACATGTATGAAGGAATTACCATCTTTCATTGGTAATTTACAGAATCTAAAATATTTAAACATGCAAGGCTGTGATAAACTTCAAAACCTGCCTTTATCCCTTGGTCATCTGCAAAGACTTGAGCATCTTCGACTGTCATGCTGCAGAGGCATTGCTGTGCTACCAGACTCTTTGTGCAATCTTAACAATCTTCGAATTTTGGATTTATCAAGATGCACTATGCTGCGACACTTACCTGCTCTATTTGGTAACTTAGTGAACTTGGAGGATCTAAGCCTATCTAGTTGCTTCAACCTTAAGCAGTTACCAGAATCTTTTGGTAACCTTTATTTTCTTAGGTTCCTGAACCTATCTAGCTGCTATGAACTTCAGAAGTTTCCTGAATCTCTTACAAACCTCGAGAAATTGGAAGTTCTTATACTCCGGAGATGTTGCAGACTTCAAATTCTCCCTCCCTCCTTTGCAATGATTAAGTACCTTCGAATTCTTGATCTGGCTGGCTGTGAAGCACTTCATGTAAGTACTGAGATGCTAACAACCAATCTGGAATATCTGAACCTACAACGGTGCCTAAATCTTCAGACTCAGCCATACTACTTTGAAAACTTCAATAAGTTGAAGTTTTTGAATCTTTCCCAGTGCCTCCCTACCGTTGATTGCCTGAATTCTGTTAGTTACTTGTTCAACTTAGAATATCTAGACCTGTCAGAAACTTTCCTTGACATACCTGTGTCTTTTGCAAGGCTTCGGAAGTTGCACACACTTAACCTCACTGGTTGTGCTCCAATGCATCGATCCTCTAATGTACACCAAATATGGGCAGGTATATTAGCAAAAATTACAAGTCTCAAGTCTGTGCTGACGACGGACCCAGTATTAGCGGCCTCTCTTCCAGGACATGTCGAGTGCTCTGCTCACTACCACTCACTCACAACAACTGATGAACTTGTTATTAAAGAGATCACAGGCAGTTCCAGAGGCCTTCATATTGCCGAGCAGTTGAATCTGCAGAACCGACTGGAGCTTTGTTTCCTTAAGCTGGAGTGGGTCCCTAGGTCCCAATCAGCTCAAGATGAACTATTGGAATATACAGATGAGGAAGTGCTGGAGAAGTTCCAACCAAATGAGACCCTGGAACATTTTGTGCTAGTTAAATATACAGGCTATGTGTTTCCTACATGGATGATGAACAAACTGACTTCACTCCCATACCTTGTCAACCTTTGTTTGTTCCACCTGCATAACTGCAGTGCACTCCCTCCAATTGGCCATCTAAGAAATCTCCGCTACTTGCATATTAAAGATATGCCCAACCTCAGAGATCTAGAGATGGGTCTTTCTGGGGGGCCTGTGTCCTTGGGGAAATTGACTCACCTCAAACTGGAAGCACTGAATTTAGAAGAGCTGTCTATACTGTTGTCAGCCAACAATGAGAGTCCCTGTTTCATGTTTCCCAATCTTGAGGAGTTATCCGTTCTATCTTGTTCTAAGCTTGTCTTCAAACCATCTCTGCCAAAGTGTGCGAAATATGTAATAAAAGAGAGTAACATGGTTCTTTCATGTGGGCAACCTCTGGGGCCATTGTCATCTCCATCAATAGAAAAAGTTGAGATAAGTGGGTGTACGATACCTTCTGGTTGGTTGCAGTGGCTTAGATCCATGCAGACTCTTGAGGAAGTAGTGATAGATGGTGAAGCTCTTTCATCTTTTGAGCTCCTGAAGATACATGGAACTCAAGGATCATCTGGTAGTAAGATTTCAAGTGAAACTGCAAGTTCATCTAGGACAAATATGTCACGTGAGTTGACCACTGAGGTAGTCGACCACTTGTCTTCCTTTTTACTTTTACAACATATCTATGTTTTTCATAACATCACCGACGCTGTTGAAGAACATTTATCTCCTGTTAAATATAGGATGGTGCCCTTAAAGATATTGGTATCGACAGCTCAACAATCAAACCTTTTCCAAGGTTTAGCACCACTTCTGAACTCTCAGGTTAGCTCAACAATCTCCTACTTTCTGGAAATAAATAAAATATTTCAATCATGGTCTTTGAAACATTATTTTTCAATTCACTCCCAGCATAGGCGCGATGGTACTAGAAACATAAGTTTTAATTGAAGCTAGGTTCATATGCATTCAAATCAAGTTAAAAGTTTCTATTGATAAAAATGTTGATACATATGTATGCTCTCTCCTGCTCAAAATTTAGAGCTGCCATAAACATCCCCTTAAAAGGTTGTGTAATATAAATATCAAGTCTAATATAAAATGAAAGGTTCCATATGATCCTGATCTAATACTAGGTGTTCTATAGTATGGGAATGTTATGACTTTGGGAGTATTTTTATGACTACTCGGGTTGCACTCATTAACTATAAAAACAACAAAACCATGAAATGGGAAATAAATGATGTTCTTTTGTTGCTCTCAATATTTATCAACTTATGATACACAAATAGTTATTTTTACATTAAATTCATAAAGTACTCTTATGTAACATAGAATTAATGCCATTAGAGAATCTAATACTCTCTTGTCCTGAAATAAAGGGGTCTAGAGTTCAAAATTTGTAAAAAAAATTATAGGGGATTCTATGTGAACAAACACCCTAAAAGGTAATATTCACATGCATGCCTACCATTAATGTCTATCACCAACCTAAATATGGTAATCGGGGAGGGCTATATGCGTCATTTGTCTTACCACATAATATGTTCTAAAATTACTTGGATACCTTATATTTTAGGATAAAGGGAGTAGAACTTATATTAACCCTTTTGCCCTCAATCAAGAGTTCAAAATGCTAAATAAGTAAACTTTACCCTCTCTTTCTCCCTTTTGTGAATAATAATAATGTTAATATAGTTTTGTTACCCTGTAGCAACCACACGGGCCTATTTCCTACTATGTAACTTAAAATAAACTGACAAATTCATTGGTATGTGATTCATTAAGGGAACTATTTTCATGATTGGTAACTATAAAAATATATAACTATTGCTCATGCATGCATGTATACTTGGTATATATGGTCGCACACCACATGTAATAGTGGTAGAAGTGGGTATTTAGAAACATATGAACATATATTGGTCTGCTTTATGGTTCTTTCTTTCCATTATAGTTAATTATTGGGTCTGTGGCACACATCATATATATATATACGGTAGCGCTATTCTACACCTTAGGTGTAGAATATTATTCTACAACGGAAGTCAAAGCTTAGCAGAAAAAATACTGAGCAGTACTGAACACTATCATTCATGACTACACCTAGGACCCTGAAATACTGAAAAATACTGAAACACAAGTACTGAACAATACTGAATTTTGTTCAGTATAATAGTTTGGTGTAGAATACTATTCTACACCGAACTGTTATACTGAGCAAAATTCAGTATCGCTCAGTATTCGTGTTTTAGTATTGTTCAGTATTTCGTGGTCCTGAGTGTTGGATAAGTTGATACTGAACACTCTCTAGTACTACTCAGTATTTTTTCTACTCAGTTTTGACTTGCGGTGTAGAAATAGCGTTACCGTGTATATATATATAGATGCATTTTTCATACTCCTAGGAGTAGTTACTCTCATCTTCAATAAACCACATTGCGTATGTGTTCATACTTATTTATCGATTTGAGTATGTTTATATACACATAATAGGATACTCTAGATCTTAACACATGAAAAATCCAAAGGTATGTATATTTTTTGATTTATTACTAAAATGCCACTACTGTAGTATGTAAGTATAACCACATACTCTATGTATGCATGCATACTTAATAAACATATCACCCTAGATGGTCTAGTATAATCATATACTTCGTCTACATATATTTCTTCTCGTCATATACACCTAAATCTAGAGATATAAACATGGGAGTAACTACTCCTAGGAGTAAAGTAATTTTCCTATATTATATATATATATATATATATATATATATATATATATTATGGTTATTTTTTTAATAGTAGGTGTTGGTAATCTTAAAGTAAATTTAATGGGATATTTTAGTTAATTCTTTTGTAATGGCAAGTACAACAATTTTGATGCAAATTTAAGATGTTACTAGGTTATGTGTTACAATGGAATAAGTAGGCAGGGCTGTCCGTGGGCAGGTGTGAGGTGGGTGACCGAACAGGGGGCCCGAAAAGCATGGGCCCCACCTCGCATCCTCACAGCCCAGTAGCCCAGCGATTCAGAAATCAGTCAGAACGTAAAATCGCACAAAGATAGAACCTCAGCCCAGCGGCAGCATGCATCCTCTTGACTCCCGTCCTCTCGACTTCAACTCTTCGTCTCGCCTCTCGCGTCATTGCCATCAATGCAACTCAGCAATCAGTAGCACAGTTCATCAATCACCTCTCGCGTCGTTGCCATCATAAGTTTTGATATTTCGATGTTCTTGAAAAAAATGTGAATTTTATCCTAATGATATCATTGCATACAAAATTTTGTTCTTGAAAAAATTTAGGGCCCAAATTTGCATCTCGAACCTTAGCCCCAAATTCCTGGAGACGGCCCTGTAAGTAGATAATCTAGATACAAATGTGAGGGATATTTAGATTACCTATTATAGTGGCCTATGCGGATAATTTAGATTCATATTTAGGTGGTTACTTTGTGTTATTTCTTATACAATGTGATTATTCTTTTTAGAAAATAAAATAAGTCTAATGCTATTATTGTGATATTGTCAATGATGGTACAACCTACTGAATTGATGGCTGATGTTTTTTAGTTTTGTGAGAATTTAGGATTTGCCTTTTTCTCTATGGTTTCTCTTGTAAAGTAAGATGGGATTTTCCTGGTGGTATGTTTGGTTGAAGTATATAAAATGATCATCTCCTTCATTGTAAGCTTTATTATCAATTTGGTAATTTGTAAGTTGCAAAGTACCAGACTTCATAGGCTCCCAACCAATCTTTAATTGTACCCTCATTTTCTAGTCCAAGACGCAAGTGCCATTGCTATCTACAAACATCTAGAGGCAAATTTAGTGTCAAAACGAGGAACATGTTTGAACTATTCTGCCTTGTCATTTTTTTTTTCCAGTGGATCCTATTTTGTCCTCTAAAGTAAGCACACCATCCAAGGAGATCCCATCAACTTTACGCAGGCTGGACAAGTCAAAAATGCCTGCACTAATACCTGGAGATGGATCCTTAAACTTAAGCCTTAAGCAGGTTCGGAAGGTTACTCAGAATTTCTCACCTTTATTTAAGTTAGGTGAAGGGGGAATCTGGACAGTTTACAGGGCTGTATTATCAGATAACCAGTTTGCTATCATCCGGAGAGCTAAAAAGGTTGATCCAAATACTCTTATTTTCTCTCCCTGTGTCCTCTCTTACCAATTGGTTTTTCAATATCATTTAACATGGGGTTGTAATTGATCAACATAATTGAAATACTGCATAATATGAACTGGAATTGGCTAGGTAACTACCACCTTTTCTTCTTCACTAGCCAGTAGTTACAGACTGTACTCTATTGCCAGGGTCACGTTCAAGAGGCAAAACATCTCATGAAAGTGAAATTCCTTACAGAAATTAATCACTGGAGTTTGGTGAGGTTCTTAGGTTTTATTGATAAAAAAGATGAGTGTATTCGGATCACAGAGTATGTTCCAAATGGCACTCTTAGGGAACACCTACATGGTATGTTAAATTTGTTATTATCTTCTCCTTTTCATTGGATACTTTGAATTACTTCAATTCTTATTTCTTAACCTACATGCAGACCAACACAAGAGAATCCTGGATTTTAATCAACGTATAGTGATTGCCCTTGATGTTGCTATTGCATTGACTTACCTCCATTTGTGTTCTGGTAAGAAAGCAGTATCTCATTGCTTGAATTTTCTTTAGATGAAATCGTTGCTTGAATATTGGTTCAGTTTGCTTTCAATAACTTGAATAGTTGTCATAGTTTGCAAATAGTAGCATGAACCAAATAGAAGAGGTTGTTCCATAAGAACATTTGTTGCGATTTTTCTTCATTACTGTTAACAATCTCATATGGAAAATCTTTTTTGTTTGTTGGAATATTCCAGCATATCACCAAATATTGTGTCAATAAATTTGTTTACAAAAAGCCCCTTAGTGACAGTTGCACTGTTTTGGAAGGGCATAGTAGTTGCTATAGTTTTTTGAGGAATCTGGAGGGGCTGAAGCCCCTATAGTGGAAATATATTAACCGAAAAACAAAGGTTCTTACAGAGAACAAACAAAACAGAAGGAAGAGCTGACTAAGCTAGAGGAATTAAGAAACAAAAAAGGAGAGGAAAAAAAAATCTGTTCTAGGCAGCTAACAAAACCAGACTTTGTATCCATGAATTAAACTGTTGTTCTTGACCCTGCTTCAACCTATGTTGAAGTAAGTTTAACTCTTTGAAGAAAATTCTGCTGCAGTCAGCTCTGTTTCTTCCTTCACCTCTGAAAATAAGGTAATTTCTCGCTATCCAAATCGTCCAGCACATTAGGATTACTGTTTCCATGAAGAAAGAGGAGTTCAGCTGCACTCTCATCAGAGAAACCAATTCAGGGAAGGGAGTATTAGAGGAAGGCCATTAGGCTCTGGATTCCTTAATGAATAGATTACAGAGCGTTTACATATATATAGGGCCATCCTCTGAAAGGGCCTGTCCAGCCATTCTAACACACCCCCCCGCAGTCGGAACATCGGTGGAATGAGCAAAATTCCATGAGCACAGAAGAAGGAAGCCCCTTGGTGAAGACATCGGCGAACTGTGAGGTGGTAGGAACATGAAGAACACGTACAACACTAATAGCAACATGTTCACTGACGAAGTGAAGGTCGATTTCTACGTGCTTGGTGCGCTGGTGCTGAATGGGGTTAGAGGACAGGTAGACGGCGCTATTGTTGTCACAGTAGACGAGGGACGCATTCTGCAGAGGGTGGTCCAGCTCTTGTAGAAGTTGCTGCAGCCACGAAGCTTCGGCGACGCCGTTGGCAACAGCCCGTTACTCGGCCTCGGCCCTCAGTCGCTCGATCAAGAGACGGTGGGCTGCTTTTTGGATGCTAGGAGATGACGCTGCCACCGAGGAAAACAGCATAGGCAGAGGTGGAGCGTCGAGTGTCAGGGCAACCGGCCCAATCCGCATCAATATACACAACGAGCTGTGTTGGATCAGACCGGGCAATGATAAGACCGAAGCTGAGGGTGCCCTGAAGGTACCGAAGGATCCGCTTGGCTGCCACAAGGTGAACTTCCCGGGGATCATGCATGTGAAGGCAGATTTGTTGGACGGCGTATGTAATATCAAGCCGGGTGAATGTCAGTACTGAAGAGCACCTATAAGACTACGGTAGGCTGTGGGATCAGCAACAGGAGGACCGACATCTGCAAGAACTTTGGCACATGTGTCGACAGGAGTGGAACAAGGCTTGCAGTCGCTTATCCCATGGCGAGCAAGAATGTCCAGGATGTACGTTGTGACAGAGTGAGATGATCCCTATGGCGTTGAACAGCCACACCAAGAAAATGATGAAGAGGGCCAAGATCCTTCATGGCAAACTCTTTCTTGAGGGCTTCAATCACATGATGTAAGAGCTGCTCGGAGGAGGCAGTGAGAACAATGTCGTCGACATAGAGGAGCAAGTAGACAATCTCAGTGCCACAGCGGTGTATAAAGAGAGATGTGTCTGACTTTGCTTCACTGAAACCCAGAGAGTGCAGGAAGGAGGCAAACCGGATGTACCATGCTCGTGGAGCCTGTTTTAGGACGTAGAGGGATCTGTTGAGCTTGCATACATGTCCAGGAAGTGCAGGGTCGGCAAATCTAGTGGGTTGAGAGCAGTACACTGTTTCTGACAAGGTCCCGTGGAGGAATGTGTTTTTCACATCAAGTTGATGGATTGGCCAGTCCTGGGAATGAGCCAAGGTGAGAACAGTTCGGACGGTGGTAGGCTTGACGACAAGGCTGAACGTCTCGTCATAATCAACGTCGGAGTTGAGGGAGATGATCGGCATGGTGGAGGTCAAGTAAGGACACCAGGATTAGGGGTAGATTGTAAGATATAATCTGCTGTCCCCATACTCTTCTCTTCCTAATCAGGTCAAAGACAGGTAGATAATTCAGCTCATGGCTGTCCAAGTCTTTGTTCCTGTAGCTTGGTTGGCAATAGGCCATACCTATGTACCTGTAGAAGTACACCAGCTGTATGGCTGGTACTAGAGTAGATGATGGCTGATTTCAG
>Ga0182004_10003842_pt1 | contig 12016 bp, 9 predicted proteins | sample Sormic07211540_1_FD_120479 | JGI IMG/M metagenome (GOLD analysis project Ga0182004, IMG submission 120479) | Endophyte microbial communities from Sorghum bicolor roots, Mead, Nebraska, USA - 072115-40_1 MetaG | ecosystem: Host-associated > Plants > Roots > Unclassified | place: USA: Nebraska... | reverse complement strand
AACAATCAGACCACTAGACCTAGAAAGACTGCGAAAAGAGGCGACAGAACACTGAAGAACAACTACACTAAGAGAGCACCGAAATGATAACGGCTTAGCCCTCTCGGCGGATGTCTGATCCCTGGGCTAAAAGAAATGGGAATGGTTGTTCACTAAGTACAAGCTGGAGTCTTGGCCTAGCCGGTACTTCCCGGGTCGATCATGCCGACCTGTACGGCTTTGATAACAAAGGCGTAGACCCTAACTTATTCTAAGTAAACACTATGGCTTACGGTCTTCCGATCCAAGTGTCATAGAGATTGACGGGAACCGAAAAGACTACGAGCACGAGAAGTTCCGGTCTCTCTCAATCCATACGCTATTGTAGTTGGCGAGAGCCAAGAAAGGGTGGAACAAAGAGAGAAGAAAAGGGGAGTGGTCTACTTCTTCCCATCCACTCGCCATGGTAAGAGACGGGGGATTAGAAAGAGTGACACACAAAGAACACGAGTGCTCAAACTACTTGTAGGGTACCACAACCTAGGTGCACTAAATGCACTAAGACATCCCTAGGGTTCTTAGTAGTGCAGTTGTCACCGCGAGAACCAAAGAAATGCTACGGTCAAAAATAGGTACAGCAAACAAGAGTTTAAGCACTATTCCATTGATCCACTCGCCATAGCAATGGTGGGGATCGCAGGATTGGAAACAAAACACCAAGCAAGCAAAAGGGGCAAACCAACATCTTACTAGATCGACGTGGATTGAGAACAAGAGAGAAGAAGAATGGAGTCCACACTCTTTCGACCAACTCGCCATGGAACAAACGATAGTTGGGGAAATAAACACGACCCCATGAACTACACCAACTCATGACACTTCACGACCTAGGTGCTTTTGAATCGGCACAAGGTCATTTCTATAGTTCTAGGCAATGCGATTGTCACCGCGAGAACTACGGGGAAATGCCCGGGTCTAGGTGGCATAAACATATGAGGTGGTTAGGATAAACACGCGAGAAAAATGGGGTAAAGCCCGATGGTCATGGCAAGGTGGACTCGCGGCCATGAGCTTCACCTAACAAGTCCCTCCGACAGTTCCACGAAGGTTGTCCCCTAATTCGTAACCCACTAGACTAGGTCACTTAGGTCTCGAGTGTGCGGGTAAGAACCGCGTCGATAACGACCTCGAGTCCATGACGGCCACGTCCGAGGGATGAGAATAGGGGCTAACGAGCGTAGTACAACGAAGACAACTAAAGCACGAGAGAGGGATCATGTTTGGCATCACGACCATGGCAAGACGAGTTCGCGATCATAACGTTCAAACACATCACTCTCTCAACCGGCTCGATGGCACGGTCCACAACGATAAGAACAAATGCACAAACTGCAGGAGTCGTGACTCAACCAATGAGTAAACAACAACACTAAAAAGATGACAACTCAGAGTAGCACATACATCCATAGCACAAGAGATAGAAATGGATAGATAGATAAATAGACCGGCACGAAGGCACGACACAGGCATAGAATAGATAGATCATGTATCGGCAAGTATGTACAAAGATAGATGATAACAAGGTAAAGGTTTTTGTCAACAGAGATTCAAAAGGTTCGACCTTGCAGTTGACGGGCTTCGGGTCATGATCATGGCGAGGATGGCAGAGGGCTTCTACAGCTTGGTCGCAGCTTGCTGCAGGTGGCCGGGGTGCATCTGTTGTGTTCGGTTGGTGCTGCAGCACTGGTAAAGGCACAGTCTTGGTCGGCAACGAGAGGTAGGCTCGTTGTTGCGGCTCTGTGGAAGGCGCAACAGGTCCGTGGCCTCCCTGTGACAGCGGTAAAACACGGCACGAAGGCCGGTCTCAGATAGGAGCATGACGACTACGTGAAAAAGGAAGGCTTGGGGCTTTGGTTGCTCACCGGCGACAGAGACGAGCTTGACGAGGCGGTGCTGCAGCAACACGGCTCCACGGCGGTGCTGGTCGAGGATGAGCGGAGCAGGGGGCTCATCTGCAGCATCGATGGAGACCGGGCATGGACTCGAAGGCGAGGACGGGGCCGTGGATGCCGAACGGGGTCGCGGTGCTTTGTCACCGCAGCGACGTTGCGGTTGCCACGCTGCCGTCGGGGTGGTGACCGCGGCGAGCACGCGGCCAAGGGCTCGGGCGGCGTTAGTGCTAGGTGGCTCTGTCACGGTGAGGGCGCAACGTGCGTGGCCGGGGTGAGGTCGATGTCGCAACCTCGGTGAGGACAAAGACGGAGGCGTCGTGTTGTGGCTTGGAGCAGGGCACGTTGAGGTACTGGTCGCAGCTGCTCGCGACGTCGCAGTTCGCGGACAGGGTGGTGACCGCGGCGAGCCCAGAGCCGCGGTCGGCTCGGTGGTGAGGGCGTGGGCATCGCGGGCTTTAGGTCGGCCATGGCCGGAGCGAGGAGGTCACGCACGGCGTCGTGGGTTGCGGGGGCACCAAGTGGTGGCGCTCGGGCTCCTGCTCGCCGTGGTGACCACGCGGTTAGGACGCGACACACGTGGTCGGGGCTCCAGCGCGAGGAGGTGCTCGGGGCGAGGGCTCCGAGGACGAGGCGCTCGGGCGCCGTGGTGGTGAGGAGCTGCGGCTGACGCGACCGCAGCGTCACAGCACGGCGAGGCGTTCCTGGCTGTGGTCGAGCGCGTACGTGGCATGGTGGTACAGCAGCTCGGCAAGGACGGAGATGGAGGCGTTGTGGCCGCGGCGATGAGGTACTCGGTGAGGGTGCGGAGCTCCTGCTCGGCGTCGAGGTCGTGGTCACGGGTGAGGTCGTGGCTGCGGTTCTGCTATGGCGTGGCTCAGCCGGGGCTTTGCACGGTCGACGGTGGTGAGGGACGGAGCTCCGGGTCGGTTATGGCAGCGGCGATGTAGGGAAGAAGAAAGGCGAGCGGCTGCTGCTGCTCTTATACGCGAGCGCTAGGGCTTCGGGGCGAGCACGGCTGTTGCTGGGCGTCCGTGCCCATGATGGGATGCGTGGCGCGCATCGGCACGAACGCTGTGGTGGAGGGGCAGGCGCCGGCGTGGAAGGGAGCAGGAGGGTGAAGGCGCGGGGGTGCTCCCCATCCTGGCGGTGACGACGACGGCCTGGGGTCGAGAGCAGCTGCTCCCAAGGGTTGGGCGCTGGTGCAGCTGCGGCTTGGGCTAGAGGGGGAGCTGGGCCGCTGGGTGGCTTGGGCCAAGGAGAGGAGCTGGGCTTCGCGTGCGCAATGGGCCGAGGCAAAGGAGGGGATGGAGAGCAGGCCAGGCAAAAGGGGGAGAGGATGGGCCGGGGGTGCGCGTGCAGGACCAGAGGGGGAGGCTGGCCCAAAGGGAAAAGGAAAAGGGTTTACTATTTGTGGATAAAAGAATTTAGGATTAGGTTCAAAGGATTTTTAAAGAGGGGATTGAGAGGGGAATTTCGGGAAGAGTCCGGAAAGGGTCCAAAGGAGTTGAGAAGGGATTCGCTTCGCCTTTGAGATAGGCTCAACGGAGCTTCAAGAAGACCTTGCTACAGATTTGTGCAATCCAAAAGAAACTCAAAACCCTAAACAAGACTAAACTCCAAACCGACTCACGAACAAAAGCACTCGCTTAGAAACAAATCTATATGTATGCCACGATTTGTTAGCGGGTTAGGATCGAGATAGATCTAAAAACTATATGCTTCACACGATTACAGAATTTTTTTTAAAAAAGTCCATATTTTTAGTTTTCGTAAAAATCTGGGATGTTACACAAAGACCTCTAAAGATATGGTTTTTGGCCTTTGCATTCCACTTTTTGTTCTCTTGCTCAAGTGGAGTAAGAGCGGTGTCCTTAGCCAGAGGAGTAAATCCTTCGGTCGTGGTTTTTTGGCATTTGACATCGCATGTCTCGAGGTATGACTCCATCCGTATTTTCCAATATGGAAAGTCATCACCGTCGAACATAGGTGGTGGTCCATCCCTGTGAGACATCTTGCTCTAGGCAGTGAAGCCTAATTTAAGAGCACTCAGCTCTGATACTAATTGAAAGGATCAAGATGCCTAAGAGGGGGGGGGGGGTGAATTGGGCTTCTCTAAAAATTTTAGCAACCTATAGGCCTTAATTCAACACTTGTGCCTAAGTGTGTTCTAGAGGGCTACCGGATAAAAGTTTTGCAACCTAGTTTCAATCCTATTCTAGCATGGAAATTCTAAGAATGTAATATGCTCAAAGTAAATGCTAGAAAGTAAAGGATGAGAGGAAGAGGAACGTGGCGATGTTTTGTCGAGGTATCGGAGAGTCGCTGCTCTCCACTAGTCCTCGTTGGAGCACCCGTGCAAGGGCCTTGCTCGCCCTTGGTCCGTGCAAGGACCAAGTGCTCTCTACAAGCTGATTCTTTGACACTCCATCACGGTGAATCGCCCACAACCGCTCATAAGCTTGACACGAGCCACCCACAAGAACATCAGGTGATCTTCGTGTCTCCAATCACACCACTGAACCATCTAGGTCATGGCAGTCACCAAGAGTAATAAGAAAAGAACTCTCACTTGACCCAATCAAGGCTAAAGAGAGTGGTGGATGCACACTTGAACTCTTGAAACTCACAAGAGAAGGGTCTCTCAAGAAATCACTCAATTCTCAATCCTCTGTAGGCTATTGCTTCTCCCTTGCACCACAAGGTGTTTCTCAGCTGAACAAATGGGCAAGAGAGCTATCTTGGATGAGGTGGAGAAGTATAAATACCCCCCATCAAGTCCAAGAGCCGGCCACATGAAATCAACAGAAATCGTATACACTGGATGCTCTTTTTGTTGCACCGAACGCTCTCCATAGAGAGTCCGGTGCCTCTCCAACGACTAGTTGTACTTTGAAAACCTGCTCACACTAGACGCACGCAGGTGTCCGATGTCCTCACCTTGGACGCGTCCGGTGAGGAAACTAGATTTACAACCTTCTGGGTATGGGAACGGACGCACACTATAGAGTCAGGTGCATGCGTCTAGTGCCTAACCTTAGACACTTGGCACGCTGGCTCAACTCCTGCATACACTGGACGCACCAACAATCACACTACAACGTCCAGTGCCAGCGTCCGTTGTCTCTATGCAATCAAGACTTCATCGAATTGCGAACTTTCCAAAATGAAGTTTGATCCTCACCATCTAAGGAGTTTCTCAGAGTTGCCTAGTGCTAGATTTATCAAGTGTGCACCACACCTAAACCTAAAGCCTTGTCTAGGTCAAGCTACCCATTCATTGCCCCTCTTAATAGTACGGTTTAAAGGAAAAACAAAGTCCTAAACTACTCTAAGCACCCTTCAACTCCAAATGACACTTAGACCTAGTCTAGTCTTGACAATGTCCAACAATCCTTTGAAAACCAAAATGATTTTCACCATTAAGTAGGCATGAACATACTAGTCCATCGATCACCATTACCATGACCTATCTCAAATGAATTGCCACTGCAAAACACACGTTAGTCATAGTAATCAACATTGTCAGTAATCACTAAAACTCACTAGGGGCCTAGATGCTTTCATGAGGGAATTGGGGAAGTGGAGCGATCACGTTGGGTTTATAGCACGATGCGCTAGGGATTGATGTGATGGACGACGAGCGTCCTCGGCATCTATACCTAGGGGATAAATGGAGCACACCAGGAGATGGAGAGTGGACACCAGGACGTGGCTTCGCCATCAAGAGGCAATGATGGTGCCTTGGTAAGTAGGGGCACGACCTCTAGGGTTTGGCTATGGCATCCGTGGTTGGCTAGGGCAGCACACGGGATGGAGGCAGAAGCTGGGCCGGGGCTTGCTACTAGGCTGGTGCGAGGGGAAGAGGGAGGCAAGGTGGGTCTTGCACTTGTGCTGGGCCAGTGGGAAAGAGGAGGGGAAGGCACTAGGCTGAGAGGGAGAAGGGGAGGTGGGCCTATGGGAAAGAGGAAGGGAGAGGGACAGGATGCAGGCCGGTTGGGCTGGTTGTGAAGAGAAAAAGAAAAAAGATTTTTCCTTTGTAATATCTAATTTTAAGAACAAAATCAGATATGCACCATATGTGAGTCTTAGAAGCCAAATCTCACATATAGCTATAAATAAGGGATAATATCAATAGACAATGCATAAATTATATAACATACTTAGTATAAAAGAGATAACCTGTGATAGCAAACAATACATAGATAACTCAAAACTTCGGGTATTAACTTCACTCTACAGGATCCAAACTGACTGGTTGATCACAAGCCTAAACTTCTCCCGAGGTGTGGGGGAAATAGCATGAGTGAGTCCATGTCGAACTCTGCAATTATAACAACTAGATTGTATAGACCCCACAATCTCAAGATCAATATGATATAAATAATGTAGAGCATTAAATAATAAATAATGAGTATCTTAAACCAATAAGGATCATCATCTTTAATGTAAAAGTCCCCAAAGCTGCTCATGACCGTGAGCACGGCTAGTATACCAGTTTAAACACTTTGCAAGGGTCGTATATCTTTACCTATGAGTAATGATTTACCCTTTCACCTGAGGTGATCAGCCTCTTAACCCACTACCAAGGAAGGTCGGCAGGGATCACTATGAAGTCTTTCAAAAGTTCGTATAACAAGTTAGGACCGCTAGGTTTCATTAGTCAGTCCGTGTGATTCTACCACGCAGGATCCACCGTCTGCTATCATCCATTTGCGCCACATGGGTAACCTCTAACAAGCTAGAAAAGGTCTTGATACTGGGCTAAAGCCAGAGCCACTATAGCCCTTATGGTTGCACTGTCAATCCTGAGTAACACTTACAGACAAATTCTTAAGTTGCTAAAAAGTCATTTTTATTGTTTGTTACTTAAACATTAATCAAGTCACAAGATCGTGGTTACAGAAAGAAAAACTGAAATGCTATACTTGCTTTAAAATTGGATTCTTCTTCAATTTTCCAATCTTTAATGAAATGCTTCTTGAACACCAACTTCTAGATCACCCACGAATCTCTCATCGTGTGGACATGATTTAAGAACACCACACAAGCATCTATACAATCATACACGAAGCAACTAATAGAACTATATTAGGACAGTATAACAAATAACAAAAGGGTTTGAAAACTATTCTACATGCTACTACGAGCACAAAGCTGCGAAAAAACACTTTAATTGACAGTAAAACTACTGAGCTTTGAATGTGTAGCTGATTAAAGAAAATATAGACGATTGATAGAATGGACTATAGACAAAACTTGTTCGGATAGGTATACGGACCAGAGTGGAATTCACAAATTTGCTCCAAGTATAACAGCAGAGAGGGTCTGCCCCTTCAGTCATTGATTCGTGTGTGAGATGCAAATTTTCTCACCATGCCCATGATTTCTCTTCCTGACGAGATGCAATTTCTGAGCAGCAGGTTCTGATGGCTTTGATCCACACGTGCAGCGACAGATCACTTGCCTTACCGCCTGGGACAACAGCAGCAATTTGATTTTTTTCTCCCTGTTTAGATTAGAGAGATGAAAAATTTTTGAGTGTCACATCGAATATATCGAAAGGATGTCGCGAGGGGTTTTTAGAAACTAATAAAAAAATAAATTACATAGCTCATCTGAACACTGCAAGACAAATCTATTAAGCATAATTAATTTGTCATTAGCACATGTGGGTTACTATAGCACTTAAGGCTAATCATGGACTAACTAGACTTAAAAGATTCGTCTCGCGATTTTCAACCAAATTGTGTTATCAGTTTATTTTTTTATCTATATTTAATATTCTATGCATGTGTCCAAAGATTTTACGGAATGGATGCAAATTTTTTAAGTGGGGAACTAAACAGGACTACACGGGACAACAGCGGCGTTCCGTGAAATTCCTCCGCCCACACAGAGAACCCAGATTCAGCACTTGAAGTCCTCGATCTGCGTCAGATGTCAAACTCCAAACCTCTGGTCATGGGCCAAGGGCAGCAGCGGATCGCCTCATAACGAGACAGGACAGCAGTAGATTTTGCCGATTGACTTGTTCCTTAGCTTTGCAGACAACAGGCAACCAGTACAGCTTTTGTAGATGGATCTGGTAGAGCTTTGGTAGATAGATACGGCCTCTCTCAAAGTTTCGATCCACAACACCGTCTTTGGACTCGATATGAGTCACTGATTTGCACAGCACCGAAATCACCGAGATAAATCCCGGCGGCCGCGCGACGATCACCAAGAATAAAACCCTTATTTTTTTTAATCTCGTGTGTAGCTCGTTAAAATTTATAGGAATTATTTCACAAGGACAACCAGCATTATAAAGAGATATTCTTATTATTTTCGAAATTGAATAATTTTATAGATAAAATAATTCCAGAAAAGTCTATAATTATTATTTAAGCTACCAAAAATACTCCGAAAATTTAGAGAAAATACTTAGATACATTATGGAACATGAGGAACCCAAATAAAGTGTTTGAAGCTCATGATAAGATAATTTGGAGCATCTAAAAATTAGATTATGCTCACCGAAATGTGGGAACAAGTTCAAGAAAAAGCTGAAATAATTCTCGGTAAATTTTTAGAGATTGATTGACGGACGAGAAACTAAAAGAGTGGTTTGGGTTATAAAGATTTTTGGGAGTCTCCAATTGAAAGCCTAAGCTCATAAACAAGGAATTTGATTGCCGAAAAAAATAAAGACATGCCGGATAAGGAAGTTCGACCTACTAAACGTAGTTTAAAGGTTTCACTCACTAACAATACACAAAGGAGCAACAAGCAAACATCACCTAAAATCATATGCACCAGCATGTATGCACAACAATGTTGCTAAGCCTTATGATAAATTTTAATGTAATAAAAAAATATTATTTTCATATATTTCATGAGTACAAAAATATGAAATTAAATCAATTTACATATATTTTGAATAGAGCAAATTTTAGGGTGTTACATCCTTTTGTAATGATGAATTTGAGAGAGACCCAAAGAGATAGGATGAAAGGAATTTTCCCAAATCCTTGCTAGGGGAGATAGGGATTTCTTCCCATTTATAATTCAAGGAGATTAAGAGATATTTAGAGGGGATTTGAGACGAACTTGCTATGAACTTGAGATGGATTCAAAAGAGAATTGATAGGGATTCGAAAAGTATTGAAGGGAACTCAAGGAGAGGAGTTTGCTATAGCTTATGCACTCCAAACTCTAAAACTCAAGACATGAAAATGACTCAGGAACAAGGGAACTCTCTACAAACAAAACAAATCTATATGTATGCAACAATTTAATTATAAACACTACTGGTTGACTTAGGTTTGACGTAGAAGCTACATGTTTCACACATTTGCAGGAAAATTTTTAAAAAGCTCATATTTTTGGTTGTGTGAAAACTCGGGTTGTTACACCAACTCCAAAAATATATGAGGAATACTACGAGGTTGAGAAAGACCAAACGCAATATTTATGCAGCCCCATTTCAAAACCACATTGAAAGAAAAAAATGTTCAATTATTTTATTTTTTTGACAAAAGTAACACTTTATCATTGTGTAACACCCTAAAAATTTCATCTTTCCAAATAGGGTAATGTGTTTTAATTAATTGTTTGTGAGCACTAAAATGTAGTAAGAAATGAATTTTTATTGAATTAAAAGTCAATATAAGGTTTAGACACATGTTGTGCATCCATGCTGCTGCATATGTTTTATTGAGTGGTGTTTTTTTAAATTCAAAATAGTTTTAAAAATCCTTTTAATTGGTTTGAGCAAAAGGTGTGAAAATAAAAAGGAAAAAGATTTATTCTCTCCCTCCCTCACTCTCGGGCTCGGCCCAGTTCTTCCCCCCCCCCGCGGCCTGCTTTTCCCCCCTCCTCTTCTCACTCCCCGCGGCCCAGGAAGTTTCCCCGGCCCAAGCTGAGCAGCCCAGCGAGCCGCGCGCCCTCCTCTCCACTACAGTCGCTGACAGAGCGGACCCGCGCCCCTGGGACACCGACAGGTGGGACCCAGCGGTCAGAACCGTCCCCTACCTCGTGTCCGGGTAGGACATGAGCCCGAGTCGCACCCACCGCGCGCGATTCGCGTGAGCGATCCTTGCTCCGCACGTCTTGCTCCTTTATATAGCCGCCCCGACTACCCCCAAGCCCCTATCTCAATCCTAGCGCCAGCCACCGCATAGTTCTCGCCGAAAAGCACCGACGAGATCCGGGCCGAAACCAATCCACCGCTGCGACTCGTCTTAGCCTCCGTGAGCGACTGCCGAGCTTCGGTTCTCTCTTGCGAAGTCGCCGAAGCTCTCGTTTCACGTTTTCGTGCCTTCTACGCATAGCTAACCCTCGTTGAACTCTTTGCAGAGCCGCCGTCCACCGTTCGCCGTCGGGAGCCCTAGCCGGCTTCTCTCCGTCCCGATTCTTGCCTCAGGTGAGTGCGCAAAGAGCTCCTGAGCGATCCCGTGCTTTTAGTTTGCGCTCTACTGCTTTGTATCGCCGTATTGGCCAACTCCGGCCATCTCGGCCATGGCGCCGCCGCGGTCCCCAGCTCCGTCCGGCCGGCTTCATCCCCTCCCCCGATCTAATCTCAGCCATCCATCCACAATCCAACGGCCCCAGATGAAGGGTACCCCTTCGGCCACGCGTTTTGCCAAACACCCCTAGCTTTTTAAAGACTCAACCCACAGTCCTTGCGGTTTTTCCCGAATGCGTTTTCTAATCTCGAAAGCGTATTCTTGCTTACTCAGTTCAAAACACGCTTTCTCAAAATTACAGTTTTGCCATTGATCTTATTTAACTCATAAAAACTCTGTTTGAACTCTGATTTGATCCATTTAAATTGCGTTAGATTCGTTTTTGCGTAACCTATAGATTAGTGGCACTGTTATACATGTTTCCAACTTTTAAAATCTGAGCTTAGATTTAATCTATTATTTTATTAACAGAAATATTATTTAAATCATAACTTCTTCGTTTTAGATCTGATTTTTGTGAACTTTATGTCTGTGTGATCGTAGAGCGATGTAGATTCGTTTTAGAAACTTTTTATCTTTATTTATTACTGTTGGTGTACTGTTCTAATTATAGGCTTGTTTGCCTTGTATGATTGTCTTTGGATGATTGTTGTTGATGTGGTGATTGCGTTTAGACGGTGAGCAGTTCGTGGGTGACCAAGAGTACTACTACGAGTAGGATCAGCAGGACCAGTGTGGTCAAGGCAAGTATAGCATGGGATCATCCTTGTTTCCTAATAACTTTAATCACACAATTCATATTGCATGTGTCGCCTTGTTAAGGATTTCCTAGTATTGATCTTATACCTTGTCACCTATGGTTATGCATTGGGTAGTTTGTGCTAGTGCTCCACTAAACCATGATCTTGTAATTTGAGTAATGGAATATGCAATAAACATTAAAAGATGACTTTTTAGCAACCTTGGAAAAGAGGGCTGGAGCATTGGGCTATCTTATGGTGTTCAGTTTCTCTCCATAAGGATTTATCTATATATGACCATCCGCGACGTACAGTACAACTGCGGGGGCTACATGGCTCTGGCTTTAGCTCAGTATGAGGACCTTTTCTAGCTTGTTAGTGGTTACCCTTGCGGCGCAAATGGGGGATAGCAGATTGTGGATTCTTACGGGTGGATCACACGGAATGACTAACGAAACCAAGCAGCCCTAACTTGATAGACGAACCTTTGAAAGGCTTCATAGTGAACCCTGCCGGTCTTCCTTCGGAGTGGGCTAAGGGGCTGATCACCTCGAGCGAAAGGGTAAATCACGACTCACAGTGAAAGTTTACAACCTCTGCATAGTGTAAAACTGATATATCAGCCGTGCTCACGGTCATGAGCGACCTTGGACCAATACAGAATAAATAATCACTAATGGCAAATCATTAATGTTATTATTGTTAATATGTTATTTATGCTATTCTTTATTCACTTTACTTGATCATGAGTTTATTTTGGGTCTTGACAACTTGTTGCTACTCATATGCTAAAATTGTGACAACTAAAAGCTACATGCAGTTAAACCAGTGTCTAGCCTTTGAGCCTCATGAACCCCATGTTACACTTGTTAAGTACGAGATGTACTTACACTTGTTT
>Ga0182004_10003841_pt1 | contig 12016 bp, 13 predicted proteins | sample Sormic07211540_1_FD_120479 | JGI IMG/M metagenome (GOLD analysis project Ga0182004, IMG submission 120479) | Endophyte microbial communities from Sorghum bicolor roots, Mead, Nebraska, USA - 072115-40_1 MetaG | ecosystem: Host-associated > Plants > Roots > Unclassified | place: USA: Nebraska... | reverse complement strand
CCCCGCTGGACGGCTGCTGGTCTGCACCGCACATAGAAGAGCATAGGGCTTCCAACTGCCGACGCCGAAGACTTTGAGTCCACCCGCGGGAAAAACAGCATGCACGCTGCCCGTGGGCGGAACCGCAATCTGGAAATCCCCGACACAGCAGATGAGATCGTAGTCCTCCACGTGGTGGAGCTGCAAATAGGTGCAGGGCTGAATCAGCGGCAGATCGCGCATCTTCCGCACCCACCGACGTGTAAGGAGGCCACGCGCAGCAGCTTGCAGCCGCACTGCCGCCGATGCCTGGCAGCGAAGCATCTTCCCCGCCAGCTCCGTCGCCATCGGCTGCACGGTCTGCTGCAGCATCTCGCCCTCATCTTGGATCTGTTGGATGTCGGTGCCCCTATAGATGATCCCATCGGTGAATGGGTGCTGGAGGCTTGGCACACCGGAAACAACAACAGCGCCGGTGGTGGGCACTGGAGCGACCGTCGGGGTGCTCGCCGTCGTGTACACCAGCCCCAACGTTGATGCCATAGCATAGGACGGGATCGGCAAAGGAGAGGGCGACATCCACGGCTGGTGGACGGAAACCGAGGCCGTCGGCTGCATGCCCAAACTGACGAGGTAGGACTGAATCCCGGCCACCATCTTGCCAAGGTCGAGAACCGCCGCCGTCAATTCTGCATTCGACATGACGGAACCGGCGGATGAGGATGCCCCCGCGGTCAGCGGCAGTGAGGTCCACATCGAATCGAACCTGAGACTCCGATACCAGATGTTATGTGGCTGCTGGGGATCGAGGGAGATGGATTGGGACCGAAGGAGCAGCGGCTGATGGCATGAACAGTACCCACACTACAGTACCCGCGGATACTGTTCACAGGGAGGCGGTTGTGAGAGCGAGAGAGGAGGCTAGGGTTTTGGGCGCTAGGAACGCCAGCCGGGGGCGCTGCCCGCGGCTGACAAGAGAGAAGGGATTTCCTTCTAATCTCTTGCTTGATTAAATTGATAAATCTCCTCTCTTTATATAGAGAGGTTTACTTGACTTACAAGCAAGACTTACTTGACCCATAAGCAAGCCAGGTCACTTACACCAAGTTTATCATTGAAGTTCTTAACAATAGGTTTTGCAGCTTGCTCCTTATAATGCTTCCAGTGAGTGAAGATTGGGATATGGTCCCGTAGAATAATACCAGCCTCTGATGCTAGTTTTGCAGCTTGCAAAGGTTCCTCTGGCCGCAACTTTCCTTCAGAGATGTGCACTGGAATCTTGTCTCTTAACCCTCTTAAAATCATATCTAGATCTCTTCCAAGGTGTCTTTTGGGGGCACGTTTTCCTATCAAGGAGTTCGAAAACAATTAGAGGAAATCACAGACCCATCAATACAAACAAATAAATTGCTATTGGTACAATCACTTGCCTTGAGTAGATTGTTCATTCTGGTTGTCAAACTGGGTATTATCAATGGCAGACAGTGCATCTTGTTGGTTTGCTGAAGTATCATGTGGGTTTGCTATTGGAACTTCATCAGCAGTGGCCAATTCCTTTGTCCTCTGCCTTGTTACTCTTTGTTCATCTTGCCTCTGAAGTTCTGGTGCCATTACTCTCTTTGAAGCTCTTGGTCCTCCTGCTGGGACAGAGACGTTCTGTGTCGAACCATTGCAACCTCCATGTTCCAAGTCCTACATAGCCTCCTACATGATACAACAAATTAAAATGGAATAAATAATTCTACATGTTTGACATAATTGACTTGCTTGTGTATGTTATATTTAATATAAATGTTGGGTTGTCATCATGTACCGTGTCAAGTATTCCTTGTTCAACGACTTCACGGGTAGCATTGGTGGCCCTTGGTCTAGTTTTCTTTTTTTTCAGGATCTCAGATACCTCTCTAATTCCAAAACTGCAGAACAAGTGACTGTTCCGCATCACTCGTTGCATCCTCTGCTTCTCATATTCAGTCATGGGAGCCTCTACATTTGCAGGAGAAAAACATAACGACAGCTGCAATATTTAGATCTATACAGCTACTAGTAAGCAGTCCTTCTAACAACATATGAGTATGATGCCGTTGTACTAGTTCACATGACAGCAGGACTAATAATTCACAGATACCAGCAGCACTGGTCTAATTTTCAGAAAGAAAATAAAAAGGGAGAGAATGATGGAAGTTATTACTACTAGTTTAATGTACAGAGATGAATGATTTCAGTCACAGCTTTGTTTCCCTGAGTTTTGCAAGTTCCAGGAATGGGGCCACAGTTGCTGCTAGCTGCTGTAGGTGCAGAGCGTGCAGGACCAAGCAATATAATGCACCACTAACGAATGGTAATTCAACCTACATGCACTAAGTACATTGCATAATCCAATCTTATGACAGAAGCAGTTCAACATAACAAAATGGAAAGAATCTCATCAAGCCTACATGCATTGGCAGAGCAAGAATTTTCATAGAGCCTGCAGTGTGTAGTAGTTATAGATTTAAACTAAAATAATCTTCTAAAACACAAGCCTGCAGTGGCTCGAACAATGAAAATTAAAGATAAATTCAAGTGAACAACAATAGTAGATAAATTAAAGCTGTGAGGAATTTTTTGCTAGTTAATTCGGTCTAATTCGGCCATCACTAGAATCTTCCTGATTTGTAATACTCAGGGACGGGCAGGGCAGAAACCAGTGTTATATCCTGATGTGTGCTAAGGCAAACCGAACACAATTATTGGTATGACGAAGGGATTGCAAGAAAAAATTAAGAGCACGCACTAAAACAGAGCTATTCATGGAAGAACAAGAATCCATAGATGTGCAAACAACTGCCAACATTCAAGTCCTTTTTGGATTCAGAGTGTGACACGGCCAGGCTAGCTGGTACGAAGGCATCGCAGCAGAGTTGGATTCAGAGTGCGTGCGTGCGTGAAACACGGCGGCACTACGGCTAGCGGAAGCACAGAACATGACAGCATGTACACGGTACACCAACAGTCAAAGCATGCAAGAAGCAAACGAAAACGCGAGAAATAAAAAGACGGGGTCGCGCGACTCTGGCCTCGCTCGATCGCCGACGCCGGCGAAGGTTCCGCGTGCATCGTCGACTCTAGTAGATCTCAGTTGGTACACATAGATACGGGGCAAAGTAAGAGGGGGGGTTACCTTCTGGTTCATCGACGAGGGCGGGTGTAGCCGGTTTCTGACCAGGAGGCATCTTCGGCGTCGGCTGCGGAAGAGCGGAGTACGGCGTCAGCTATGGAAGCACGGAGGACGGCGTCGACTGTGGAAGCACGGAGGATGCCGTCGGAGTCGCAGGGTCTCTTCGGCGTTGGTGGGCGGCGGACCCTCTCCACCGGTCTGCGGAGGGCGGCAGGCGATGGGGGCGGTGGATGGCGGCGGCAGAGAGGAAGGAAATGAATTGACTAGGGTTTGGGAGGAGCAGTGAGTTTACTGTAGGTCACGGTTTGGGCAAGTTCATTGTACTGTCCTTTTCCAATTAGATCACGGGTTGTCCAATTTACTGTAGGGGGTCTGGATAGAAAAGGTATTTTGCTTCTAAATTTTGGGTTGGGAGCGCGGAGACAAGGCGCCACTGGCGCTTCCCCAATTTCATTTGCCCGCTGTATATCAAAAAAATTCTATTCGCCCGCCAAGACACTTCTAAATTAGATCAATTTTGCTAATAAAAAGATAAAATTTTGTATAATAATTCAAAAAACTTGCTTCGGCCACCAGTTTTGCTTAAATAAAAAAATATTGTTTTCTTATTTTAACTAATAAATATTGAATTTCTTTTTCATGGTCGTAAGTTATTGATTAGTTGCAAACTACAAAATTCAAACAGCTATGACCTGGCAACTATATCTTAGTCTAACTTGTGCCTTCATGTGCAAAAATCACTGCTCGACCTGGACCTTGAGAAACGAACTTGGATCGAATTCCTTCATGCGGAGCCCTCTGATTGAATAGGAATAGTAGCATATACTCAGACAAGAGTCATGACGTTGTCCTAACACATACTCAAACCGGCTATATATAGAGCAAGTTCGTAGAAGAAAGGTGGGATTGATGAAGATTGGGGAACGCTTGACTTGCTTGACCATAGCTCAAGATGTTGTTGTAACTCATGCTCAAGATGGGAGTTGATGGATGGGGCACAATTGACCTCCTCGGCTATAGCTTGAATACTATGTGTGCTAATCCACATAGTTATTTTAGAATACTAAAGCCACGTGTTGATGTAATCCACGTGTATATGTGTGCTAGTACTAGTTTGTCATTGTGCCAATGTTAGTGCACAATCATCAACTGAGAATACCTTGTCTATGTGCATTGTGAGCTAGTACTAGTACTATTGTCTATGCAACAGGACGAGTTGTAGTGCGTTAGAATAGACGAAACCGATAAAGATGAGAACATGCTCAATTAAGATGGGGCACACTTGACCTCCTCGACTATAGCCTGAATACTAGGGGTGGCGCACCCTATACACCTATCCACTCCGTGTGAGAAACATTAGTTACATACCAGATGAGTCATAGTCGTTCTGGGATAAAAATAAGAGTCATAGTCGTTCTATATAACAAGGCTAGCACTCAAATTATAAATGTCGAATGCTCGAGATTATACTACCCGCTGCAATCCACGTGTATATGTGTGCTAGTACTAGTTTAGGGTACATGCTCAAGATGGGGCACACTTGACCTCCTCGACTATAGCCCTAATAAGGATGACTCACCTTACACTTGACCTCCTCGACTATAGTAAAAAGATCTAAAAATAAGTTCATGAAATAGGTTTCATATAGGGATAAAAGGCTGCAAAATTAGGGCTTGAAAATACTTTATAAAAGTAGCAAAAAACTAAAAATAGTAGAAGCAAACAAAATAATGAAAATAAAAAAAGTGCAGCACCACGGTTTCGAACCAGGCTGCTAGGGTCCTCTGTTCCAGCGCTTTGGCTCCATAAACCACTTGGGTTGTCATGTGTACCCTCAGCCACAATTCCACTATTTTGTGTTCTTCTATTCTTCTCATGGTTCACAGTGTGGAATCGAACACCATTAACAAGACATGCTGAAAAAATTCGAACTCGCAGATTAGGCTCACATGACAGTGCAAATAGGTCATCATTTATGTCTTGGTTCTCCACGTAACGCAGTTTTGCAATCTGCACAAAAAAATCAATGGACATCAAAATTTTGCAGGAAGAAAATGATGAAATAAATTAATAAAGATCAAACTCACGTGCTTCTTAAACCAGGGAGAAAATTGTTTCTCAAGGGTTTTTTGAACATTAGGACATCCTTCATTCTCCAACTCTTTCTTGTATATCCTACAAAATAATAGTAATTTGCAAAAATTAGAACTAACAACTATAGGGCAGCAACACATCTAGTCAGTAAAAAAAGGGGTATGTAAGATGGGCTCACATACTCAATATACGGCTCGACCTCCGGACAATTGTTTAGCACAAACCAAACCATTTTTTCATAATCATGCTCAAGATATGTAAGATTTGGTGCTCCTATAAGATAGGCTCCATGCTGGAAAACAGATAGCTCTCCTTCCTCAATAACAACACGCTCTCTGTTCCTGCCCTCCCGATTGTGTCGTGTCTCAACATCATCACCAAAGTACCTCGAGCAAATATTCAAGCACTCAGCAGCAACATATGCTTCTGCAATCGACCCTTCAGGCCTTGCCATATTCCTCACAAACCGTTTCAATGTAAGCAACCTTCTTTCTACTGGGTACATCCATCCATATTGTACTGGACCCCTAAGAATTGCCTCTTCAGGCAAATGGACAGCCAGGTGTAGCATCACATCAAAGAAAGATGGCGGAAATATTTTCTCAAGCTTGCATAGGATGATTGGAATGTCAGCTTTCAGTCTTTCCGACACATCTAACTTCAAAGTTTTTGCACAAAGTTGCTGAAAAAATTACCTAATTCAGCAAGTGCTTCGTATATGTCCTTGTCCATGATGCCTCGGATAGCAGCAGGTATGATCCTTTGAAGAAGAATATGACAATCTGAGTTTTCAGTCCTTGGATGCTGCATCCATCTGCAGTAACACATGTTCCTAAGTTGGAAGCGTATCCATCTGCAAATCTTACAGTCTTCAAAAACTCACAAAAATCAGCCTTTTGTGTTTTAGTCATTACATAGGGGGCATGGGGCATAGTATATGAGTTTCCCTCATGGATCAAGTGTAAATGCTTCGTAATGCCCATATCTTCCAAATCAAGCCTAGAATTTATAGTGTCCTTTGACTTCCCAGCCATGCCTAAAAATGTACCTAGGATGTATTCACATATATTTTTCTCAATGTGCGTCACATCTAGATTATGTGGTAACTTCAAACTTGACCAATATGGCAAATTCCACAAACATGACCTTCGCTTCCAACATTGGTCAGTTTCGTCCCGCTTTCTTTTTTTGCTTTCAGGATGCTTTCCTGGTCTGACATCCTCGACCCACTCTAGTTGCTCTATCAGCTCATCTGTGGTAAATTTTTCTCGCTTGTCATGCTTTTCAACAGTACCATCAAACAACTTGCTCCTCCTCCATGAGTGGTTCCTAGGAAGGAAGCGTCGATGAACAGTGTAACATATCTTATTCCTTATCCTTTTGGAGCAAGGGTTTTTGTCACAATGCACACAAGCATAATAGCCTCTAGTGACTCTACCTGACAATGTGCTCAAAGCAGGATAATCGTGAATGCACCATATTACAGCAGCATGCAAATTAAACTTCTTCCCACTAAGTGCATCAAGAGTAGGGACACCTTTCCAAAGATCTAGCAACTCATCAACAAGTGGCTCCATGAAAAAATCGATATCCTTTCCTGGGCATTCTCGACCAGGGATAAGCAGGCCCATGATAAAGCTGGATTGTTCCACACATACCCATGGAGGAAAGTTGTATGGGATAAGAAACACTGGCCACATACTATATGAAGAGCTCATTTTACCAAATGGATTGAAACCATCAGTAGCAAGGCCGAGTCTGATGTTCCTTGCATCTTTTGCAAACCACCCATACTTTCTATCAAAGTCTTTCCATGCCTCGCCATCAGCAGGATGGCTGAGCTCATTCTCCACAGGCTTCGTCTTAATCTTGTGCCACTGCACCTCCTCTGCCACTATTTTGGAAGAAAACAATCTCTTCAGCCTAGAAATCAATGGAAAATGTCGCAAAACCTTCTCAGGAACCTTCTTTCTTCCATCACTATCTTTCCATCTTGATGCACCACAAACCGGACAAACATCACTTTCTTCTAATTTCTTCCGAAACAAAACACAGTTATTCGGGCACACATGGATTGAATTGTATCCGAGCCCCAATGCACGGATGAGTCTCTTTGCTTCCTCATATGATGCAAGAAGAGAACAATGTGGGAATGTTGATGATAGCAATTTCAGTAGTGCTGTGAAAAACCCATTAGAAACTCGATAAAATGACTTCATATGAAGTAACTTCACCACAAAAGAAAACCTTGTACAAGGACCACCGGGGTAAAGTTCTTGCTTCATCTCTTCCAATAGAATTGCAAACATAGGCATTTCTGTTTACCTTCCTCTTGAGCGGTGTACAGCTCCTCTACCATATCATGAATTCCATCATCTGGGTCATCTTCTTCATCCACATCCATGCCAAAATCCTCATTGACACTAGTATGTTCAACAACATGATCAACTCCATGTGGCCCAACATCCAATGGTTCTCCATGATCATCAACTGCATGTGGTACAACATCCAATGGTTCTCCATGATGTACTCATCTAGAGTAAGTACTAGCCATCCCATGAATATACAAGTGATCCTCAATCTGTCCTTTAAGTCTGCGAATTCGATTCAAACACCGACGACATGGACAGAGCAGTTCTTCATCATCACTGAATCTCTCAGAAACAAAAGACATGAATTCATTGACTCCATCCACATGTTCCCTGCTGAACATTCTACTATTAATCCAAGATCTGTCCATCTGCACCAAATCATGAGACAAAATTGCTCAAAACGATTATCAAATATGTGATATACCATTAATTATTTTTAAACAAACAACTACTCACTAATATGCAAAACTACATCACCATAGCAAATTAGTACCTTTCTTGCTGGCTGCAACTCTGAGCACTGGCAGCTGCTGTAGAGTAGTCGCCCTGCTCGCGAAGCAGGCCCTGATCCGCGTCACACTGCTCAGCTGGAAGGCCCTGCTGCTCCACCAGCAAGCCCCGCGCGTGCCTCCACCGCCGCACTGTCCGCGCCCCGCCAGTCAGCGCGTGCTCCCCGCCGGTGCGCCGGCCGCGCCGCGAGCGCGTCCTGCTGGCTGTGCCGTCTGCGCCGCGAGCGCCCTGTTGGCCACGCCGTCCATGCCGCGAGCGCCCTGCTGGCCACGCCGTCCGCCGCCGTGAACGCCCTGCCGGCCACCCCGTGCGTGCCTCCACCACTGCGCCGTCCGCGCCCCGCCGGTCGCGCCGTCCGCACCGCGCGCTACCTGCCGGCCGTGCAGCTCGCTCCCCGTCGGGGCGCCGTCCGCCGCCACGAACGCCTTGCTGGCCAGCCCCGCGCGTGCCTCCACTGCCGCGCCGTCCGCGCAGCGCGCTCCCCGCCGGTGCGCCGTCCGCCGCCGCGAACACGCTTCTGGCCGCGCAGTTGTCTCCACCAGTCGCGCGCCGCCAGCCGGAAAACTGAAGATGTGTTCAGCTGCAGGGTGCGCTCGCTGCTCCAATTGTGGTATATAACATTAGCGAGTTCGAATATATTAAAGGTAAAGACTTAATACAGGCCGGCCGTTTTATTTTCCATTTGCACGCACCCGCTCCAGCCCATAGACCCACCTCACGCACGCTCGAGCCGGCACGCTTGTCTCCAATCGACTCGTCTTCTACGGTTCTACCTCCCTCTCCGTCACTCCCTCTCTCTTGTCCCCGGCGCCCGGCAAGGTCGTCCCTGGCGACGGCCTCCTCCCCGTGCCCGTGTCTGCGCCCCACCTCCTCCCGATGCGGCTTTTTCTTCTCTCCGGCGAGCATAGAGTTCCGACGAGCTCCTTAGGGTTCCGGCGTGGCGGCCATGGCAGATCCCGCAGCAGATCCACATCAGGTAGGGCTCCTCCTCCTCTCCCTCCTCTCAGATTTGAGACATGGCTAGATTACAATTAGGGTTAGAGTTAGTTGCAGAATTTTTTTTGTGCACTGGGGGAGGGCATGGCTGCCGCTAATCAGAGCGGCGACGGAGGCTTTTGCGGTGCCCAGGACTTTGGTGGTTCAGGCAGCTATGGACCACAACGACTAGGTGAGTGGAGTGCAGAGTGTTGGGTGAAGTGAGTGGGCGGCTAAGCCAACCAAACCTAAGAGATGCTATGCATGAGATGAGGCTGCTGCAACACACCATACAGCACACCTTGTCAGGCACCCCATTGATGAAGCAGCAAGTAGCTAGTAGTATCAGCAAGGGGAAATGGTGCAAGCGCAGCTGCAGCGCCATGCAGGGCAAGCCACCATGTGAAAGAGCCTTTGGTGCTCTTGACAGATAACCACTTCCCCTTAGGATATATTTGGATATTGGAATAGCATCCATGTCTAGTCCAGTCCAGTCGAGGTTCCATTTTATATATCTTGTTCTTTCTTTCAAATCCATCACTGCAATGCATGCAACAGTATTTTACAACCGACTGATTGTTCACCCTTTACTTCCTACTTTAAATGACAACAGCCGCACTTAGCACAACTCACACTCCACAATGTGTCCGGTGCTTATTAAGTGTGTGAGTGAATGATGGAAATGTTAATTTCGTCATCCCCTTGTACATACATGCAGTTGCTTATTGAGACTTCATTAAAATCATTCAGATTTGCTCACACTAGAGGACTAAGTAGTTTAGCAGGTGTATTTGAGATTCTGCGTTTGACACATTTGTAAATTTAAGCAACAATAAGGACTCAAATCGGCAATAACATAACATTCGGTAGGCAACAATATATCATTTAGATAAGCAACAATATCAGCTTTTTTTTTCTTTTAGCTGCCCCCAAAATGTCACCATAAATGCCAGTCAAGTTTATGTTGGGTTCGCTTCAAGTTTGAGCAGTGGCTTGCCATGTTCTCCTAGCTTCTTTTTGTAGTTGCTTTGTGTTTTTGTATTGTAACTGCTGCTATCTATTTTCGTTAGCAATTGCAGTTAGTATTTTCATTTTGTATTTTTAGTTTCTAATTTTAGGTAGCACTACTTTCACTTTTCAATTTTAGTATTCAATTTCAGTTACAAATTGCAGTTAGTAATGTCAATTTTTTATTTTAGATTCTAATTGCAGGTAGTACTTATAGTTTTCAATTGCAGTTAGTAACTTCAGTTCAGAAATTGCACAGCTTCTAGTTTTGTAATATCAGTTAGTTTTAGTTTTTGGTAGCTATTTTGTCATTTTTAATTGGTTTTTCTGTTTAGTATATGTTAGTAATTTTAGTTTCAATTTCAACGCTTTTTCAGTTAGCTTGCAATTTGCAATATCAGTTATCAATTTCTGTGTTGCGTTGTCGAATGTGTCTAGACTTCTAGTAGAATGAGCAAGAATCATGGTGGAATTAGAATGGTGAATTTGAACTGCAGGCGTTTGGTTTAGTCGTTTCAGTTTCAACCCCAAGGTGCTTGCTTTCTTTTGGGAAACTCTGAGAGCTCCGACTTTGTTTTTTTTGCAGCAAGAAGCCAGAGCTGTTCGAGCCTCTGAAGGCCGACAATCTCCCAAGGTATGTGACTGCTACTACCATACTTCCTTGTATGCCGCAAAGTTTTTTGTCTCTAGCGACTCCAGCCGCCGATTGGCCTTGAGAAACCTTTGCGCTAGTAACGAGGTCAAAGTTGCAGTAGACAAAAGGAAATGGATTGTCCTAATTGCATGTGCTTTCAGTTAGCTTGCAGTTTGCAATATCAGTTAGTAATTTCAGTTAGTAATTTCTATGTTGTGTTGTATCGATTGTTTCTAGACTTCTAGTAGAATCAGTAAGAATCAAGGTGGAATTAGAATAGTGAATTTGAGTTGCAGGCATTAAACTAGTCTGCTTTTTTATACAACAAAATTAGTTTTTTTTGACATCATGACCTTGCCTCTGTTTTTGTTTTTTTTGCAATTAAATAGGGGTGGGGGTGGGGTTGTAGGTTGCAAATGAACGCAGACTCTATACTTGCTTTTTTAGTCTATATGAATTGCGATTTTAGGAAAACATTGTTCCCTAATGAATTCCCTGGTTGTTCTCTGCAACACCAAATAGCTCTGTAGAACTATATATTTATGTTCTCATCACCTGGTTCTCCAGCATTTTTGCATTGACCTGATGTTTTGTTTGCACAAAATATCTTATTATACTCAATTGAACACCAATGTTGTATCTGAACCAACTCAAATGCGTTCGTAGAAATAAGACTGGATAGTTTGTTTAGGTGCCACTAAAAGCTACAGCTTCAAGTTTATATTGCCTTCTATTTATAGTAAAACATAGCTAAGATTGGTTGTTGTGGGTTGTGGCAACCGACATGTTGCAGCCCAAAACTAGTTTGACTTCTACATGTCCTGGTCAGACAACCGGTTTTAGTGGCCACGAAATGGAACTGATCTAACCTGCCACTCCCTGGTAGGCTACTACCTTGTACAGTACAAACTGGCTTCTAATTGTTCTCTATGATACTACCGCTTACATGCACATTGATTAGTTACTAAACTTCATTAGAAATAGGCAACTAAATATACTCTGACTAGGCAATAGTGTGGCAAGATCAATGCAAAATAATGCAAATCATTAGGCAATTTTTACATCGTTCTTCTCTAATCTCTCTTTGTTTTTTCATGATCTTCCATTGCAGGTTCCAAGTTATCTAGCAGGGGAAGATCAAGTACAAAGCACAAAGCATGTATGATGTGCGCAATATGTAAATAAGTACATATGTGGTGAGAGCACATTTCATGCCTCTTTTCCTAAACATGTACTTCATTACTTTCATGTAGGCAACTTATACTAAATCAACAAGCAAATTAT
>Ga0182004_10003840_pt1 | contig 12016 bp, 11 predicted proteins | sample Sormic07211540_1_FD_120479 | JGI IMG/M metagenome (GOLD analysis project Ga0182004, IMG submission 120479) | Endophyte microbial communities from Sorghum bicolor roots, Mead, Nebraska, USA - 072115-40_1 MetaG | ecosystem: Host-associated > Plants > Roots > Unclassified | place: USA: Nebraska... | reverse complement strand
TGATAAAGACAAGATTCGGTTACCTAACCCGAACCTTGGCCTCTACGTTGTGCAAAACTTTTTGATTGAGATTGCAGCAACACCAGTGAACCAAAGAACTCCACAGCGAGTGGCATCTAAAAGGATGACCACCCACCGAGAACGCACCTGGTATGGAGCTGACCCTGGACCAGAAGAAGCAGCGCACCTGCATTATTGCGACTACAACCCTCGAGTCCTTTGAGACCCATGTTTGACTCATGAATGAATTCGATGACCCAAAATCAAACAAAACAACTACGACATGTTGGTTGATAGGGAACATACTAGCTGTTACCGGTTCTCCTTCCAGAATCTCCTCAATGCAGGTGTGATGCACATGGGCTGGGTAGGTCGTCTGCTGCTTCTTAGGGTAGGGACATTCCTTAGCAAAGTGTCCCATCTTGTGGCAGTTGTAGCACGATCCCTTTACCATGGTGTTAGCAGCAGCTGCAGCAGCCTGATTGGCCCTTGGCATTCCTAGGGTCATAGCTACCTTGTATGGCTTCTGCTGAGTTGGCGGCCCCGTGTTCCTTCTATGTGGAGGTCGGAATCTAGCACCCAGGGCAGGAGGACGATACTGCTAACATCCTACCATTGGTGCCCTAGACTGAGACGAACCAGCTTCAAAACACCTCTTGCAAGACTTGGATGCACTATAGTTGTTGTTATTGTTCTCCTGAGTTAGACAGTCACTGATATAGGCATTAAAAGTAGCTCTGGTCCCTGTGCCCACGGTCTTCAGCATCTTGGGGCTTAAGCCCCTTTGGAAACTAGCGATCTTCTTAGCTTCAGTGTTCACAAACTCTGGGGCATAACGAGCAAGATTGTTGAAAGCATGCAAGTACACTTTCATAGTCTTGGTTCCCTAGGATAACATCATGAACTCGAACAACTTCCTTGCCACAAAGCCTGGGGGAATATAGTTTCCCCGAAAAGTAGTAGTGAAGCGATTTCAGGTAATTGGCATACCCTCAGGATAAGTGGTACGATGGTGGGACCACCAAATCCCAGCTGGCCCCTGTAGTTGGTGCGCTACATATTCCGCCTTTAGCTCGTCAGTCATCCGGAGTAGACAAAATTTCTGCTCCATGGTGTTAATCCACTCATCACCTTCCAATGGTTCCACAACCTCTTTAAAGACCGATGGTTTGGTGTCCATGAAGTCCTCGAAAGAACTGTACTGATTCACTTCGTGGCCGCCTGGGTTAGCCCCACGGTGGGTGTTGTGAGCAATATTGCAAAGGATAGCCTCCAGACTTTGCTGCATCTGCTCCATGTTTTGCTGACTCACCAAAAACTATGCAAAGAACACATCTGCAGTGTATGGAGGGGGAGGTGGTGGTGGTGGTGCTCTATTCTCATTTCTGCAAGCTTCGCCTCCTGAGGAACCTTCTCCAGCATCCAGGTTGTGGTTACCCCTACCACATGTTTCCACCATCTACATGTGTCAATGGTAAGCAATCGTTAGGAGTTGTCACCAATCGGTAGGTACATGTAAAATCGTGCCATACTGAATTTACCGACAACAATAAATCCACACAATAAACAGAGGCACAATAATTCGTCATCCACACACAACATTACTAACAGGATTACTTAGCACATTGCCAAAGCAGGTTCACATACATCCAAAATTGCCAGTATACATACACTGGACTTTTCAAATGTCAACACCACTCAACCACATCATTTCTCAAACATAACCAAGTCTCAACCTAGATTAGGATTACATGCCATGTAGAAACAACAACAACAAAAGAAAGACTAGCACTAGAACACTAGCATCTACTCGCTATGGTCGCTATCCATGCTGGAACCCTCGCCTTCCCCATCTTTACTCACTGCCACCTCCATCTCTAGATCCTCATCTGTTTCATCCTCAGAATCTATCTCAGCTGCTCTAGGAAGGTGATGTGGATGGAGCCGGTTATGCAACTAGTGGATCTCCTCATGCAAGTTCTCATTGTACTCCTCAGCATTGGCTAGCTGCTACTCAAGCTCTAGCTAGGCCCTAAGAGTGTCTTCCTCGTGCCAGGCTTCATTCCTCTATACAAGCACATGAACTAGCATACGCTCACAGTTCCTATGGGCTGTGGTCACCCTATCTCTCTGTTGTTTCACTGCTAGCATGTCCTGGCTTAGCATGCTGTTCTGCTGAACTGCCTGGTCCGTCTCAAGAGTCACACGGGCAAGCTCTGCCTGCTACCTCTCAACCTCAATGTCAAAGTCACGCTGCAGCTAGCGCTTCTCGTCCTAGACTATCAATAGAGACCCAGTCAAACGCCCCAAACAGCGCTCTAGGACCCCATAGGTCTTCATCATAGCAAACATATACACTCATAGTTGTACTGTCACTGTGCTGGTCCTCATCCGCACTCCCCTCAAACTGATCCCACACCGAGGTGTAGGGGTCACCCTAGGGAAACACCCCAGTTAAGGCGTGAGCTAACTCCTATGGAAACCTCTCCATGAGATCCCTCAGAATTGCAAAAGCAACCTTGTTGGCTCCCAAAAAAGGAGTACTGCCTCTGGACTCATACACCCAACCACCCTAGGTGGGGTCACCGCCGCTGGTAGGTATCACTGCCTCGATCCCAACTAGGGTCCTGTCACCAAGCTGCTCTCTGCTCCAATAGTAGCGCGTTCCCTTCCTTCAGGATACCCCATAGCACTGAGCACCCTCCAAAGAAAGGTAGGCATACCAAACTCCTCGAGGAACTTGCTCTTACAACACGAGTCTCTAGGTGCCAGCTGATGTGAGGAACCCACCCTCTAGTGGACTTGCGAGCGGTACGCCTGGTGCGAGCCATCTACTGAAAAATGGGATACCTTGGGTAAGATCGAGGATTAACTTTATCATTTTTATTAAAATGGGACAGACTTATATAAGGGGAGGAACTAAGCAATGATATGAAATGAACATGATGCATGCACGAAATTTACGATCTCACAAACTTAGAAATAAGAGTTAATACTAATCGGTATATACGGTGGCATACACCATTCTCTCATATACGTAACTAACGGTCTACTCGAGAACGTGGTTAGTGTACCTACAGAAAACTCATTTCAGCCCAACCACAGTATGAAACATGTAGAACAGAAATTAAAGCTATTGTTTCCACACACATGTACCCTGTACTTGTTTGTGGCACGCTACTAACCACATCATCGCCCTAATGACGGCATCGCCTCTCAGGACGGAAACACCCACCAAGTGGTACTTTTCATAAACACACGAATTATGTGTGTAGGACATAGCACCCTAAAGCACTTTCCTAGACCGGCAGTGTATCTGATCATGCTCTCATAGCTCTCACTTACCGAAGCATAGAGGAAAATGATTCATTCATTACCACTCAAGTGAATGGCACTTATACTATTGCACGCCATATGATCGACAAAATAGAAATATGATGCTCTGGAGTCTGCCATGGCCATAGCTAAGACTCTGCAGAAGCGCCACAAGACAAGGCTGACTTGGAGAAGGAGCTAGCTGAACAGCGCACCATAATAGCCTCTCTAGAAGCCTGTCAACGTGTCCAAAGTAGATGCATCACTTATGGAAATACTAGAATGGTGAGGCTAGAGCATGATTCCACTGCTCTTAAGGAGAAGGTGGAGGCTTTAGAGAACCCTAAGAAGTTGGGTCCATTTATCTTAGCATCCGATACGGCGAGTGTTTAGTTTCATTCTCAGTGTGTTTATTTTTTTCAAAGTTTGCTGCTGTAGTAATAGCCCTATGTGAAGGTGAATTAAGTAAATATTATTATACATCTTGTCTCTCTATTGTCTCTCTTTTGTCTCCACCGTGTTGTGAATGAAGGATAATAGGAAACTAGTGTGGGGAGACACCTGACGATCGAAACAAATGAATTCTTGGGAAAAGTTAACAAAATTGGACAAGACATGACACGAAGACCATGCTCGACGAAGTGGACCCCGAAGGGCCACTGGCCAGGGGCGACCGCCCCTAACTTGTTTGGGCGCCCGCCCAAGGGGAGAAGCCCCCTAGTCTCCGCTTCCAACCACAGTCAGGTATGATTTCTCTATGTTATAAATTGTTATTTTTGCTACGGTTTTGATTCAGAATAAAATATGTTTAGTCAAATAACCCTAAGCAGAAATAATTAAAAGATATTTTATTCATGACCACAAGATAGACTTATACCGTGATAATTCCTAGAAATTCCTCTTGTTGTTGGGAACTTTAATATAGGGCCCCATATTACTTAAGTTGTTGTGGAAAGAGAGATAGTACAAATTTGAGAACTTGATTTCTAATGTCTAGTCATTTGGAGAATTCTACTTTTCAAAAAACTTAAAATGATTAGCTATACTTCTCCTCTGTAGCAAGAATTAATGTCCTACTATAGCCATGCATGATAGGTATAAACTAGCTCATAGGCTACTTGCTTTGTATTGAGTTTTGTCAAACCTTATTGACCTATGTTGAGAGTATTATTGTAATAGAACCGTCCAAATTATAAGAGATTAAGCATAAGAGCGACCATTTACATAGTCAAACTATCAAGCTTAAGCGCATATAATTCTGATAGTCCGTGAAATCTCGAGGGACTTCAAACCTTTTTCTATACTCACAACTAAGATCGTAATAAGTTTAGCAGTCACCATCCATAAGTTACATTCAGTTCACACATTCCAGAAGTTACATCAGAGTCCCAACATAGTTATTACAAACCAAGTTCAAATGTAGCGGAAGCATCTCAGTTTTGAAATTACACATACACTTAGTTCGTTACAGTGCTAGAGTCTGATCATTCCCATAAAAGCAAAAGAAGAGGTAGAGTGACCATTGCCCTTGGTCTAGTAATCACCCATTGCTGGGTACAAGCAGTTGATGCAATACCCAGAATACATCTGCCCATCTGCAAAACAACATGGGAATGGAACCCTGAGTACGAGAAGCTACTCAGCTAGACTTACCCATCAAAAACCAGAAATAAAAGACTCTCAAGGGTCATGAAGGTTGTATAGTGGGATAGCTGGACACCCTTTTGCATAAAATCTTAAACCACTAAATGTATAAAGCCCTTTGCTTTTATTTAGCCCAGGTTAAGTAGCATTACCTATCATCTAGGTTAGCACCTATACTATTGCAAACAATTGATTTGATATGATAGAACCAACAGCATATAGCATTCACTTTTCATCACATCCCATAACCATAGTGTTCCATAGTCCTTGCTACGAGGACAAAGCTCAAGTCAAGTGCTCACTATCTAGGAGCGATGGCGATTCGAATCGATTTCTGACCAGCTGGTGAGTTATTCCCCACACAAGCCACACTAATTGATCAAGTGAGCTACAGGTCACCCTATTACACTATCCAGGACCAATTCGCGGGTTCGGTAGGCACCGCTAGTACCCAAGGACCATTCCGGCGACCGAGGTATCCAAGATATACCAAGGTTGTGTGCCATGCCCTCGTCGTTCTCCTCAACCATCACCAATATAGCACATGGTGGCTCGATTCCTGGCCTAGATAGTGTTCAGGCTTCACAGTCGGAACGACTTATCCTTCCAATTAAGTGTGGGCATGCGTTCAACATGACAAGAGGACCGTCCACGATCGGTCCTTAATCGACACAGGCAGACCGAATATGGTCCAACACCCCATAAGGCTCTGTCCGGTCTCAACTTTCTTTTCCCGCACTAGGTTACCTCCCATTATAGCATCAAATAGCTAAACCTTTTTGGTATCCACTTATATCTCACTGGTGATAGGAAATCACCCGACTTCTACCATGCTAGGCAAACTAAGCATAGACTTTGGGCCTACACTAAGCATAGACTTTGGACCTACACTACTCCTGGCTAGGCCTATGATCAGGGCACTCCTAAAGCTCTTCTCCTGGCTCGTGTCCCTCCGTAAGTTCCTGCACTGGGGTCTCCTCCTGCTCCTCCGGCTCTACCTCATTCTCTGTGAGCCTGTATGATGCATATGCACAAATAAGCAGAGGTGCGGGATGCTCAAGGTGCAGTAGCATGAATGTGAAGGCAAGATGATCATGATATGGTTTTACGGAGTAGGTGCATACTTCTTCTCCGGTAGAGAAGAGTCATGATAAATAAAACAAGGAATTATTATTACTAAGTAGTCAACATCATCCAAGAACATATAACCAAGACAAACCATCTATTGCATTCTCTTCTACAAGCTATTACTAAACCAGCAAGCTATCACAATGCTTCAAAGATACACCAAACCCATCTTACCCTATCTATTTCATGCATAGCAAGGGCTTAATTATTTATTACTTATTAGGCTTGCAACAGTTGCATATATTTCTGTGTTTCAATAAATTCTACAAAAATTACAGCATGTCATAGATCATATATAAAGTCTACCACCAAAGTTTCATAGCATTTGGACAAGTAACATGGCCCACACAAAATTCTCAAGTTTATTAATATAATTGGGGGAAAATACCCTGCTTATGCAAAAGTGTCAAACAATATATTTCATATTTTTATAAACTACTCACTAACTTAAGAAAGGCCCACAAAAATTTCCAGATTAATTACATGATCAGATTATTTATTAAAAATCATAAACTACTGCTATGCAAGCATTTAAATCAACATAAATTAATTAATACAGCAAATATTGTGTTTCTCATTTTTCCCAGCAACTACACAGTCATGCAAAGCTAGTGAAATAAGAATCATATTCTTCCGGTACATATTTTATTTTCTGTGCATTTTCTAAGAAACAACATTTACATGTATTAAATAAACCTACATAGAAACTTTATTCAAACACAACATGCAATGGTACCCAACTGTAGATCTTGATTTATTGAGCATGTCAAAATTTGTTTCACTATTTTTGGAGCCCTGGAACTCAAGTTATGAATTTTCAAAGCTATAAAAGTATTTCTGCGAAACATTTTCTTTAAAATGAAAATGAAAAATGGCTGACTTTTGCTATGTGCACCCAGTGCAGTGCACCCGCCTGCCATGCGAGCAACAAACATGTGGGCCATAGGGTCCCACCCGTCAGTCACACCATAGGGGGGAGAACTCCGGCGAGCCGGAGCTCACCCATGGTGAACCAAGCACCCCCAAACGTTTTATGGCTCGAGGCGAACAAGATGGACCCCCCTAACTTGACTGGAGAAACCCTAGACGGAGCCCATCACCGGCCATGGCGGCATGGCGGCGCTGCTCGTCGGGGAGCTCGCCCTTCCGACTCGGTACAGCGCGAATGGGAGGGTGCGAAAGCTTCGCGGTGCTCCGGCGACCACAATGCGCGCAAAGATGGATAAAGAGGAGCACGGTGGCGTGCTGGCCATGTGAGCCACAGCGGTGCTCACGCCGAAGAAGGGGAAGATGGTGGAGAGCTCCTCACCATGTGCCAAAATAGCCAAGGAGGTGTGTTCGGAAACGGGGATGACGAGACGGAGCGGTGGCCATGAGGAATCGGAGGTAGGAGCGACAGACAAGGGAGAACGCCACGAGCAGAGCTCGGTGGCGATAATGGCGATGGCGAGCTTCAAGCGGAGGCGAGAGCGCTAGAGAGGAGGCGAGAGCGAGCGCATCTCAGCGAGGGGAAAGTGGCAAGCGCGCTGACATCCTTTGCAGCCCGCCTGGCCGTCGTCGTGGTGCTGCTGCCACGCATGGCCGCCACGCGGCGCGGCGCGGCCTGACGGCGTCACCACCTCGGTGCAGGTGCAAGCGCGGGGGAGGGGAAGGTGTTGCGTGGCCGGACTGGCTTTGTCCAGTCGGTCGGAAGCGAGGCGCCGGCCCGCTAAGCCCCCTGATCCCTTTTTATTTTTTTATTTTCTTTTTCTAATAATTGTTCAAACACATTTTTAAGATTTTAAAAGTCATTTTCAGATCTTGCCCCAAAACAAAACTTGCTCAAAATAAAATTATCTACAACTTTGCTTTAAGGTGCAACTCAAAATTCTAAGTAGAATTTGAATTACCAATTAAAACTATTTCTAGGTTTAAGTAAATTCATTTTTGGGGATTTTTGGAATAAAATCAATTTCTCAATTTCTAGAGCTCCAATAATTTGACAAAATTATTCTTAATTCATCTAAAATATAAACCAACCAAGTTTGGGCATCACAATAAATTTTTAAAGCAAACATGGTATTTTAGCACAATTAAATCTATTCAAAAATATGCGCATGAAATCATATTTAGTTTAACTATGCACATATGATGGAATGCTCACGCTCATGCTTTATGAGAATGCTTATGCATGATTTATGAGACTTAACGCATGCTTAACACCTAGGGTGTTACAATTATCAGGCTAGGAAGATCAAGATCACGTACACCCACATATATCTACCATTCCTACACTGGGAATGCGCACAAACATGCCTTTCCATTCACTAAAAATATTTTACTCCTACACTAGGAGAAAACACAAAAAGAGTTTTAGTAGGAGGTATGTGGCTTTGCTCTAAGTTCTTTAAAAAGTCTTTCTCAATATTTTCTGGTTACAGAAGGAGGTATTGCGGCTTTGCAAAATATAAGTATTGAAAAAGAAAAGAAAAGAAAGAAAGAGAAAAAGGACAAGTGTCCTAGAAAGAAAGAAGAATAAAAGATAGCCCATACCATCCTGTGCAAAGACCATTAGTGCTTTAGAGAAAGAAAGACATTTCCAAAATAGCAATGTAGAATTAGGATTAGCCACTATTCCACACACATGCACTTCTTGATCTAAGAGTATGCTATTCCCCTGCATGGATCTGAGTTTTGACTTAGCAAGATATGCATGGTAAGTATGCTATTTCCTTGAATTACCTTTAACTCCATATAAGCCTATATAGAGTAGGATGTATCTATCTACTTTGGTGAGTTCCACAAATACCACATATGATGAGTGATTTTGAGTGTGCTACATGATGGAGAAGGGTAAGCTAAGTTTTTCTTTGCAAAAATATTATAAAACTCCAAGTGACAGGGCTAAAGGAAAAGAGAACTTTATTTTGTACTGTTCCATCCTCAACTTCCCAAATTTTTATGGTAGACAATTTGAATCTCGCAGTACAGATATGACTTGGAATAAATCTGTAATGTCTTGGTTTGAGGTTATGATTAAAATAATCTATCTATCCTTTTTCATCGAGGATGAGTAAAAGATAAGTCTGGGGGAGTTTGTTGATGGACATATTTGCAAGCACTCAGTAGAAATAGGGTTATCACTAACAGAATTCCACGAGTTTTGGTGATTGTCTATTTCTGCAGGGGGTTACCGGAATAATAACAAAAGAAGGTCCACATGTCAGATTTACATAGTGAGAAGACTGGAACGTCAACTCAGGAAGACTCTAGAAAACTCCAGGAGCCATCATCTGAAAGGTTGGACCCATGTGTCAGAGGGCAGGGGTGGGCGCCCCACCCTGACAGGGGCGACCGCCTAGGGCTCTCCACAAATCGAAGCAAACCTCGTGGATCTTGCCTCCACCAACTTTGAGAATTAATCTTAAGAGTATATTTAAGTTGGATTGATCCAAGGGCTGTGGTGATTCCTATGGGATTATAAATAAAGACCCTACCCCCCTGAGATGTAACTCTAAAACCCTAATTCATACACTATAAGAAATGTGCCATCTTTTGACATTTGATATATGTCATAATACTTGAAAAATAAGTCACAAATCCCCATTTATGACACCAAGTTGACGAAAACTAAAATGTCAACAGATGCGCGTCTTTAATGACAACTTGTGACATTTAAGTGTTCATGTCATAAAATCGTGACATTGGTTTTAGACTTCAGAAGCGTTTATGACTTCTTGTTTTATGTCATAGGTTCTTAGGCCTTGTCACATAGGATGACTCATTGATTTGGCTCGATACATACCATCATGTACCCTAGCCACACATCAAACAATCCACATTGACATATGTAGGTCCAACAATATATTCCATTCATGACCAAATCAACAGGTTCGCAAGTCATTCATCAATATATTTGTTACATTCATCACAAACACCAAACAAATAGTTCACTGAGTGACCTTAGTCACAAAGTTATCTTAGATAAAATAAACAAATGGAAATCTCACATCCCTATCTCACAAGTGACCTTAGTCACCAAACTAATAGTTCAACAGGTCCTGGCAGCTAGGTTTTCTTGGTGTCATAAGCATGAGTGAATACCTTAGGTTGCTGGAATTTCTCCATGTCCTATAAAAAACACATCAGAAACAAACATCACTTGTTGAGACAAATGAAAAAAAATCAAAAAGGGACTTTACATATGTAAGCCGGAAGAAATCAAACAATAGTTACAATAATCTATGCATATATGATCTCACTACACCAACATCATGCATTGTTTGAACAACACTCTAAACTTGTCTATGTAAGTAAGCTGCCAGCTAAAATACTACTATTGCAAATTTATTACAGTTCTCTGTTTATCAATTCAACTAAGCTAGCATACAAATAAAAGATGATAATACTTATAATCTCTAGCAAAGTCATGAGCATGTATATTCTCAAGTATAGTGGATGATTCTTTAAGTTTAATGTACATCATGTCAACAAAGGAAACTTTAGATTACTTTACAAAAGCCTAGTATATCTAACTTTCTAGTTGATGCACAAGCATATGTTTCAGAATTCACCATGCTAATTCAACATCACAAAATTCACCATGCTCCTATCAGCAACAAATTCTTAATAATTTTGCATGACAAAAGTATAATAAGGAATAGCCTAGAACCCATTCAGACACAGTTACAAGAATGCCATTAAATAAAAGAAATTAAGGCAGTTTTATAAAAAATGCCATTCAGGCCTTTTTCTAAGAATGCCTATAAGTAAAAGAAATTAAGGCAGTTTTATAAAAAATGCCTTTAACAAAATGCCTTTAATTAACATATGGGTTATAGTGTATGGGAGAATAACTCAGGATTGTAGGGTTTAATTAAGGTCCTGTTTAGTTGAAGAAAATTTTGTAAAATGGCTACTATAGCACTTTCCTTTATATTTGATAATTATTGTCCAATCATGGACTAACTAGGCTCAAAAGATTCGTCTCGCAAATTACTGATAAACTACATAATTAGTTATTTTTTATCTATATTTAATGCTTCATGCATGTGCCGCAAGATTCGATGTGATGAAGAATCTTAAAAATTTTGCAAATTTTTTACGAACTAAACAACCACTAACATGGAAAACATTGTCATGATACAGAGTTTAAATACATCAAAGATATTTTTTGTGACATGAAATTATATATGTCACTAAGTGGAGATGGCTTTTAAAAGAATGTCATAAACTGATCGATTTAGTGACATTTTGATCAAATGTCATGCCATAATCGTCATAAGATGACACATTTCTTGTAGTGATACTTTCTAGAGAGAGTTTGACAGAGTGAGGTGCCTCGAATGGATCTGTCTCTTTAGGGTGATAGCAACAAGAGAGATTGAGAGAGTATAGGGTGAAGATAGGAGTTGAGGAAGCCTAGCCTGTCGGTGCCTTCTTCTTCGTATCTTCGGGGTCAAGTCTCATAACCCAAGGCTTGGTTCTAGAATCATTCGGCAATTCAACTTCTGATACTAGTAAGTTATTATTCTTATTATTCTTTGGTTTACGAGTTTACTTTATTCGCTTCGCATAGGGAATAGAGTAGTTATTGGTAGCGTAAGCGGGGTGCTTGTCCTAGGAATACTCTCCTCCGTGCTTGGCCGGATTTGTGGTAGCCTTTCGGGGGAAGTGACAATCCTCTTGGGTCTTAGTAATCCACGTCCTGTCAGGAGTTAAGGTAGGGTATATGGTACTAGGGTGAAGCACTCTCTGAGGTGTCTCTTTTCTCTAGTTACTGTTGATATTTGGGAACGCAATAAGGAATTGATCCGCAAGCGCACGAATATCGGTGAGCACTTCACCCGGGAAATTATCCAGAGTATCGTATTTATTTTTTTTACCACTAGGAGAAAGAGTGCATCTGACTAACCGGTCTATTACTACTAACCCTTTAGGCACAAAGAAT
>Ga0182004_10003839_pt1 | contig 12017 bp, 6 predicted proteins | sample Sormic07211540_1_FD_120479 | JGI IMG/M metagenome (GOLD analysis project Ga0182004, IMG submission 120479) | Endophyte microbial communities from Sorghum bicolor roots, Mead, Nebraska, USA - 072115-40_1 MetaG | ecosystem: Host-associated > Plants > Roots > Unclassified | place: USA: Nebraska... | reverse complement strand
GTATGGGAAAGAATTCTTACCCGCGCATAGATATGGGTAAATTAGTGGGTAAAATATTTCCTCATGGGTAAGGGTATGGGTAGCTATAACCCGGTGGGTAATTACCCATTGCCATCTTTACTCGTGTGGCTGTTTCTCCTTGCCACCAACCGAGCCGAGAGAGAAAACAAAGAACGGGCGAAAGAAATCTTGGAAAGCTGACCCCCTTAATGCCAGATTTCCTCGAGGGGGCCTCCTTTTGCTTCCGCCAGGTTCTGCCATGATCAGCGATTCCTCCCCCGAATCGAGCATGCATTCTTTTTCTGCTGCTGCGACCGTAGGATCGGCGTAAACCCCACCAAACCTTGGTCCAGCAGCCTCGCCGCGTCGGTATGGTTTTTCCTTGCCCCCCCATCCTAGCTCTTCTGCTCTCTTGAATTTCGTAGTCAAGGATAGGGGGTTTCTCGTGCGCTGATCCAATTTCGAGCTAATAATCATCCTGCTCCTGCGTCGGATTACTCCCCTTTCTCGTGGTCCCCATCTGTTCTTGGAGTTCACACACTTGCCGTGCGGCAGATTGCAGCAGCAGCCGGCGGCGCGTGCATTTTGCAACCCCCTTTCCAAGAACTAGCTGCAAGCTTTGTCCTTTTCCGCCTTCCGTCCCCGGAAATCCCGCAAGAAACTCCTCCACCCAAGAAAAAGCTGGCTCCTGCCATCTCCTCACGAGTCACGAGTTTGGTGATGCTTTGAGGCGAGCACAGTTCTTGTGAACGTCGCAGTGGGGAGGGGTGAAATCCGGGATCTCTGTCAGTCAGGCTCGGGTGGGTGTTTCCTCGCCGGAGATGGAGGGGAATTTGCCGCCGCCGCCAACCCTGATCCCAGGCGGAGGCGGAGGCGGAGGCGGAGCCCACTTCGATCTGGGGCAGCCGTTCCACTTCGCCGCCCAGCCCCAGGCGGCGGTCCAGGTTCACCAGGGGGGCGTCTTCGCCGTCCCCGCCGCGAACCAGATGCCGGAGCTCGGCAATGCGGTGAAGGTCTCGCTGAGCGACGAGGAGGACGCCGACGACGGCCACCTCGACCACGGCAAGGCGGAGGCGGCCGCCTCCCCGTGGCACCGGGTCAAGTGGACCAGCGGCATGGTCAAGCTGCTCGTGACGGCCGTGTCCTACATCGACGAGGACGTCGACGCGGACTACGGGACCAGCAGCGGGAGGAGGAAGCACGCCCTGCTCAAGAGGAAGGGCAAGTGGAGGCTGGTCTCCTCGGCCATGGCCGAGAGGGGTTTCGCGGTGTCGCCGCAGCAGTGCGAGGACAAGTTCAACGACCTCAACAAGAGGTACAAGAGGCTGACCGAGATCCTCGGCCGGGGAAGGGCTTGCCAGATCGTCGAGAAGCACGAGCTCCTTGACCAGGTGAGCCTATCTGGGAAGCTCAGGGAGGAGGCCAAGAAGCATCTCAACTCCAAGCATCTGCACTACGAGGAGATGTGCTCCTACCACAACAGGAACCGCATCTGCCTGCTTGATGATCCTGCCCTTCGGAGGTTCCTGCGGATGGCGCTTAGGGGTCCAGATGAACAGGGAAAGAAGTGCTTGTTTGGCTATGATGATGACGATGATCAGATGTTGCTTTCTGATGATGATGATTATTATGAGGATGATGAGTTGCATGACAATCTGGAGGCCAGTGCTGAGGATCATGGTGTTCACAGAGTTCATGCCACCAAGAAACTGAAGCATGATCATGGGGAAGGACATTGTGGGTCTCATCTGTCTGAAGTTGCAGCCATTGACATGAACAGAATGTTCTCTGAAGGATCTGGTGGTCCATCTGCTGAGAAGAATTTAAGTGCTGTGCGTGCTCAAATCGAGAGAGAACGTCTGGATATAAAATCTCAGATGCTGAGAATTGAACAGAGGCATTTCAAATGGCTCAAGTTCAGCAGGGAGAAGGACAGGGAGTTGGAGAAAATGAAGCTGGAGAATGAAAAGATGAAGCTGGAAAATGAGCGATTGGAGCTGGAGCTGAAGCTTAAGGAAATTGAGATGGGCATCAAACCAACAAGGATTTAGTGATTGCAGGATGTAAGTGGTAGAGCTAGAGAACTCCTAGAGTTTCTGGTAATCCTTTTGTCTATTGCAGTAGCTTACAAATTAGGATATGTCACATTACATAGTTTCATCTTTGCTAACTGCATATCAGTTAAGTTAATGACTCTTCTGTTGTTAAGCGTTTACAATAAGTACAGTTTGACATCTGAATATGGTGCTTAATGTTATCATGTTATCCATCTCACTGCGATTGGCTGTATGCTATGCTTTGATTGAGCGCTGTGCATTTCCTGTTCTGTTTGCTCTGTTCCATTCTTATATGATATCTTTGCATTATTTGAGGTTCTGACCTTGCTGGTACAGCTACTGCAGGATAAGATGTTGTGTTGTCTCAGTGTGCTTTGTGAATACCATTAGTACATCAATATCAACAAAGAGTTTGTTGTCTTCACTCATGCTTTCCAGGTTGATTTGATCTAAGATAATGTGAAGTTTCAGAAATGCTGTGTTTTTCCGATGAGGTTTGCTAGTGCAGTACTGGGTATTCATCTCTTTGAGCGACCATCTAAAGCAAGGTTCACTTGTTTTGACTAATGGTGGGCTGAAAGCCTAGAACATTCCTGTTATTTTAATATGTTCTTACATCTGTTTGTATTTGTGATGTTGATAGTGTCCACTTCGTATATCATAAGCTGACAGTAGTTCTGGGTGTGGTAGACAGAGTGCTATGTTTTGTGAAAAAGGGAGGAAGAGCTTGTACTTGCTTCCTTTCAGGTCCACCTGCTGCTTTCTGGCCTTCTAGGGCAAAGATTGGAATATGGTACTTATATTTCTTTTGCATTCGATTAGCTGTGTATTTGTGTGTCACTGTTGGGCAGAGTTCATTTCCTCTTTCGTATAATGACATGTCTGCAATTGTTTGAGGGTCTTTTCTGGATCAAACTGCTAGTACCCAAATCATTTGTGTAGAAATATCACTATTACATCAATATCACCAAAGCGTTAGTTGTCCTCACCATGTTTTCGTCGTTCGATTTTAAAATAAGGTACTGTACAGTTCCAGAAACCAGTTTCCACCAATGTTTCTCATCAGCTGGACTCATGTCCTTGCAACATGCTATGTCAAAAGGTCTTTTCTGAAATGACGAAAAGGGCAGTAGCATCAGCTGTTCATTTTTATCAGCTAGGTGTCTTGAAAAGCAGGTTCTGCATTTGGTTTGGCAATTGGTGGACTACATCTCGAGCTAGTTTATTCTAAACATTATGCTCTGTTCTATGCTCTTTGTGGTGCGGGTGCTGCCCTTTTCCGTGTAATAACCTGATCCTACTCCCTGATGTGGTAGACAAGAGTGCCTGGTTTTGTTGAAAAGCGATGAACACTCTGCGCTTGCAACTTGCCTTTCATGTTTATCTGCTGCTTTGCCGGCAATCGAAATGTTTTGACTTGAAAAGTTTAAAGTGTTTCTGAAACTCCCTGCAGTGGAGATATGATGACGACGATGATATGTGTTCTTCAGTTCTCGTCGTCGCTCACAAAAATGTCTCTGAAAAACAGAAACAATGCTTTCAAATGTCTACCAAAAAAAATTGCGAAGCTGTGCATACCATGAAACGAACTGCTTGTTTTCTGATACTGATAGTACACATCTGGAACACCAATCATGGTGACAAATAATCATCACCTATTCATCTCAGACAGACTGGATGTTCTCTGATCCAGATACAGGAACCATGATTGCAACCCGAATACTCGTAGAACGACCAAGGGAATCACTTATGGTCATCATGCCTGGAAGGGCCCCTGACGAACCAATGCAATGAGAACTAAAGACGCCGTCTTTTCCATTTGAAAATAATTTTAAAAAAAAAAACTGTATTTTGCATATGGAAATTCAGAGAGTGCATTGGCTGGTCCCAGGTGTGGAATCAGAGAATTCTGATCAGTGCTACGCTGGAGATGCTCAGCATGGCCAGCACCTGTACAGCATGTCTGAGGTGTGCTGTATGTATGAGTCTCCTACTCCACCTCGCGTTTTGTTTCGCTTACTGGAGTATTATACGTCTGCAAGTCTGCAACTGCAATATGATACACTACCACTATGGAGAAGGCCGGAAAGGGCAGGCTGTGTTCTCTGTTGTATAATGGAGACGCGAGCTGCCCGGCCGGCCGGGTCCAGCGCCCCGGGACGAATGTCGGAGGGGCCCTGTCCAGCCCTATGCCCTGATGAGAGGCCTAAAAAAGCCTTAAAGAGTCGCGCGCTTTTGCAGTTTCTCAGCTAGCGCTGCTGATGCCGAGGCCGGCCGGCGGAAAAGATACTGCCCACTTTCAAGAGTCTCCTCTCAGTCTCACTACATATACACATTTTGTTCTCTGTTATCTTCCTCTCTCTCTCTTCTCAAGACTTGTGTAGATTAATCCATCTATCGCCTCTAGTGAGTGTTGTGTTGCTGTCGTCTCTCTTGGCCATGGGAGCGTGCGCGACCAAGCCGGGTGACCTCAAGGTCAAGGGCGACGCGCCGCTGGTCGTGGAGGACGCCGCGGCGCCACTGCCGGCTGCCGACGAGAAGACGAAGGCCGCCGAGGTCGACCAGGCCGATGTCAGCCGCCGGAGGTCTCTCAGCGTCCTGCTCAAACAGGTAAGCAACTTCATCCCCTTTTGTGTGCTCAACTCGAGTGACAGTGGCACCAAGCTTCAGCTGTCTCGAGTAACCAATCGCTGCGCTTGCTGCCTCTTGTACACAACACAGGACGCGGAGGCCACTGATGGGGAGGCCGACCAGCAAGAGGCAGACAAGGTCGTGGGCGTGGCTGAGGAGGAGCCAGCGAGTGCTGCTGCCGCTGCCGCTGCCGGGGAAGAAACGATGGGATCACCGCAAGCACCAGTGCAGGCCACGGTCGACGCAACAACCGAGCACGACGGCACGGCCGAAGAACTCAAGGATGATGATCTTCCCAGTGGCGACGCACATGCGGCGGCGGAAGAAGAGAAGCGGGTGGATCCTGAATCTGTCCATGTTGCTGCTGTCACTGTCACTGCTGCTGCCCCAAGTTCTGAGGAGAGCAAGGTTGCTGCTGCTGATGCTGCGGCCGCCCCAATTTCTGAGGAAAGCAAGGTTGCTGATGACGATGGTGCCTCTGCCTGAAAAATAGGACATCGTGTTGTGATTCTTTGTTCGTTCCTCTCTCATTTTCTTTTTCTTATTTTTTCGCTGGCGAGGTACTACGCTAGTACGCTTTAATGTCGCGAGATTGATAGCAAGGTTCCTGCTGCTGCTGCTGCTGCTCTGGAACAGTGGGAAACACTGCTGTCTTGCTCCGTTGTGTTCTGGGCCGGGGTGTGCATCGCTGGATTTTATTGTTGTTTCAATTGATTTTTCTAGGAGGTACTCCGTGCAATCAAGCTGTATTTTCTATGATGCTTCGAACGACTTACATTTGCAATTAGAGGAGACTATACTCGTAACTGGGGCACATCGAACACACCCGGCCAAGGTGTTGCTGCTCTGATTGTGGGGGCTCTGCGCTTAAATTTGCAATCAGCGCTTGGTGTTTCTGAATTCTGAAGCACTCCCCTCTCTCTGATGGGAGATCGATTACCTCGTATTTGCATGATGAACTAAGGTAATTGGATTTTCAATCTTTGTGTTAAAAAAAGAGAAAATTTTATTCTGATAAGCCGCGTCCTCAACCACCCCTTATTACAAGTTTAGCCGCCGGCTGATAACAGCGAGATCTCAAAAGAGCAAGCAAAGAAAACATAGAAAAAAAAAATTCATGCACCAAACTAAGCGCTATGCCTATTAAAGAGAATCATTCGAACTTGAACAAAAAAATCTTCATTGATGCCATTTCTAACATATGACATGCCCACTTTAGGTTTAGCATGTCCTTCTCCTTATGAAGGAGACACCAAAAGTATGACTAGCACGTAGTCTTGAAAATAACTTGTAAATACAAATATATCCTCTTTTTTGTCGAAAACTTCACCATTTCGGTTCAACCAAATACTTACGTACGCACAAACATGGGATCGCAATTTATAGTCTATACACCCTCCATTCCAAAAATATCAACTTGTACAATTTTCAAGTCAAACTATTTTAAATTTGATAAACCTTATACAAAAGGGAGTTTCATTTTTTGTTTTGAAATGTTTTTGAAAACATATTTAGACATTGATTAAAATGCTTTAGAAATTGTTTACGATTTTTTTTCTAGATTTTTTTGTATTTTTATAGTGATTAAAAGTATTTTTTTCCAAAACTTGCAGAAACCCGACATGCTTCTTAATTGTCATCAACTTCCTGATCAGTCATCAAGCTAACTAGAGGGCGAAGGATCCTCGAAAACATGCTCGATTACAGCCTCATAATTGCACTGCCATCTGATTTGCACAATCCATAAGCCATTTACCGATTTACACAGTTTAGAAATCTTCATGGATATACCGTTTAAAATATCAAGTGTTTAATTTAAGAATCATCGGTTTTTGTCAAACAAAAGGAGTTTTTATTTATTTGAGAGCTCTAATATCCACGCTTGACGTAATAATTCCAAGTAGCAATATTGTTTTCTTTAAAATAAGCTTAACCTAAAATAAATGAATTCAAAATATCAAGTGTTTAAGAACCAATGATCAGTTTATTGAATAAAAAGAGTTTTATCCATCTGAAAACTCTAATATTCACACTTGACCAAGAGACATGTAATGCCTAAATAGTTAATTTAAATAAGGTTGACTTAGGAGAAAGGGTTTAAGAACCAATGATGTATATGTTGAATAAGAAGAGCTTTTCTCTAGCCGAAAAAAAGTTAATATTCACGCTTGACTAAGAGATATGGAATATCTAAACAATTAATTTGGTCCGCTCATGAAGTGCAGGAATCGATACATTTGCTTATAATTGTTAAATTATATGAATAAATATCAATTAAGTTTTTAAGTTTATAAAAACTTCCTTGCAAAAAGTTTGTCCTTCATTATGTTTATAGGTTGTTTGGTTAAAAATTATTTTATTATGGAAAATAATTTATTAATTGTGTGTATATATTCTACTGTGAATAAAGTTTTATTATATATGTGCATAGCGCATGTCCACGTCGGAATAAAAGCCACATAAAACAAATGATAAAAGAGTGAAATGGAAGAGGAAAAACCAAAACGAAGAAACGAGGCGAGGAAGAAGGAAAAAAAAAACGAAAATGAAGAAAGTACCGTCTGTGAACGTCGAGCACTGGATCCGGATGCCTCACCGCTCGGTGCAGATGGGCCACGGTCGATTCGAAGTGGGCCGCGCGTTCACGTCTCTTCACGCTGGTCGCCGGTCAGCACGCACGGTGCCGACTGCCGAGGACGATTGGCGTGCATGCCCGCCCCCATTCCTCTCCAAAATCTGTTTCGTTTCGTTTCGTTTCCTCAGATGGCGTGCCTCCCGTGTCCCCAATTTGACGCTGAGCCCTAGCGGATCTGCAGCTGTCTCGCCGGCAATTGCCAAGGAAGGGATGGACCTGGCGCCGCCACTGAATTTTTTATTTTATAATTTTTCTATAATTTATTATGATTTTTTAAAGATTCAGCGGAAATAAATAAAAAAAGACAAAGACAAAATCACCTTCTAAAACCACTCTAGTGGGTTATTTGACCAGTTTTAAAAGTTTAGGGATAGCGGTTTTATAGTTTGGGAATGAAATATTCCACTCTAGATAGTTTAGGGGTTGTTATTTAGACTTTTTCCTTTTCATATTTGTGTACACACATTGTTTCCCTGCAAAACTGATCTTAGATATTTTCCAGTTTAAATTGTCTTATTTTCCCTGCCTCTGAGTACAACTGATCTGAGTTTAACTTTCTGCATAGTTGCTTTTCGATTGGGCTACAATGACTCAGTTGCTCTTGAGTCATGGACTGCCAGGGGCCTTGAGGCATGGATTCTATTGGTGAGAGTTGAGCCAAACAGGCTTGCTGGTGTTGTGCTAAATACCACTTTTGCAAGTCAGGCTTGCGACTAGACTAAGCTAGAAATAGTAGTCAGTATATCTTTTTTTGATGAATCTGATAGTCAGTATATCTGCCCTTAACAAAAATCTACTGTGATTGATTTTACGCAAAGAGGGCTTGGTTCCCCTGGTTTAGCATGTATGTTAGTTTGCTGATAGGACAAAATTCCATTGGCAGATGGCAGGGAGTACATAGAAATAGAAGGTGAGATAAACAAAATTCCAAAAACGCACAAAATAACAAACACAGTTTGAACAAAAGCTCAGCCAGGAGACTGAAGTGCTGGATCGTATTTACTACTGAGCACCATCGGTTTGCTACCTTTTCGTTCAGGATATGTACTACTTCTTGAAGGACTCTAAGCACAATCTTGGTGTCAAAATCACATGCTCACAAGAGGCAGAGCCCCTAGGGACTGCTGGCCCTCTTGCACTTGACAGGGATAAGTATGTGTTTAGATCTGGTGAACCTTTCTTTGTCCTAAATTGTGATATTACCATTTTGCCGAGCTCATGGGATTTCACAAGAGCCACGGTGGTGAAGCTACAATCATGGTCACAAAGGTAAGTCCCTGCAGTCACTGTCTTGTACAACCATTTTTCAGATAAGCGAACTGTTGTGTGAGTATAGGTGGACGAACCAACAGAGGAAGAAACTGGAAGGGTGGAACGTTTTGTCGAGATGCCAAGAACATTTGTGGTCTATAAAATCAATGCAGGGATTTAGCTGTTGGAGTAACATCATTGTGCATACGATGTCATTGGGTCGGCATCTGCAGGATGCACTGGGTACTGCAATGTCTGGATGCAATCTTGACGGTGAACAATGAATTGGTTTCCACTGCAATCACTGCATGATAAATGGGAAAATAAAGGACATGCAGTTTGTCGTTTTTCTTTTTTGAAAGGGAAGGACATCCATGCAGTTGGAATCAAGTCAAGAATGGTAGGTGAAAGCCAAACCTAGAGACGAGTTTGAGAGCTGATGGATGGATGTACCCCGCACATTGCAATGCATTCGCTTTGTCCTGAGCACGCGGATGTGCATGAAAGCAGCAACTTCTCTTTACGCTCTGCTTTGCGTGGTGTTAATCAGAAAGGGAGACAGAAGAAGTAAAGAGCATGGGCTAAATAAAAGGAAGAGGGCAAGCTTTTGTTTACAGAAATAAAAAGGGTGCAGCTTTTATCTCTAGTTCTCTACTTCATCGATCTAGGCCAGATACGCGTAGGGATAATATAATTAATAACGAGTTAATTTTAGTTCTAATAACTTTTGGTCACGGTACGGTGTTACGACCTAAAATTTTCGTCACGATGTGAGCAGCTAGCTGGCTCAACAGCTCAACCAAGAAGACATGATGCTGCCGTATTAGATTAACACACAGGGATAGGTGATATATATTGGCAAGTGCTGGATCAGATTGTAATTAAGTGCTTTCAGAACACAGTTATGACAGGCACGCATATCTTGCAGCAGCAGCACTAGATACATTGTGCACAGCAGTTGCGTCAGGTAAAGGGTGAAGCCGGCTTCAAGGTGCCATCCTCCACGAACGCCAGTCTCAGCGTGCCCTCGTCGATCTGTTGCACAAAGAGCTGGTCGGTGTCGGTGGATCAATTAATTCCCGGCGATGGTGCCGACTGCCGAGTGAGGAGTCTCACGGCGGCCTGATTTGAGGCTGCGCCCTGCCCTCTGCAGCTTGTCACGCTCTCGTTGCATCATTTTGCCCTGAAGAAGTTTATTATTTTGCCCTGTGGCACCGTGTTACAACGTATTTATGTGTTATATGTCGCATGAACGCGGCCGCTCTCTACGTTTCGAGTTAGGACTCTACTATCACTACTGCATATACCATGCATGCAATGCTTTTGGTGCACATGGCACATGTGCATGAGTATATCCATATTGCTTTACTACTGGCTATAGCATAGTATACTACTATGCTGCTAGTGTCAATATTCTCAAAAGGATGACAGGAACGACGTGCGTGGCAGATAAAAGGAAGACTTGACGTGGCTTTGTTTACAGAGGATTAGAAGAGGGTTCAGGGGGCACAGAAAGAAACAAACCAGAGAAAGGAACAAGCTTTGTCTCTCCTGCTACTGCTACTTTTTAAACCGCATGCATCTAGGCTAGATTAAAATCCCAAAAAACGCCATCATCACCATGATCCCCAGCAGCAGCGGCACTACACGGGCGCCTTCAACCGAAGCAGCGGATCCAACCTCCTGAAAAACCACAAGATTATCATCGAGAAACAAGTTAGACACAGTTAAAATGGAACACTAGGGAATGGCACATGAGGTGATGATTGTTTTTTCCTTTGTTCACCAATATTACTACGAGTTTTAAAAGTTACTGTTGACAAACAAAAAAGTTACTACTAAGGCCTTGTTTAGTTCCCAAAAAATTTTGCAAAATTTTTTAGATTCCCTGTCACATCAAATCTTTAGACACATGCATGAAGTATTAAATATAAACAAAAATAAAAACTAATTGCATAGTTTGGTCGGAATTGACGAGACGAATCTTTTGAGTCTAGTTAGTCCATGATTGGATAATATTTGTCAAATACAAACAAAAGTGGTACTATATTCCTATTTTGTAAAATTTTTTGGAACTAAACAAGGCCTAAAATGGAGAAGGGAAAGTAATGAAGGGAGTGTATGGTGCATGATGGAAGTATGGAACCCATGCATGCAGTGCAGCGCAATGGGCCGCGGCGTGACCCGTGAGATCGCACTACTACGTGCAGCAGCACCACGCCCACCACTACCCACCTGCCGCTTTTCTCCGGGCGCGGGCATGGGCAGGATGGTGGCCGTGTCCGTGACGCCGCGCGGGACCGCCACCGCGGGGCTGCTACTGATGATCGCCGTGGCGCCCCCGGAGTCCGGCGCCGGCGCCCCGGCGGTGGGGGCCCTGGCGGGGCCAGCCAACGACGGAGCCGCCGCGGGCGCGGCCGTGGACGCCGGCGGGTGCGCGGCGCGGCGGACCTCTCCCCTGCCCCGGCGCCACGACGACCGCTCCGTCGGCAGCTTGGGCCGCATGTCGTCGCCGCCGCCGCCGTGGACCGGCGCCGGCGCGGCGAGCGGGGACGGGGACAGGCCCGACAGCTCCGGCGAAGGGTCCGGCACGATGACGGCTAGCGGGACCTTCTTCTCCTCGTAGCCGCCGCCGCCGCGCAGCTGAAACGTACACATCGTTAAGCTGCACTGTAGCGTAGCTGCGAGCTGCTAGTGCAGCGAACAATGGGCGTGCGGTGCATGTCTGTCTACGTACCTTGAAGGCCTGCGATGATGTGTGCAGGAGCTGGACGCAGAGCAGCAGCGCGAGGAGCGTGCAGGAGCACCGCACGCGCACGGGCACGGGCACGGGCACGGCGTTGCAGAGCAGCGTCGTCGTCACAGCACCCATCGTTTCTTCTCCTTCCCTCCTGCAACTGCAATCAGCTCACTCTTTGCTTCAGCTCCTGCAAGCTGCAATGCTGGTGCTCTTGCAGTCGGCGCGCGCCTTGATAATGAGAGTGGTGAAGCTAGAGGAGCCTTTGAGGGCGTTGTTGAAGAAGAAGAAAGCGGGGGCACACGATGGTGGGGAGCATCCCCGAGCAGTGCAGTGCACTGGACACTGGTGGTGGGTTGGGTGACCTGTGCGCAGGTGCAGGGGCAGAGTGCAGACTGCAGAGGAGAGGGCAGCTAAAAAAGCCAAAGCCCAGAGCCCAACGGGCACAGCAGCACCCTCCTCCACTCTAGTCTAGAGTCGAGAGCACAAGAGGTCAAGAGCTAGGTGAACACAAAGCAAAGCCTGCCGCCGCTAGGTAACAACGACAACAAAGCCGGGCAGGAGGTAGCAGGCTTTATTAGCCTACTTTTAGGCCACCATGATGATGGGGTAAAGGGTTATGTTAATCCCTGGTCAGATCTGCGCTCATCTTCATGCTGATTTGCGTCTAATCGTCCCCCCCGGCCTTTAGCAGGGTGATTAAAAG
>Ga0182004_10003838_pt1 | contig 12017 bp, 4 predicted proteins | sample Sormic07211540_1_FD_120479 | JGI IMG/M metagenome (GOLD analysis project Ga0182004, IMG submission 120479) | Endophyte microbial communities from Sorghum bicolor roots, Mead, Nebraska, USA - 072115-40_1 MetaG | ecosystem: Host-associated > Plants > Roots > Unclassified | place: USA: Nebraska... | reverse complement strand
GCACTCTTTCTCCTAGTGGTAAAAAAATAAATACGATACTCTGGATAATTTCCCGGGTGAAGTGCTCATCGATATCCGTGCGCTTGCGGATCAATTCCTTATTGCGTTCCCAAATATCAACAGTCACCATATTACACTATCCAGGACCAATTTGTGGGTTCGGCAGGCACAGCTAGTACCCGAGGACCATTCCGGCAACTGAGGTATCCAAGGTATACCAAGGTTGCGCGCCGTGCCCTCGTCGTTCTCCTCAACCATCACAATTACAGCGCATAGCTGCTTGACTCTCGGCCCGGATAGTGTTCAGGCTTTATAGTCGGAATGACTTATCCTTCCAGTTAAGTGTGGGGCATGCGTTCAATATGACAAGAGGGCCGTCGACGATTGGTCCTTAATCAACATAGGCGGGGATAGATAGGCCCCCAAGACCTCCATGCCTTGTTGCTTCTCTATCATCGTCCCGCTTGGTCTCCAATTATCCATCATCATCACTTGGTTATTTCCACGATAGCATATGTAGCCAAACTTTTCAGGTGTCCACCTATCTTGCTCAGGTGACAGGACATCACCTGGCTTCTATCGGTCTAAGCATAGTTAAGCATTTAGATTCAATCCTGAATCTACATAGGGTTATAGGTATATTTGCTGGAGGAGTGATATATGCAGCAAGGATTTCGCCCAACTCCTATACTTAATGCAACAATACATATATAACATATATTCTCAATTGCATTCAAAAGTAGTGGGAGACTTATAATGCTCCGGGGCTTGCTTGGGATCAAAACTGAGTCTGTTCAGTTGGTTGCTCCGTCTTGGTGACATCTAAGGTCAAACACTTGCTTAGTCCTTCCACTTTCGAGATGGGTCCACCAAACACCATCTTCAAGTTTGATTCCACATAATGTCCTTCGCGTGGTTCATCTAGCGTACCTAGATGAGATGCAAGATGCAAGTGCATGAATATGGAGAATAGTACCACAAGATGTATCACATAAGACTATACAAGACACAAGCATCTAAAGTTATTTAACTAACATCACACAACTAACTATAGAGACCAAGCATATCAATCATGACACAAGTTTAACAAAGTTACAAGTGTATTACTTAATGACCATTAAAGACATGAATCACACTTAGCACACACAAAGTGACGCAACCATGCATTCATGCATTTTCAGCAAATGTGGACATACATACAGAAGCTCGGTAAATAAATCATAATTGGAGTTATATAACTCCCAAGGATATGCAACAGGACATTCTGGAAAAATCATAAAATTATCTACAATTCATATTTAATCATCTTAGCATGATTCACATGTTAACCAAGTCAAACATGCATGACCATAGAATGTGGTCCAGGAATTTTCAGGGAACAAGTATTTCAAAGGATGAACTTCATACCACTGTAACTCATAAACCATCTAGCCAAATAACATGAAACTTCACCACAAGATAGACTAATAATTTATCTACATATTTTATATAGACACATTTCACAGTAAACATCATTTATACCATGGAATTAGTTGTATAAATAAAACTGCTCATGCTGCCCAACAGTAGGGGTACAATTACAAACAGAACACTGAAAGGCAACTCAAGGAAGCATAACTGGAGTTGTAGACCTCTAGAAAACATGATTTTTATCTTTTTGGAAAGCTTATAAAGTTACCTACAACTTTCTTATTATCATTTAAAGATGATTCCATAGTTAACAAGGTTAATTAATCCAAGGAAGACATCTCTGTCCAAAACATAGACGGAATCTGTCATGCCAAATTAAAAAGCCATAACTTCAATTTCACAAGTTCATAAATTATTGTTATGTACACTATGGAAAGCTTACTAAATGGTGACCAACTTTGTTATAAACACCTACAGCTAAATCTACCATTAACAAGGTCTTATATTACAAACAATGCAATCCTGTCGGGGTTTAGACAGAAACTGGAACAGTAATTTAAACCACTATAACTAAACATGTGCTTAACAAAAAATTGTGATCTTTAGCTTTCTGGAAATCTTATGAAAAGTGAAACAACTCATATATTTTCATGCAGGCATGATTCACAACCTAACTGAGCCAAACAATACAAACAAGCATATCTACTCAGAATAGGAGCAAAGCAACACAGGGCATTTGTTATTTTTATAGCTCTTAATCTATTATGCCTAAATTCATGAAACTTTTACCAGACATAAAACATCATATGAAAGCATGCCAAAATAATTTCACATTTACTTGAGCAATACTACTGCAGTTATGAAAAAGACAAGTACAACAAGCAATTAAAACCTAACTGCATAAATCTATTTTTACGGCTAAAACTTGAAACTAAACCATGCCATATTATAGATCTACTGCATAGAGAATTTCACAAGGATTCCAAAAAGTCCATGTTTACTATTTTACGACGTTTCTAGCATTTTCTATGAACTAACAAAGTTCAACCAAAAATCTGCAAAAAACAAAAGAAAAGAAAAACATATATTGCATGGGAACCCTGGATTTTTCCTGAATCAATTTCAGTCCACAAGTACTATTCATCTGAGTCCTTGCTTCGTATCTGGAACCCTGATTTTTACTCTATTTGTACCCGAGATCCTTCTTCCTCCTCCTTACTTACGGAACAAAGCAGACATGGCATGACTGGCTCGGGGTCACCAGGATTCGACCGACTGATAGCAAGGGAAGTGAGCTGCGGCGCTAGGGCACGCCACAGCTAGCTCACTCCTGCATGAGGGCACAACTTAGTGCTGGCGGCCAGGAAGACCTTTGCTGCTTAGCTATGGAGGCCATGGCCATGGTGCCCTTCACAGAGGAGAGCGAGGCGAGATAGGAAAGCGCTGGAGGAGTGGAGGAGGATGGGGAGAGTGCTCTGGTGCTCGTCCTCATCCACACAGATAGAGGCAAGGGCGAGGTGGAGGTGGCAGCCATGGTGGGACAAGCTCTGCTGCATGACATCCACGTCGCCATTTCATCGAACACGTGGCGGGCAACAAAGTAGCCAAGGTGGGACGCCAATTCAGGCTACTTCTGGGTCAAATCGGACCTTGGGCTGAAAATAAAGTTTAATCATCTCGCCGTGCTCTACAACTTTCATTAAGGTTGCTCGGCCATTAGATCAACAAATTAAGAGATAATTAGATGCCAAGTCACGAGTGTCAACCTATTGATGGAGATTAACAAAACCAAGAATTGATGATCCAAACCATGTCAAACTTGATGCAACTCTTTATATGACCTTCTCCAAACAATTATCCACAACTTTTATTTTTGGACCTACTTGAGTGGCTTAACAAAAACATGAGAACGCGACATGCCAACGGGTTCACGTCCGGTTAGCGATAAAATAATCTTTTGCTATTTTGGGAGCTATTTTTGGACATCCAAATGAACTCCAAATTTTGTGAAACTTGATCCATTGCTTCCAGCAAAAAGAGTACTCCAACTCATATTTAGGAATCCAATTGATTTACCACATGAATTTGGATGCTAAAATGTCACAAAGAAGGTAACTCACTGCTGTACTTCCAGGGACTTAGAATTATTTCTCAGGGCTGAATAGCAGCAGCTGATTCAAACTTCGAGCCTCTGTTTGAACTATTTGTATGCTGATTTGGTTCTTGGCCCTAGAACAATATTTGCTCTACAGAAGCTAAGCTACAACTTTCATTTAAGGTCAAACCTCATAACTGCAATAGAAGTTAATATTTTACTTTGGTCAAAGCAGCAACTTGATAAAGCTCAAAATAGTGTTTTAGGCCAATTGAAGCATTTCCTTGGCACAAGCTCAACAAGAACCTTTCATGACTTTTGTTGTATAATTCATCTAGAGTCATATGAGCATGTTTTCAAGGGTTGGTTGATGACCCATGATTCTATTCCCTTAATAGAGCTATTCCAACAAGGATATAACTTACCATTTCAAGTGACTTCTTGATTCTAAACTTCACCAAAATATTCCAGGAACCAACATAGATTGAGATGGATATGAGACACATGAAAAAGGTGCCACTAGAAGCATCCAAGCATACGTTTTAAAAAGGGGCCTATATGTAAGCCGAGGTGCATCATCCAAGTCCAAGTTCTGTCTTACTTTCATAGATTGACTATGACCTCTTTGTTACCATTGAACTTGTCATGTTTGAGCTCAAACCTAGTACTTAGCAAGTGACAAACACCTGAGGTGTTACAGCTTATAATAGAACCGCCCAATTTAAAAGAGATCAACTATGAAAAACTCCCACCAAAGCAGTTGCTTTAACAAAATCGAACTCTCATAAACCCGGTAGTCTGTGAAATCACGAGGGATATTTTGTTACCATCATACAAGCCAAGATCGTAGTGATTCAACATAACAAGTCATATGTTACATCCATTTCACAAGTAGTTGACATCCATCGGAGTTCAATATAGTTATTACAAGTTGAGTTAAAAGGTAGCGGAAGCAAAGTAATTTGAAACTAATATTACCATTATTTCAAATACATGCCAGTATTCAGGTCAACTCCAACAAAAGCAGCACAGATGAGGTAACTAAGAAGGATGATGCCCATGATCTTACTCCTCCACTTATGGTAGGAGTCATCCAAATCTTACAGTAGCCATGATACCTCACAACCTGCAACAAGTGGGAATAAACCCTGAGTACAAGAAGGTACTCAGCTAGACATACCCGTCATAAACCAGAAATAATATGACACCAAGGAGTATGCAAGGCTTTATTGGTGGGGCTAGCTTGACAACACTTTTTCCATAAAAAGCTTAAGTTATAGGTAAGTAACTTTTTAGGTATTTAGCTCAAGTTAATAATCATTAACCTATCATCTACATTAGCACCTGTACTAGAGCAATCACTTGATTAAGATACAATAGTAGTACCCATATTAGATCTAGCATTTCCAACATCATCATCATACCATAACCATCCAAGTGTTCCGTAAACATTACTATAAGAATGGGGCCCAAGTCAAGTGCTCACTATCTAGGAGCAATGGCGATTTGAATCGATTTCTAACCAGCTGGCAAGTTATTCCCCACACAAATCACACTCACTAATTAAGTGAGCTATAGGTCACTATATTACACAATCCAGGACCAATTCGTGGGTTCGGCAGGCACAGCTAGTACCCGAGGACCGTTCTGGCGACCGAGGTATCCAAGGTATACCAAGGTTGCGCGCCGCGCCCTTGTCACTCTCCTCAACCATCACCAATACAACGCATGACATCTCAATTCCTCGCCCAGATAGTGTTCAGGCTTCACAGTCGGAACAACTTATCCTTCTAGTTAAGTGTGGGGCATGCATTCAACATGACAAGAGGGCCCATCAATGATCGGTCCTTATTCAACACAGGCCGGGATAGATAGGCACCCAAGTCCTCCATGCCTTGTTGCTTCTCTATTATCGTCCCGCCCGGTCTCCAATTATCCATCCTCATCACTTGGTTATTTCCATGATAGCATATGTAGCCAACCTTTTTAGGTGTCCACCTATCTCGCTCAGGTGACAGGACATCACTTGGCTTCTACCGATCTAAGCATGGCTAAGCATTTAGATTCGATCGTGAATCTACATAGGGTTATAGGTATATTTGCTGGACAAGGAGTGATATATGCAGCAAGGGTTTCGCCCAACTCCTATACTTAATGCAACAATACATATATAACATATATTCTCAATTGCATTCAAAAGTAGTGGGAGACTCATAATGCTCCGGGGCTTGCCTGGGATCAACACTGAGTCAGTTCACTTAGTTGCTTCATCTTGGTGACATTTAAGGTCACAACCCTTGCTTAGTCATTCCACCTTCGGGATGGGTCCACCCGACACCGTATTTGGGTTTATTCCCACACCATGACCTTCACGTGATTAATCTAGCGCAGCTAGATGAGAAGGAAGATGCAAGTGTATAAATATGGAGAATAGCAACACAAGATGCATCCCATAAAAGTATGCAAGACACAGGCATCCAATGTTATTTAGCTAATATCACACAACCAAATATATAGAGCAAACATATCAATCATGACACAAGTTTTACAAGGTTACAAGTGTATTACTTAATCACCATTAAAGACATGAATCACGGTTAGCACATACCAATTAAAGCAATCAAGCATTCATGCATTTTCAGCAATTCTGGACATACATGCAGTAACTTTGTAAATAAATCATAACTAGAGCTACACAGCTCCGAAAACTATGCAATAGGACAATATGGAAAGATTATAAAATTATCTACAATTCAACTTTAATCATATTAGCATGATTAACAAGTTAACCAAGTCAAACATGCATAACCACAGAATCTGGTCCAGGAACTTCCAAAGAACAAGCATTTCAAAGGATGAACTTCACACCACTGTAGCTCATAAACCACTTAGCCAAATGACTTGAAAATTTACCACAAGATACATTAGTAAGTTATCTACATCTTTTATGTATACATGTTTCTCATAAAACATTATTTATATCATGGAATTAGTTGCACAAATAAAACTGCTCATGCTGCCCAAACAGTAAAATTACAATTACAAACAGAAAACTGATTGGCAATTCAAAGAAGCATAACTGGAGTTATAGACCTCCAGTAAACATGAATCTTAACTTTTTGGAATGCGTATAAAGTTATCTACAACTTTCCTATTATCAACTAAGAATGAATCCATAGCTAACAAGGACAATTAACCCCATGAAGACATCTCTGTCCAAAACATGGACAGAGTCTGTCATGCCACATGAAACAGCCATAACGTGAGTTTCACATGTCCATAAATTATGGTTATGTACTTTCTAGAAATATTAGGAAATTTTTAACAACTTTATTGTAAACATCTAGAGCTAAGTCTACCACTTACAAGGTCTTACATTACAAACAATGCAACTCTGTCTGAGTTTAGACAGAAACTGGAACAGTACTCTAAACCACTATAACTAAACATATGCTTAACCAACAACTATTCTATTTAGATTTTTGGAAAGCTTATGAAAATTACTACAACTCATATACTTTCACCCAGACACGATTCATAACTCAACTGCGTCAAACAATGCAAACATGCAGATCCACTCAGAATAAGAGCAAAGCAACACAGGGAATTTGTTATTTTTATAAGTATTAATCTGTTATTCCTAAACTCATGAAACTTTTACCAGACATCAAATGTCATATTCCAAGCATGTCACAATAATTTCATATTTATTTCAGCAATACTACAGCAGGTATGAAAAAGACAAATATAACAAGCAATTAAAACCTAACTATATAAATCCATTTTTACAGCTAAAACTTCAAACTAAAACATGTAATATTATAGATCTACTGCAGATACAATTTCACAAGGATTCCAAAAAGTCCACATTTGCTATTTTACGGCTTTTGTAGCATTTTCTGTGCATTAACAAAGTTCAACCAGAAATTTGCTAAAACAAAAGAAAAGGAAAACAGATCTTGCATCGGGAACCCTGGACTTTCGATGAATCAAGCCAGCGCCCAGAAGTCCGTGGTTCGCATCTAAAACCCTGAACCCGAGATCCTTTTTGTTCTTCCAACAGACAACAGAGCGAACTGAGACGGGAGCGAAGGAGAAGGGAGAGGCTTGGGCTTCGGCCACCTGGCGATGCTGCAGGCAAGGAAAGGGGCGGCCAGGCCCTGGCCATAGCCAGCCGCAGCCACGGCAGCAGCACCACAGCACCAGGGGCGCAGCAGCAGCTGCAGCAGAGCGGCCATAGCGGAGCACGCTCAAAAACTCTCTGAGAGGGCGAGAATGATGAGCAGGGAGTAGAGGGGGATGTGGAGGCGAGTGAGTGAGGGATTGGTGAGCACTTCTGGCTATCCCATCACGAGATGGAGCACCAGCAGATGTGTAGCAATGGTGGGGACGCGCACTGGTGCATGGCGGCCACGAAGGCATATCGTGGAGCACGTGTCGGGCATCGATGTAGGGAAGGTAGGACACCGGTTTGGAGTTTTTCTGGGCCGAATTAGACCTTGGGCCAAAAATGAAGTTTGCTTATCTCGCTGTGCTCTACAACTTTTATTAAGACACCATGGTCATTAGAACAACTGAATAAGATAATTAGATGCCAAGTCACGAGTGTTAACGTATTGATGTTGATTAGCAAAGCCAAGAATTGATGATCCAAACTATGTCAAACTTGATGCAACTTTTTACATGACCTTCTCCAAACAATTATCCAAAACATTTATTTTTGGAGCAACTTGAGTTGCTTAACAAAAAAACGGGAACGCGGCATGCCAACGGGTCTACGTCTGTTTAGCGATAAAACAAACATTTGCTATTTCGAGAGCTATTTTTGGAGATCCAAATGAACTCCAAATTTGATGACGCTTGATCCATTGCTTTCATCAAAAAGGGTACTCCAACTCATATTAAGGAATCCAATTGAGTTACCACATGAATTTGGATAATAAAACATCACGAAGAGGCTAGGCGCTTCTGTCATATTGAGGGACTTAACCAAATTCTGGAGGTAGCAAATCAGCACTGAGTTGATTCTTGATAGCTCAATTTGACTAGGATAGGTATCATACTAGCTCATAACCCTTAAACAAAGTTTGTTCTACCGAAGCAAAACTACAACTTTCATTCAGGGTCAAACCTCATAATTGCAACAGAAGTCAAACTTTCACTTTGGTCAAAGCAGCAACTTGATAAAGCTCAAAATAGTGTTTTAGGCCAATTGAAGCATCTTATTGACATAAGCTCAACATGAACCCTTCATGAATTTTGTTGTATAATTCATCTAGAGACATTTAGGGATGACTCATGATTCTATTACCTTAATAGAGCTCATTTCATGTGACTTCTTGATTCCAAACTTCATCAAACTTTTCCAGGGACCAATATAGATTGGGATGGATATGAGACACATGAAAAAGGTTCCACTAGAATCACCCAAGCATATATTTTGAAAAGGGCCTACAAGTAAGCAAGTGTGCGTCATCCAAGTTTAAGTAAGGGCTTGTTGTCATAGACTTACTGTGACCTCTTTGTTACCATTAAACTTGTCATGTTTGAGCTCAAACCTAGTACTTAGCAAGTGACAAACACCTACGGTGTTACAACCTTCCCCCCTTAAAAGAATCTCGTCCTGAGATTCGGTGCAAAAGACTTTGAAGGGAAGAAAACAATGTCACACATCTCCCAATATCAGCGATAGCAGTAGGCTACCTAGATTCAAAGCTTAGAGAAGTTAACTTGAACCAAACATTTTCTAATACTTTCCTTTCATAGTAGACCTTTATCTAGAGAATTTCCCACTTTTTTTACTTCTGTGAAGCATTATTACTTTGGGAGGAATCTAAGACAGCACTGTCATGTGTACTTTGTTCCTGGTGTATAAACAGTGGGTTAGAGCATCAGGAGCCACCTATACCATTAGCTTTTTTAGTGAAACTAATGCAAGCCATAAGAACTTCGCACCAGGTCACAAGCTTCTAAGGGTTGCTCATTATAGTGGTTTCAGGCTCATTCACAAGATTTGAAAAGCAGTCCTCTACCAAAATGGCTGGAGTATAACTTCCCATGCATGCAGTTCTCTTTCTCTAGTGACAACATTGTACTTACCACCCGATTAAGAGAACGGTGAATGTGATAGCTGACTTTGTTGGTTCAACACCTTCCATGATCATTTACTTTAAGGGGATTCTTGTATCCAGACAACAAGACTTATCTAGGTTGAATCAGATGTAACTTTTTGGGTAACACATAGAAGCTACCCAAGGCATGTAAGAATTGGATAACCACTATTCAACCAACTAAAGAAATAGTGTACCACCAAGTAGGTTAAGCACGACCTTTCTTCATGATGTAGTTGCATAGGAGTTAGGTTGACTTGTACCATAGCAAAACTAATCCAGTGGAACTACTTTTGCCTTTGGGGCTTCCTTTTTAGGATGAGTCGGTAGGTCTGATATTGGAAATCTATTGATTGACACCTTTCAAATTGATTTTGACTTGCACTGGCAAAAATGGGTACAAAGAATCTTATTTCGACATATAACCACTATCTATACAGCAAGACATTGTTCATATTGTAATCCATAGCACAAAATCAAATACCACTTTCTACACAAAGGATGATCGATATCAAAAGGGAGATTGCAAATTTCTACCACTTTTGGGTTTTGGTTCATATTTCACCAATTACCACTCACATTTCCATGAAATTCAGTAGAAGTACAGATCCATGAGTCTTCTAACCTCTGTCCAAAATTTAGCTTAAACGGGTACCATTTGCGTAAGCAGAACACATACATACTAAACTTGTTTTGTGCTAAAACGGCAGCGTTCCGGACTGACAAGACATCCCTCAACTCCAAAGTTTAATTCACTATTTGATGAATTATATCCTTCGTGGCTGTTAATCCATCATTACCTTGCTTGAGATTAGCCTTGTTACTAGTAACCAATCAATTGGCTCTCAGCACCAAAATTTCTAGAGCTCCACTCTTAACCACAACAATTGCGGTTGACGCTTAACAATTGGTCACCCTCAAAGCAAGGAGATAAGGATTCACGCTAAAGATGGTTGACTTTAGCTATATAACCATGATGCACATAAAGATCAAGACTTAGGAAAACTAGATCATAAGCACAATGGTGATGATTGATGCTTGTTCAACAGATAACTTGTCGAACATTAAGTATCATGTGTCCTTTTGGTTCGGCGTGGATGACCCATGTTGCTCATTAAATGGTCATTGTTATTGTAGGGACAGTGAGATAGTGTCACTTGTCTACTATCTCTTGTACTCTGTTAATGTTTATGTTAGTGACATTTTCTTCAAAGGTTATCCTCTTTGTAACTTCATGGGAAGTTCTCCTACTTGCGTGTGAAGTAAGGATCTTTTGATCAAATCTAGATAGATAATTAAAGACAAACTCATGATGAGATGACACATTGGTGTAGTTCTATAATGGAGCATGGCTAGCAACAACGATACCAGCGCATGCCGAGGAGCACAACCATGTGTCGGCCGCCACAAGGGGTTCTCGGTTTCATCACGGCACCATCAATCATTAACCAAGACACCATTACCGAACATACAACCCAAAAGAAATCTCTCATGGCAAAATTTGAATTGCATAGCAGCGAGCACTATGTTAAAGAGGGATAGCAAACTAAGATAGTCATGAGATTAGAGGTCCACAAGGAAGTGATTTGAAGATTAAATATAGCACTATTGAACATAAATCACATGAGATTAAGATGGATAAACACATAGAGACTCAAGAGAGTTGGAGATAAAACGATTGAGATTTAAAAGATGAAGTCAACACATCGATTAGGGGTTCCTTGCTACAACAAGAACATGATCTTCAAGGAAAAGATTTTTGTAGATCCATGCAGCAACAAATTAGTGTGGTGTTGACGATCCTTAAGTATCAAATTTAATTATCAAATAAATAAAGAAAAGGATCCAAATGAAAACAACACCCAGACTTAGGGTTTTATCTGACAGAATTCCACGAGTTTTGTTGTTTGTCTATTTCTGCAGGGGTTTGTCAGGAAATACGAAAGAAAGGCCCACACGTCAGGATTACATAGAGATATTAATGTGCCTTGCAATTATCTTAAATCTAGAAGACTCCAGAAGCCACGGGAACGAAGCGGAGGCAGAACGGGGCCTAGCCCAGGGCGCCCGCCCTAGAGACCAGGGCGCCCGACCCCTGTTGGTGCCCAATTAGGACTCTCTTCGGGGATCATGCTCCACCGACCTAAAGGATCAAGGATAACCGTTCAATCAATGTCGGTTTGATCCGATGGCCCATATTCACTTGGAAGGACTATATAACTAGACCCCCTAGCCCCTGGAGGAGGGCACCTCTCAATCCTAATTCATTATTCATCACAGAGAAGAAGCCTCTGATCAAGCCTTAGAGCCACCACATCAATTAGATCTCTAGATTAGCATAGCTACATAGGATTAGAACTAGAAGGAGTCAATCTTCGATTGGTTTCCGGATCTGTCAAGAG
>Ga0182004_10003837_pt1 | contig 12018 bp, 11 predicted proteins | sample Sormic07211540_1_FD_120479 | JGI IMG/M metagenome (GOLD analysis project Ga0182004, IMG submission 120479) | Endophyte microbial communities from Sorghum bicolor roots, Mead, Nebraska, USA - 072115-40_1 MetaG | ecosystem: Host-associated > Plants > Roots > Unclassified | place: USA: Nebraska... | reverse complement strand
AGCAATTTAAAACACAATTTTGCAAAGAATGACATGGCTCAAGATAGATGATGATCATGATATGCTTTGAGTGGATGATGATGCTCATGCTATGCACATGATCAATGCAACCATAACACTGGGGTGTTACACAACATGTGTCACAACGGGCCACATATGCGGTTATCTCTTTCTTCATTTTGGTCCACCAAAAGCGGGACCTCAGGTCTTGATACATCTTACTACTGCCAGGATGGATATAAAGCTTTGAAAGATGGGCTTCATCCATGATGCGATTCTTTAGTTCTCGATTTTTCGGAACTACCAACCGGTGCTGAAACCACAATCAACTCGGAACTCAGTCTTTGGGTCATTTTTTATCTTCTCTGTGATGTGAGAAATACCCTTATCTATTTTCTGACCCTCGATGACTTGACTTTCAAGTGAACAACTGAGCTGTATGTGACATAAAACTTCAGGATGCATGAGATTGAAACCATCTTCAAACAAAGGTTGAACCACTTGATAGTGTGGTTTGCGACTTAAGGCGTCTGCTACCACATTAGCCTTGCCTGGGTGATAGTGGACCTCTAGATCGTAATCCTTGATCAGCTCTAACCATCTTCGCTGCCTCATATTCAGCTCAGACTGAGTGAAATGTACTTCAGGCTCTTACGATCCATGTAGATGTGACATTTATTCCCCACCAGATAATGCCTCCAGATCTTCAGAGCGTGTACTACCGCTACTAGCTCGAGGTCGTGAGTCGGATAGTTGACTTCATGCTTTCTTAACTGTCGTGAAGCATAAGCTATAACTCTGCCTTCTTGCATTAGCACACACCCTAAACCACTTTTCGATGTGTCACAAAACACATCAAAAGGCTTCTCGATATTGGGTTGCGCTAGAACAGGAGCGGTGGTCAGCAACTTTCGCTAGGTGCGGAAGGCTACTTCACACCCTTCTGTCCAAACAAACTTATGATCTTTTTGTAACAAATTGGTCATTGGATTGGCAATCTTGGAGAAGTCGGGTATGAAATGACGGTAATACTTGGCTAGACCTAGAAAGCTACGAACTTCCGAGACAGAAGTTGGTGCCTTCCAGTCCATGACTTCCTGTACCTTTGACGGATCCACGGCAATCCCTTCTTCTCACAGAATGTGCCCGAGGAAAGGAACTTTCTTCAGCCAGAACTCGCACTTGCTGAACTTTGCATACAACTAATGTTCTCGCAGTCATGTTAGCCCGACTCTCAGATGCTCGGCATGATCTTGCTCATTCTCTGAATAGACCAGAATGTCATCGATGAACACCACAACAAACTTGTCTAACTCTGGCATAAAGACAGAGTTCATCAGATACATAAAGTATATAGGAGCATTCGTCAATCCAAAGGACATGACAAGATACTCATACAACCCATATCTGGTGGAAAAAGCAGTCTTTGGTATATCTTGTGGATGGATCTTGATTTGATGATACCCGGATCTCAAATCTATCTTGGAGAACACCTTTGCCTTGGACAATTGATCAAACAAGATATCAATCCGTCGCAAGGGATATTTATTCTTAATTGTCACCGCATTGAGTGGACGATAGTCCACGCACATGCGCAACGATTGATCCTTCTTTTTCACAAACAATGCCGGGCAACCCCATTCCGACGAACTCGGTCGGATGAAACCTTTATCCAACAACTCCTTCCATTGAGTCTTCAATTCAGCGAGCTCATTAGGCCGCATCCGGTATGGCCTTCTAGAGATCGGTGCTGTACCTGGTATCAACTCTATTGCAAACTCTACTTCCCTATCCAGGGGAAGTCCTGGCAACTCCTTCGGAGAAACATCAGGGAACTCGCAGACCACTGGGATTTGTAGCAAAGGAACTACTTGAGTAGCACAAGAGATGCTTGCGAAGTCAAACCGACGAGGTAGAGTTACTTGAAAGGAACCACTACCTTGGGGTTCTCTGAGAGATAACACCCTTTTTCCAGCATCTATGACAGCACCCCACTCCTTCATCCAGTTCATGCCCATGATAACATCAAAGACTAACCCAGGCATGACTACCAGTTTTACTCGAAACACACGGTTACTTATATCTGGGGTTGCCCCTCGGACCACTCTATTCGTCAACACATCTGCCCCTGCTGAGCTGATGCGATAGCCATAACCCAGATCTATAACTGCTTGGTCATGTTTTTGTGCAAATGCTTGACTCATGAATGAATGCGATGATCCGGAATCAAACAAAACAACTGCAAGACGTTGGTTGACAGGGAACATACAAGCTGTTACCGGTTCTCGTTCCGGGATCTCCTCTATCGAGGTATGGTGCACACGGGCTGGGTAGGTTGTCTGCTGCTTCTTGGGGTAGGGACATTCTTTAGCAAAGTGTCCCATCTTGTGGCAGTTGTAGCATGGCCCCTTGGTCATGCTGTTGGCAGCAGGTGCTGTAGCTTGAATTGACTTTGGCTTGGCGGGAGCCACTGCTACCTTGTACGGCTTCTGCTGCGTTCGGTGCCCTGTGTTCCTTATTTGCGGTGGTCGGAACCTAGCACCTGGGGTAGGTGGATGATACTACTGACGTCCTGCCACTGGTGCCCAGGACTGAGACAATCTAGCTTCAAAAGCCCTCTTGCAAGACTTGGATGCGCTATAGTTGTTGTTATTGTTCTCCTAGGTCAGACAGTCACTGATGTAGGCATTGAAAGTAGCCCGGGCCCCTGTACCCATGGTCTTCAGCATCTTTGGGCTGAAGGCTCTCTAGAAACTAGCAATCTTCTTGGCCTTTGTGTTCACAAACTCGGGAGCATAATGAGCGAGATTGTTAAAAGCGTGCAGATACTCTTTCACAGACTTAGTCCCTTGAGACAGCCTCATGAACTCTCCAACCTTCATTTCCACCACACCCGGAGGAATATAATTCCCCCAAAATGTGGTGGTGAAGCGGTTCCAGGTGGTCGGGGTCCCCTTTGGGTAGGTGGTGCGATGATGGGACCACCATATCCCAGCAGGCCCCTACAACTGATGCGCTGCATACTCAGCCTTGAGCTCTTCGGTCATTCAAAGGAGACGCAACTTCTGCTTCATGGTGTTAATCCACTCATCTGCCTCGAGCGGTTCCAGGGCCTCCTTAAAGACCGGTGATTTAGTATCCATGAAGTCCTTAAAAGAGCTGTACTGATTTACTTCACGGCCACCCTAGTTATCCCCACGGCGGGTGTTATCAGCGATATTGCGCAAGGCTCTTAAATGTTGTGCTGCATCTGCTCCATGTTGTGTTGGCTCCCCAGAAACTGTGCGAAAAACATGTACGCAGTGTATGGAGGAGGTGGTGGTGGTGGCAGTGATGGTACTCTTTCCTCATTCCTTTGAGCCCCACCTCCGGTGGATCCTGCTCCAAGACCGGGGTTGCTGTTACCCTCGCCACGTGTTTGCACCATCTGCATGCGTCAATGATAAGTAGTCGTTAGGAGTTGCTATCAACGGTAGACATATGTAGAATCATGCCGTACTGAATTTACTGAGGAGAATAAATTCGCACGATAAACAGAGGCACAACAATTCATCATCCACACACAACATCACTAACGGATTACTTAACATTTGAGCAACAATGTTCGTATACATCCAAAATTGCCAGCATACATACACTAGACTTTTAGTGTTAGCACAACTCAACACATAGAGTCTTACACATCTAAGATCCAACAGATTACAACACATGTTATGCAACAACAATAGCAAAACAAGAAGGACTAGCTCTTGAGCCCTAACATCTACTCGCTATGGTCACTTTCCATGCTGGAACCTTCCTCGTCCTCATCTCCACTAGCTGCTGCCTCCATCTCGGGATCCTCATCCATCTCATCCTCAGAATCCAACTCAGCTGCTCCAGGCAGGTGGTGAGGGTGGAGCTGGTTATGCAGCTGGTGGATCTCCTCATGTAGGTTCTCATTGTACTCCTCAGCATTAGCTAGCTGCTGCTCAAGCTCTAGCTGTCAGGCCCTCAAGGTGTCCTCCTCGTGCTAGGCTTCATTCCTCTGACCAATCACATGAACTAGCATTCGCTAGCAGTTCCTATGAGCGGTGGTCACCCTATCCCTCTGCTCCCTCACTACGAGCGGATCCTGACTCAGCTCACTGTTCTTCTAGACTGCCTGGTCCCTCTCCAGAGTCACACGGACCAACTCTGCCTGTAGCCTCTCAACCTCACTGTCAAACTCATGCTGTAGCTGGCGCATCTCATCCCGAACTGTGAGAAGAGACTCAGACAAGCATGACAAACAACGCTCTAGACCCCCATAGGTCTACATCAAGGCAAACATAGCACTCATAGCTGCGTTGTCACTGTGCTGATCCTCATCTGCACTCCTCTCTAGAGCATTTACCTCGGACTGATCCCACACCAAAGTGTAGGGGTCACCCCGGGGAAACACCCCAGCGAAGGTATGAGCCAGCTCCTGTGGAAACCTCTCCATTATGTCCCTCAGAACCGCAAAAGCAGCCCTACTGGCACCCTGGAAAGGCATGGTACCTCGGGACTCGTACACCCAGCCACCCTAGGTGGGGTCACCTCAACTGGTAGGGACCACTGGCTCGATCCCCACCAGGGTCCCATCACCAAGCTGCTCCTTGTTCCAATAGTAGCGAGCCTCCCTTCCTTCGGGATACCCCATCGAACTGAGCACTCTCCAAAGCAAGGTAGGCTTCCTAAACCCCTCTAGGAACTTGCTCTTATGACACGAGCTCCTAGATGCCAACTGATGGCGAGGGGCCTGCCCACCAGTGGACTTGCGAGCGGTGAGCCTAGTGCGTGCCATCTGCTGAAAATAGAATACCTAGGGTAAGACTAAGGATTATCTTTTATTATCTTAATTAAAATTGGGACAAATTTAAATAAGGGGAGGAAGTAAGCAATGATATGAAATGAACATGATGCATGCACGGACTTATGATCTCACAAACTTAGAAAAGAAAAGTAATACTAATCGCTATATGCGGTGGCACACAATGTTCTCTCATACGTAACTAGCGTTCTATGCGACAACGTGGTTAGCGTACCTGCAGAAAACTCATTTTAGCCCAACCACAGTATGAACATGCTGAACAAAAATTTAAAGCTATACACCCCACTCACATAGACACCTCATCTATGCATATGGTGTGTTACTACCCATATCATCGCCCTAGCGATGGCATCGCCTCTGAGGACGGAATCTCCCAACATATGGTACTGTTACCAGGCACACCAAACATGCATGCATGACACAACACCTAATATCACTTCCCTAGATCGGTAGTGTATCCGATCATGCTCTCACAGCTCCCACTTACCGAGGCGTAGAGGAAAAATTGATCCATACATTACCACTCGAATGAATGGCACTCATACTATTGCACGCCGTATGAGCGACGAAAATAGAAATATGATGCATATCCCCCAAGTCAGTACTTAACTAGCCACCTTAGAGTCCTTAACTGGGCATAAAGTATATGTCCGTGGCACACGGTGTAGTTTTCCAAAAACTCATTTTAGCACCTTGATTATCATTAATTGCATAGTTAACTTTTATTAACCGGTTTAAGTTTGGTTTAGAACGTACTTATGAACAGTAACTCGTTAAACCTTGCTCTGATACCAGCTTTAACACAACTGCCCAAATTATAAGAGATTAAGCCTAATGGTGACCATTTGCACAGTCGAACCATCGAGCTTAAGCCCATATAATCACGGTAGTCCGTGAAATCTCGAAGGATTTCAAACCACACACATTCATACAGCCAAGATCGTAATAAGTTCAGCGGTCACCATTCACAATTACATCTAGTTCGAAGCATTCATCACATTGCATCGGAGTTACTAAAAGTTATTACAAACCAAGTTCTCAAGTAGCGGAAGCTTCATAGTTCGAAAATAACACACACACATTTAGTCTGATATAGTTCCATAGTTCGATCATTCCTATAAAAGCAAAAGAGGAGGTAGAGTGACCATCGCCCTTGGTCTAGTCATCACCCATTGTTGGGTATAAGTAGTGAATGCAATAACCATAGTACATCTACCCATCTTCAAAACAACATGGGAATAGAACCGTGAGTACGAGAATGTACTCAGCTAGACTTACCCGTTATAAACCAAAAGTAAAAGACTCTTCAAGGATCATAAAGGCTGTATAGTGGGGTGGCTAAGACCTTTTGCATAAAAGCATTACTCAACTAAAAGATATCATAGCCTGATAACCTTTCCTCTTTTAATTAGCTCAAGTTAAGTATTATCATGACCTATTATGTAGGTTTGCACCTGTACTATTGCAAACAAGTGTTGTGATATGATGGTACCTCGTCATAGCATTCATAAATCATTTCTCATCATAACCCAAGTGTTTCATAGTCCTTACTACGAGGACAAAGCTCATGTCAAGTGCTCACTATCCAGGAGCGATGGCGATTCAAATCGATTTCTAACCAGCTGGCGAGTTATTCCCCACACAAACCACACTCACTGATCAAGTGAGCTACAGATCACCATATTACACTATCCAGGACCAAATCGAGGGTTCGGTAGGCACCGCCAGTACCCGAGGACCGTTCCGGCGATCGAGGTATCCAAGGTATACCAAGGTTGCGCACCGCGCCCTCGTCGTTCTCCTCAACCATCACTAATACAGCGCATGGCGACTCGACTCCCGGCCCGGATAGTGTTCAGGCTTCGCGGTCGGAACGACTTATCCTTCCAGCTAAATGTGGGGCATGCGTTCAACATGACAAGAGGACCATCAACGATCGGTCCTTAATCGACACAGGCAGGGGCACTACGGTCAACTCCACCATAAGACCCTGCCCGGTCTCAAGTCCATTCCCACACTTGGTTACTTTTCCTCATAGCATTAATAGCTAATCAAACAGGTGTCCACCTATATCTCGCAGGTGACAGGAAATCACCTGACTTCTACCATACTAAGCAAGCTAAGCAGAGACTCCGAGCCTATCTACATAGGACAAGGTAGATAAACAGGTGGTAATATCATGGAGTAAGTATGCATCAATGGTATCAAGCAACTCCTATCACTTAAATGCAACATAGTAGAACAATCATGATATATCAATTAAGTTAGTGAGAATAGGGAGACTTAGAATGCTCCGGGGCTTGCCTTTCTCGAACGTGCTAGGCTTGTGGTCCGGACACTCCTAGAGCTCTTCTTCCGGCTCGAGTCCTCCCGGAAATTCCTGCTCCTAGGTCTCCTCCTGCTCCTCGGGTCCCACCTCATTCTCCTGTGAGCCTGTATGATGCATGTGCGCTCATGAGTGGAGTGCGAGCTGCCCGGGGTGCAATGCTTATGCAAGTGGGTACGAGGTGGTCATGACATGGTTCATAAATGACAAAGGTGATTATTTCTACAAGGTAGTCAACATCATCCAAGAACATGTACTCAAATTAAGCATTTACTGCATTCTCTTCCACAAGTTATTTTCATGGTTAACCAGCAAGCTAACATGATGCTTCAAAGATACACCAAACACCCTTTATTCCATTTAACTTATGCATAACAATTCATATTTTATTTTAGTTATTATTGGGTCTACAACAGTAGCATGTACTTCAGCTTATCAATAAATTCCACAAAAAATACAGTAGATTACTTGTCAAGCATAAAGTCTACCATAAATTTTTTATAATATTTGGACACCCAGTTTGGCCTACAAGAATTACAAGATTACTCAATATAATTAAGTATAAATACCCTACTGTTGACCAAGTGTCAAACAATAGATTTCATATTTTTATAAATTACTTACTAACATAAGAAACACCCACAAAAATTTACAGATTAACTGCATGATCCACTTATTTATTAAAAACCATAAACCACTGCCATGCAAGCAATTAAATAATTATAATTTAATTTATACAGCAAATATTGTGTGACATATTTTTCCCATAAGCTAAACATCATGCACAGCTAACAAAACAAGTTTTACATTTTCTGAGTCATATTCTAATTATTGTGCATTTTCTAAATATCAGCAAAAACATGGATTAAATACATTTGTACAGAAAAGTTGTTCAACCATGACATGCAATTACACCAAATGGTAGATCTTGAATTATAGAACAAACCAAAATTTACTTCATCATTTTTGAGCCATATATCACAAGATATGCATTTAATACCATTTAAATCATTTTCTGGAAAATATTTTAAAACGAAAATCGACTTAAAACGCTAAGTGCACCCAGATTCAAATCCTCAGAGGCGCTGACAGGCGGGACCCGTGAGTCAGCCGACCCCACTCGTCAGCCACCCCACGTTTCTGCGGCCGAAGACCGGCCGGAATCTCACTGCCGGTGAGGTCTCCGGCGACACCGAGAGCACCTACGGCTTCGCGAACACAAGACGAGTGCAACCGTGCCCTTTTTGGCGCCTGACGAGCACTGGAACTACCTCGCCGTCGAGAATGGCGGACGCAGCGGTGCTGCTCGCCGTGGTCCGGCCATTTTGCGGCGGTAGAGCATGCGCTAGCGATGGGGAAAGATGCGCAATGCCAAGACAAAGCTAATGCACCTACGCACGCAAGCAATGACGGAGAGGAGAATGAGAACCGCGCGAGCCGAGAGGTCGCCGGAGCTCCGACTCACTCCGGTGGGCTCTACTGAGCACGCGGGGCTTAACGAGCGCGGTTGAGCGAGAGCACGGGGTGCGGAATGGCGAGACGGACTCGCTGGTGCTTGCGGATGGGAGGGAGGAGGCCGGAGCTGGCAGGCAGACAAGCTCCGAGCATCAGCGGCAATGGCGCGTGGCGGTGCGGCGGCTGCTGCGCGCGAGCCAGAGAGAGGGCGAGAGCGCGAGCGGAGGGGCGCGTGTGGCAGCGAGGACGGAGGCGGACCTGGCCGGGCGGACCAGGTGGTCGACGAGGGCGCGTCCAAGCCGTCGCATGCGCGCCACGCGGCGGCCGAGCTCTGTCGGCTCGCCACGGCGGCACGACGCGGAGGTCCGCGTGTGTGGACACGGCGCAGGCACGAGCGCGGGGAAGGGGGAACTGTGGGCGCGGGGAGACCAGGCCGGCTTCACTGGCTAGGCCGGTTGGTTGGCGCCGGCCCGCCAGTGAACAGCCCCCCTTTCCTTATTTTTAATTTATTTTTCCCAAAAAGCTTAAAAGAGATTTTTTAAGCTTTTGCAAACTTTTTCAGGGATTGAAGTAAAAAGAATAAATGATCCCCACAAAATCCTCTACAACTTTGCTTTAATATGCAAATTCAAATTCCAAACAGAATTTGAATCACAAATCAAAACTAGTTCTAGGTTTTCAAATAAATTCATTTTAGGGATTTTTGTATAAAATCCATTTCTCAATTTCTATAGCTCAAAAAAATTCACAAAATTACTCTTAATTCTTCAAAAACATAATTCAACCTATTTTGGGCATCACAAGAATTTTTGGAACAAGCATAATATTTTTATCATATTTAATTCACATAAATTAAGCACATAAAATCACACTTGAATTAATGCCATGCTCATGTGATGCTATGCTTAATGAGAATGCTTAGGAAAGGGTTTATGAGACTAAATGCATGCTTAACACCTAGGGTGTTACACATTTCTGGCACCGTTGCCTGGGAAGGCAAAAATCATACTAGCATAAACATTGATTGCATAATAATTATTGGTAGCCATAGATCAAGCAGGATAACTTTACTGTTTTCTTCCTCTTTTTATTGGAATGAAAACAGGATAGTGTATGAGCGGTTTCAACTTGTCGGAAAACTTCCACAGTGATCTAGAAAACACTCCTAAGGAAGAGAAGGGTTCGTACCGTCTTTTCTTCTGCTGCGCAACCGGCAAGCGAATCAACTGTTCTAGCACCAACCGCACCAATCGCTATGGCCAAGACACTACGTGACTACTCCACTCCGGCTGTTGCCAATGTGCCGACTGGGCCAGTTGTCAATATGGGGAATGGAAGCTTCAAGATCCGCACTGGCCTCATCTCTATGGTGCAGGAAAGCCAATTATATGGCCTGCCAAGCGAGGATGCCAACGCCCACCTTCAGAACTTCCTTGAGCTTTGCGACACCGTCGTCATCAAGGACGTCGTGCAGAACAGCATCAGGCTCCGTTTGTTTCCCTTTTCCCTCGCCAGAAAGGCGAAACAATGGTTTTATCACTGTTGACACATGGGAAAAGTGCTCCGTGGCAATCTTCGCCAAGTTCTTCCCCATGAGCAGGACCAGCACTCTGAGGGGGAAGATCTCTAACTTCCAGCAGTTTTCACTTGAGTCCATACCCGAAGCATGGGAGAGGCTCCAGGAGTACATCCGATCCTATCCTCATCATGGAATGGAAGACTGGCTTGTGCTCCAGAACTTCTACGAAGGACTCACGACCATGTCAAAGGGGCACGTAGATGCCGCAACTGGAGGTGCATTCCTTTCTGTCACCATTAACGAAGCTACTGCCCTTATCGAGAAGATGGTGGCAAATCAAAGCTGGGGAGAAGGAAGCAAAACACAAAAAGGCTCGCAATCTGCGAAGGAGGCAGATGTGCTTGCCGCAAAAATAGACCTACTGCTGCAAAGGATGGACAGACAAGTTGCAAATCCCAACATGGGCACCGTCCAAGCAGTGAACTCACACACATCGTGTGAAGTTTGTGGTGATGATGGCCATTCGGGGAACAATTGCCCTGAAACCCAAGAAGAAGCAGCATAAGTCAAATTTGGTTTTGGCAACCACAGCAAGGTAACAACGGCCGGAACAATCAGCACCGCCTACAGGATCATTGAGAACATCAACGCTAAGCTTGAAACTCTTTGTTCATCTATCAAAAGTTAGACGAGTTTCAACAAGATGATAGAAACACAGATAGCACAGATAGCTGCATCAATTCTAGTCACTGACACAGAGAGGATCCTAGGGCAACCGGAAACCTCTACTAAGTTCGTCCATGCAGCCATAGAAGAATGAAGGAAGGAAAGTCTTGCCAACGGACTATAAATGTTGAGCCCTTGCCGAAGGCATTCGGTAGTTATCTAAAAAACTATATATAATAAAAATAAATTTTGTGCTATTTGTGTCCAATAAAGATATCTGAAGGGGGCCCACGACATCAAGCAAGCTTGGGGGAGGTGTCCCCGCTCAGGTATTATGTCTTTTTAAATTCTTTAAATTTCATTTTTAATTTCCATTTTTATAGAAAGTTTTTATTTTTAGTTTCCAAAAGTTTCCCTTTCTGTAGTTTTATTTTTAGTCAAAAATAAAGTTTCTCTGAAAATCTTATAAAAATTATTTTGTGGTAGTGTAGATTTTCCCATTTCCAAATCTTATTTTTATATAATTTTTGAAAACCAACAATATTTTGAATAAATATGTGGATCGCTAGTTCGTTCTTTTTAAGAGATGATACGCATCTTACTTACGACATATAGTTGAAGTTGCTTTATGCTGCGCTCAAAAAGATTAAGGTTGCACCTGTTGTTGAGCTTGTTAATCATTGGTTGCATTCCATTAAGACTTCAACTGCTATCATGTGCACATGTCTTATTACTCGCCTTGCTGCAAGTGTTGATCCCCATGCTGCTAATACCAATATTTACACCACTACTCCTCGCATCATGATTAATGAATCATATCTTTCGCATGCACATGTTATTAAACATGACGAAACAAGTAAAAAGATTTTATATTATTTTCTAGGATATACAAATGAGATCCAGTTACCTAACTGTTGATGCAAAAGCGGATCTGCAAACACAAAGGGCTAATACCCGATTTAAACGTTAAGGCGTGCCAGCCGATTTGACCTTTCTATCGGCAGAGGTGGTAACTCGAATATTTTGGTCCCGACAACAGCGATGCGCCCGGATGCCACGGCCAAGAGGTATTCACGCGGAACTTGAGAACACGCTGAGCTTAAGTCGACGAATTCTTAAGAACTCGTAATAAAAGGAAAAAAGTATGACGAAGTCGTCAAAAAAGTAGATGCTAGAATATGAGTAAAAACTGGTGTTTGATTGATTGATTCTTTGATT
>Ga0182004_10003836_pt1 | contig 12019 bp, 14 predicted proteins | sample Sormic07211540_1_FD_120479 | JGI IMG/M metagenome (GOLD analysis project Ga0182004, IMG submission 120479) | Endophyte microbial communities from Sorghum bicolor roots, Mead, Nebraska, USA - 072115-40_1 MetaG | ecosystem: Host-associated > Plants > Roots > Unclassified | place: USA: Nebraska... | reverse complement strand
GTAGGGCCTTCTCTTGCCCGAACCAGGATAAATCTCTGTGTCTTCTTGCATCACCATCTGGGAAAGGGAGCACGCATACAAATTTACTCGTTGGTGTGACCCCCGGTGGGGAAAACACCGACAAGGGTATTCTCGTTATGTGCATCAGGTAGGATACCCCTTACTGATACCCTCGACACAACTATTGTTCTAGAATTTTGCAAGATTTTCAAAAAAAAACTCAAAGATTCGTTGTATGACCCTTTCAAGTCTCTCATTTGTGGTATTTATGGATCCTCTCCAAGGCAAGTGTAAAGTATGCCTTCTCTCTCACCCTACTTCTAAGAGGCTTATGTGGAGCTTATAGGTCGGAGAGACAACTCAAACCTACTTGCATGTATTGCATAGTTAAACCATGGATCCAGAGAAACAGTCACACAATCAAGTCATATGTGCATGTGAGTGCAATGAATGAAATGAGTGATAAGAATGATGGTGATAATGAGGGGTGATGACTGATGGTGAAAATCTAATTCTACAATTGCTCCTTGGGGATAACATACTTCCCTAACCTAAAAATAAGGACTTGGCTGCTTTTTTTTTCTTTTTTGGGACTTTTGTTCTCTTTCTTTTATTTTCTCTTTTTTTTGAATAACCAATCCTTTTAATGCACTAATAGTAGTAGGGATTGTCAACTGAAATAACTGGAGCTTTATTGGATAAGTAGAAAAAGATATAATGGAAATGAATATTTTTAGGTGTCCTTTCTTAGTGTAGGAGTAGAACATTTTCTGAGTGGATAAGGAATGGATGAATGCGTACTCCTAGGATAGGAACAGCAGAAGTGCGTGTCTTCATGATAGAAACATCATAGTGTGTAGTGCGTATCTGTGGATGGTACTTCTAGGAACAGAATTATCACAGGGAGAATGTGTAGTGGACGTAAGTGGTTGCATACTTCTGAGGACAGAAGTAGCTAGGATCAATGGATGGAGAACACATAATATTGACTTTAACCACATGGCTAGTTCCTTAGGGTCAATACAGCTTAACTACCCTCAATGCTTATTGGATGGAATATAAGTGGGAGGATTTCCTAATCTAGTAAGCATGAGTATTTGGCTTTTGTAGGACTTTTGAACTCTTGTCATAAAGGAACTGATCATGTAGCAATTTAAGATTTTCAAATTAAATTCTCCAGAACTCTAGCATCTCTAGGAGTAAGATTGACATCAGCTCAAAACCTTCCCATATCATATCTGTCAGCTACCTAGATTTAGATCAAGTATTTGCTACCCACAAGTTTCAGGCTCGAAGCAAAATCTTAAGTCTAAACAGTTGTGACCAAAACTCGAGAAAGTACAAGGTTGAAAATTAGGTACTTGCAAGGAATTACAGCAGAGCAACTATTCATCATCTCGTTTAAGAGTTTGTTCTAGGGGTTCATTTTACCAATAGATCCATTAAGAGCTCTCCTTAGGTAGCAAAACTAATTATGAAAAATAAGTAAAGAAATTTTTATTGGGTTTCTAAGGATATTCATCTTTTTAATTTTATCTTATCACAATGTACTGGAAATAAATAGATGAGCAAGGAATACTTAGCTCGGTATATGTGGGTGCTCTTCCCCAACCTGGATGTTGACATGGTCTGCTGAGGTTGCTGGCGGTTAGTGAAGGCATACTGATCCTCCTAGAGTGTAGTAGATACTTGTTAGAAACAACACTTGATATGGATAGTACTCTGACAGGGGGTAGGATGTCCTTCTGCCTATTAGCTCTTCTTGATCCTTCAAAGCCTGTGAAGCTCAAATAGACAACAAAGCTTGTGGAACTGATTAAGCGTTAGTGATAAACCTCTAAGCTTTGGGAGTCTAGAACTTTCCTATACCCTCTTGTCTTTTAGCAGGATCAATATATTGTTATACCTTTTATATTTATGGTATGCAGATAGGAAAATCAATATGCTGAAATTTATTTTTATGCCACCACAGTAGATGAGTGTGTGGGCTGTTGCATCACACATTAAGTACATGGGGCTTAGCATTTTTCTAGATGCAATGCAAAACATTTTTTATTTTCTTTTTCTAATGCAAAAATAAAGTAAAGTAAAGATGCAACTAGTAATGCAGTTAAAAATTAAATATGCTAAAGGAAAATGCAGATAAGTACCAAGTTACCTCTTGGCGTGGCGTTCGGCGGATTTAAGTCCTCCAAATAGGACCTTCTTGATTGCTCAATGATTGAGGGGCGCATTGGACGACGCCACAGTTGATATGTCCTTTGTATGATTTAATTCTGACTTTACCTTTGGTTTCCATACATGCCTTGCAGGTGTTGGTGACTTGGAGGAGAGTGTCTCTAGAATCATATCTCTTCTTCTGCTGGTACCTCCTCCTTGACGGTGTTTTCCTGGTTAGGGTATCGATCTTTGAATCTTGAAACCTCTCCTTCATAGTCAGCCTATCCGACTACAACAATCTTCTTCTTGCTACAGGTACGCTGCCTTGTCCTTGACCTATTCTTCTTGGGCTCCTCATCAATTATATAATCACTATTGAAATGGTGGCGTACCTTTTTTGAGGGGAATTTGAAATTGATCTCCCCTGTTCCAATGTAAATGATGGCCTTGGTATTGTTGAGGAACGATCTTCCTAGAATGATGGGTGGATCATACTCATCTTCACCCATAATAATGACTAGGAAGATAGTGGGTTGTAGTGGTCGTCAATCTGGATAGGGATGTCTTTGACTATCCCTTCCATGAATCGAAAGGACTGGTCCACCATCTGCAGCTGCGCATAGGTGCGGTCCATAGGCATAGTACCATATAGAAATTCAGAGGTTATGTTGGCCATTAGGTTGACGCTTAATTTGGTGTCACAGATAGTTTTGTAGAAGTAACATCTATTAATGGAGCATAGAATAGTTGAGACACCTAGGTCGTCCTTCTTGATGAGGTGTTGTGACTTGAGCAGGTGGTCATACTTCGTATGGATTGTGGTGACCATCCTTACTATCTCCATCTTCAGGGCCTTCTTCTTACCCTTATTCTTGGTCTTGGACTACTTCTTGCTCTTGTTCTTACCATTAATGGTTTCCTTTTGTGCAGGGAATGACATTGCCCTATTCTTGAAAGAAAAGACTTCTCTCTTGCCTTTAATATTGAAAATGATCTTGGCAGTGCTGGAGTAGATAATGGCTTTGGTAGTGTTTAAGAATGGTCATCCCATAATGATGGACGATCTCTCATTAGTACCAGTGTTCACTACCATGAAATCTATAGGTACGTACAAGTTGCCTACTCACATGCAGATCTCTTCCAGGATTCCCATGGGCTAGCAGAGTGATTGGTATGCAAGCTGCAAACACATGGTTCTATATGATAAAGGACAATTGAATAGTTTTTCATATATCACCTTAGGCATAATGTTGGCACTTGCACCGAAGTCACAGATTGCCTCACTGAAGTTTGTACTTCTAATGGAGATTGGAACAACCGGTCTCCCTAGATCGCCTTTCTTGATTGGCACAGTCGAGTCAATCGATGCTCCTCTCGGAGGGTCACTCCAGTAGCTTCCTGCATGAAATATGTCTACAAGATTTGAGTTTCTAATTCTCTTGGTTGTCTCATAATCTTACCTTGGTCATTGGCAAAAGCAAAGTAAGCTGTTGTAACTGAGATTCTAGCATCTTATTAAAGCCGACCTGATTCTTAATAGCATTGGATAAACTTTCCATTCTAATGTGAACTAATTCTAAAGTTTTATCATTAGATGCTAATATCTTAGATTGGCTATCCATTAACTTGCCCTAATTAAGCACTAACTCAGATCTTCAGCTTCTTGAGACAACTTCATCTGCTGTCCCCAATCTTGAGATGGTCTGAGTATATCAAGTATGTTTAAATACTTATTCTCATCTAGTGATAACTTTTTACGAACAATAATTAACTTATTCTCATATAGGAACAAGTTTGTTCACCTTATTTGCCATTCTCCTTAGATGAATATCTTGATGAAGACATAATCTTGATCCCAGAAGATACATCTCCAGTTATACCTGATCATATCAAAGCCCAACTACAAAGGTTGGTCACTCATTTGGAGCTGGACATTTCAGTCTTAATTCAAGATGCAGGATCTATCAGGGAAATCTTCAATCAAATCAAGGATGATCTTCCTTCCTCTTGAAACAGATGATCTAGCTAGCGGCATTTCTGGAAGGCCATGGCCCCAAGTTCTTTAGTGCTCAATCTAGATTGGCTGCACGAGAACATTCAGCTGCTGCTGAAGGCCAATGCATCCAAGAAACCTTATCAGTCAAGAAGGCAGTTGATCTTCTCAAAGAATCTCCTGCTGAGATCAACAAATATCTAGCTGCTCTTAATGAAGAAAGAACACTTCTGTTAGCCAAACTAAAGATTGTCGATGACACAATCAAGTAGGAGGAAGAAGATTTATCCAAGATCCCTGAATCTTTAGCTAATCAGAAGAAAAACATGGCAAACCTAAAGACCAAACTAGACAAGATCATGCAGGAGAAGAAAGCCAAGATTCTACGATTAGTTGAAGAAGATCAACAACAAATAGCCAAAGTAGATAGCATTAGGCTTTCGGCTTTGAAATCCATTAAGTCTGCTTTGAATATGTAATCCACTTTATACTTTGTAATCTCCTAGACTTAATTTCACTTGCTTAGATTCGATTTGCTTTCTTCAGTGATCATATAATTCTGTTGAAACCTTACCAGCAGTATGAACCGAATCTGGGTAAGTCAGAATTCCATCGACAAAGCTAGCCAATCCATTACTTAAGCTTTTCACGACCACAGTTAAGTCGATTAGCTATCCTCTGTTGCCCACATTCCTAAGATAACAGAAATATTTTATCTTTAGCCGATCCACTCACCCTGAATTAAAGGAACCGTTCTTAAGATAGCCGATTCACTCCCCTCAAGGGATTAACTGTACAGAAGCCCTTAGGGTAACAGCACGCAACCATCAGACTCGCATCTTCATCTTTTCAATCTCCAAGTCTTTTGACTTCTCTTAAAAGCCCTAACTATTCGCAATGGCGGGTAGCAAAGGCAAACGTCTAGTATCACCCTCTTCTTCTGAAGAGGTGAACTCTGTGCAGCGTAGGCGCTTGAACATGTCACTTAGTCAATGTAGTTCTCATTTGATCTCATTCTGAACAACTACTCATCCTCTATTTTCTTGCAGCCCTGCTCCCCTAGTTGATCTTGGGGCAGCCCCTAGCCACCCTATTCGTGAAGCATTGGTGTCCACCCTACCTCGGGTGGCAGTGGCCTTTGAGGAGGCCGCTACGAACAAGGAGGCCACAGCGAGCCAAGCGGCCTCAGAGCCGGTTGGCCATGAAGATGCCGCTGGCTACGATGCTGTCTTCAGCCATGAAGACGCCTGGGGTTTTCTCCAGTGTCTTAGAGTAGCCCAGGACCTCTACTCCGAGGAGTGAAGAGGTCCCACTACCTCTATGAGCAGCTCAACGCTCTAGAGGTGGTGTTAGAGAACACCGAGGGATCCTTGGCCCAAACCAAGGAACGATTAGCAGAGTCAGACTCTGCCATCATCAATAAGTTCATCCTCCCTACATTTTCTTCAGTTGATCAACTAATTTTGCTAATAAGTCTTTTTGTCGATCATAGGGCTCCAAGAGCAGTTTAACACCCTCTCTCCTGCCATCAACGCAGTCACCAAAATAGTGAACGTGCGTGGGGAGACCTAGGTAGAGCGCCTCTAGGATGTGCCTAACCGCATCCAGGAAGTTGCTCTCCACGGCGTCTGCTCAGGAGCAGTAGGCGCACTGGTAGCAGCCCAGCTCTATCATGGAGCCTAGCTCTCGGAGCATCTGGCTTTGGACTTCGTTGAGGAGTGGAATGATGAAGATTTCGACGAGCTGGTGGAGGAGTTTGCCCCCTGCGCTAATTCAATAGTGCAGGTCTCATCAGCCGTAGACATGAGCACCCATGTCTTTGACGATGAGGATTAGTTTAAGTTTTTTTTTTATTTTTTATAGCTGATGTAAAAACTCCCCCCAATGAATCAAGAATACTGCCCTCGAGGCAGTTTTATCTCAATCAGTTTTACTCATCCTTTGTCTTATTATTTCTTTGACATTGCCCATCGAGACAATCTAGCACATCTCTAAATCAACAAAACCTTTTTGTGTTCTTGATTGTTGCACTAAAGGCGATACTTATCGTATCGGCTATATAAATCACAAATCTAAATTTTATATCAAAGGTGACATTTACTCCATCAAATAACTTAACTATCAAGATCCTTTAAATTTTTGCTCTGAACACGATACTATTGTATCAGCTATTTCCAATCACCTAATACTTCTGAATTTGTTGTACTGAAGGCGATACTTAATGTATCAGCTATCTAAACACCCTTCTAACTGACTTGATCAACTAAAGTAAATGAACCTAGACATTAGGGTAATATTTCTTAAAATATTTTCCATTAATAGCTCTGAAATATTCTCTTCCTTCCAGGGTTTCATAGAAATAAGCATTCCCAGGAGCAACTCTAGTAATCCGATATGGTCCTTCCCAATTAGGGGACATATACCAAATCTACTATCTTTAGATCCAATTGGCAAAATTACCTTCCAAACTAGGTCACCCTCACTGAATCTTCTTTCTCGTACTTTCTGATTATAGAATTTAGCAATTTTGATCTTCTTAGCCCTGATATTCTCTAAGGCTTTTAGCCGATGAAAATTCATATCATCTAAATTATCCATCATAAGATTTTTATAATCATCGGCTATCAATTTGTCTGACTATGATATCCTTCGAGATCCTAAGCTAATCTCCCATGGCAACACACCTTCATGCCCATAAACTAATTCATAAGGTGAACACTTAGTCGATCCATGACAAGCCATCCTATAAAACCAAAGAGTTTCACTGAGAATTGAATGCCACTTTCTGGGATTTTCTTTGATCTTTTTCTTGATGATCTTAATGAGAATATGATTAGAAGCTTTAGCTTGTCCATTAGCTTGGGCATAGTAAGGAGATGAATTGATCAACTTAAAACCTATACTGGCTGCAAAATCATCAAATTCCTTGGATGTAAACATTTTCCCTTGATCAATTGTAATAGTCTGAGTAACCCCAAATATATAAATAATATGCTCTCAGATAAACTCAATCATATTAGTCGATGAGGCCACCTTCAAAGGAATAGCTTCCACCCATTTGGTAAAATAATCTGTAGCCACCAATACAAATTTATGCCCCTTACTTGATGATGGAAATATCTGACTAGTAAGATCTATTCCCCTAACCTCTAAATGGCCATAGTTTTGCAATAGGATTCATAGCTGATGCTAGAGATTTTTGAATATTACCAAACTTCTGGCATTCTTGACATCCTTCATAATATTTGAAACAATCTTCCAACATGGTCGGCCAGAAATAACCTGCCTCCTAATCACCCACTTCATCTTATGAGTAGATTGATGGGCACCACAAACTCCCTCATGAATATTTCCCATCGAAACCTTAGCTTCTTCTTGGTTAAGACACTTGAGAGGCACACCATCAACTATTCTATGGTATAGCTGATCATCAAGGAGAACAGATCTAAGAGCTTTATACCTCAATTTCCTGGATACTTGTTGTGATGGATTCTTCAAATATTCAATAATATTTTTCCTCCAATCTCCTTCATCAACAACTTCATCAGCTAAGACTTCAACAATTTGCTGATACCCAGAAGCACTTTGAGCTAACCGATTGGCTTCTTGATTCTGATTCCTAGGAATATGCTTCATAATAACAGGAGAAAAAGAATTAAGATGTTCTCAACATTCTTCATAATATTTTCTTATTATTTGCATTCATATAGGCCGAGCAATTGATTAATCACCACCTAAGAATTACCAAATATTTCAACATACTCAGCCTCTACTTCATGTAGAAGTTTAATACCTCTAAGGATAGCTTCATACTCTGCTTGATTATTAGTAGATGTCGGTTTTATAGCTATAGCATATTCAAAACTCATCCCTTGTGGAAAAATCAACACAATACCGACACCTCCTCCTTGTTTGCAAGTAGATACATCAAAGAATAGAGCCCAAGAGGTCAATTCTAACAATGTCACTTCCCCTTCTCGATGATGAGTAATGAAGTCAGCTATGGCTTGACCTTTGACTGCTTTAACCGATTCATAACTTAAATCAAATTCTGATAATGCAAGAATCCACTTACCAATTCTCCCATTCAAGATAAGCATAGACAAATATGTTTAATCACATCAAACTTGGACACCACTATGAACTCAAAAGATAACAAATAACGTCGATGTTTAGTGCATGAAAAATATAAGCATAAACATAGCTTCTCAATAGGAGAGTATCTGGTCTCTGGATCCAATAATCTTCTTAAGTAGAAAATTACTCTTTCTTTTCCTTCAAATTCTTGCATTAAAGCCGATCCAATAGTATTATAACAGAACCGTCCAAATTATAAGAGATTAAGCCTAATTGTGACCATTTGCACAGTCGAACCATCGAGCTTAAGCCCATATAATCCCGGTAGTCCATGAAATCTCAAGGGATTTCAAACCTTTCCGCGCACGCAACCAAGATTTTAATAAGTTTAGCAGTCACCATCCATAAGTTACATAGAGTTCACATCATTCCTGAAGTTACATCAGAGTTCAAATATAGTTATTACAAACCATGTTTAAATGTACCAGAAGCATTTCAGTTTTTGGAAATCACACACACTTAGTTCATTATAGTGCCAAAGTCTAATCATTCCCACAAAAGCATAAGATGAGGTAAGAGTGACCATGCCCTTGGTCTAGTCATCATCCATCGCTGGGAACAAGAAATTGATGCAATACCCATAAAACATCTGCCCATCTGCAAAAAACATGGGAATAGAATCTTGAGTACAAGAATATACTCAGCTAGACTTACCTGCCATAAACCAAAAATAAATGACTCCAAGGATCATGTAATGTTGTATAGTGGGGTAGCTTGACATACTTTGCGCAAAAGCTTAAGCTACTAATTATGTAACCCCTTTCTTTTATTTAGCTCAAGTTAAGTAACATTACCTGTCATCTAGGTTAGCACCTATGCTATAGCAAACAGTTGATTCAATATTATAGTACCAAATCACATAGCATTCTCAATTTCATCATATACCATAACCATAGTGTTTCATAGTCCTTACTACGAGGACAAAGCTCAAGTCAAGTGCTCACCATCTAGGAGCGACGGTGATTCGAATCGATTCCTAACTAGCTGGTGATTTATTTCCCACACAAACCACACTCACTGATCAAGTGAGCTACAGGTCACCATGTTACACTATCTAGGACCAATTCGCAGGTTTGGCAGGCACTACCCGTACCTGAGGACCGTTCTGGCGACCGACATATCCAAGGTATAAGAAGGTTGCACGTTGTGCCCTCGTCGTTCTCCTCAACCATCACCAATATAGCACATGACGGCTCAACTCCTAGCCCGGATAGTGTTCAGGCTTCACGATTGGAACAACTTATCCTTCCAGTTATGTGTGGGGCTTGTGTTCAACATGACAAGAGGGCCGTCAACGATCGGTCCTTAATCGACACAGGCAGAACCACTATGGTCCAACGCCCCCATAAGACGCTACCCGGTCTCAACTTACTTTCCCACACTTGGTTACTTCCCATGTTAGCAACAAACAACTACACCTTTTGGTATCTACATATTTCTCATAGACTTCGAGCCTACACTACATAGGAGAAGTTAAGTAGACATGTGGTAATCCTAGGTATAATAATGCATCAACGGTGTCAAGCAACTTATATAACTTAATGCAACACGACAACCGTCATGATATATCAATATATGTTAGCAGAAAATTAGGGAGTCTTAGAATGCTCTGGGTCTTGCCTTTCTCAAAGCAGCTAGGACGGTGATTGGGGCACTCTTGAAGCTCTTCTTCCGGCTCATGTCCTTCTAGAAGCTCCTGCACTGGGTTCTCCTCCTACTAGGACCTCGGGCAGTACCTCATTCTCCTGCGAGCCTGTGTGATGCGTATGCATAAGTGAGTAGAGGTGCATGATGCTCGTGGTGCGAAATCATGCAGATGATATTTAGCTGATCATGACATGACATAACTTTTATGGAATAAGTGCATACTTCTTCTCCGGTAGAGAAGAGCTTATGACATTACTAAAAACGATACAACTCCTACCACTAGTGAACATCATCCAAGAACATGTAACCTAAGTAAACCATCTGTTGCATTCTCTTCTACAAGTCACTAGCAAACCAGCAAGCCAATATAGTACTTCAAAGATACACCAAACTTAATTAATCATATTTCCATGCTTAGGAATTATCTAATTATTTATTAACTACTAGGCCTATAACAGCAACATACATTTCTAACTTGCAATGAATTCTACAAAAATTACAGTAGGTTACAGAGGACAAGTTAAGCCTACCATAAAATTTTCATGGCATTTGGGCAAGTATCATGGCCCACACAAAAATCATAATTATATTAACATGCATGATGAAAAATACCCTACATGTGCAAAAGTGTCGAACAACAGATTTCATATTTTTCTAAATTACTTACTAACATAAGTAAGGTCCACAAAAATTTTCAGACTAATTGTTATACAGATTATTTATTAAAAATAATAAACCATTGACATGCAACCATTTAATTCACCATAAATCATTTTATATAGTAAATATTCATTCTCACATGTTTCCCAGAAGCTATACAGTCATACAAATCGACCAAAATAGGAACCACATTTTTCTGGTATATATTATATTTTCTATGCATTTCCTAAGAAATCAGCAATTCCATGAATTAAATAAATCTACCCAGAAAATATATTCAATCATAACATGCAATTACATCAAACTATAGATCTGCAATTGTAGAGCATAACAAAGTTTGTTTCACCATTTTTGGAGCCCTACAACTCAAGATATGAATTTATAAAGGATTAAATCATTTCTGGAAAATCATTTCTGAAGTTCTTTTTCAAAACTCGCGCTGGAAAATGCTAACGACACCCGAATTCGCACCCAGGGGTGGCCCCCCACGGCTAAAAGTGGGCCCGTGGCCCCACTTCTCATCTTCCCCATTGAGAGGAAGGATCCCGGTGAAGGGATCTCGCCAACGGCGGGTCCTCTAGTGAAACCGAGCCATCGGTAGATTCTTCCCGTTGAGGCGAACACATTGGTGCTAGATCTGAGGCCCGGCGGGCTCTGCTCGAGGCTCGCCATCGAGCATGGCGGACACGGCGGCGCTGCTCACCGTGGTCTGGCCATCTCCAACGAGTAGAGCGCAGGCTAGAGGGTGGAAAGGACTTGTGAGGTTTAGGTGAAGCTAATGCGCTTGAAAATGAGGCGAAAGGAGGGGAGGAAACGAGTCGACCACGTGAGCCGGGGGCTCGCCATCGAGCAGCCTTTCTCTGGCGAGGTGTCGCAGCCATGGTGAGACTTACCGCGTCGGTTGAGCGTGCGCGCGAGGTGGAGGGAGACGAGGCGAGGCTCGATGGTATCAAACGGAAGCTTGGGCGAACGTAGCAGTCGCGGTGAGCTCAGACACTCTGCGGCAATGGCGTCCACTGTGTGCAGCTGCTACTACGCGCGAGAGAGGGCGAGAGCGAGCGAGAAGAGGCGCAAATGGGAGAGGAGAGTGAGGTGGGTGCGTTGCCAGTCCTTGTGGCCGACCAAGTGCTGGCTAAGTGCCACGTGACCGCCATGCGGTGGCCTCGGCCTGCTTGCGTCAGGCCAAGGCGACGCCGACCGCCGCTGCGTGCGTTGGCGAGGGGAGGGGGAAGGGGAGCGAGGCCGGACAAGCTTCAGCCAGTGGGCCAGAATCGAGGCGGCGGCCCGCTGGGCGCCCCTCCCTGTTGACGGTGGATATACCATAGAAATCCACATACAAAACACCGTCAACATGCCTCGGTTGCAAGGGGAAATGACATGACATGAACATATTTTATCCATAACTAGTTCCACTTGTACTCT
>Ga0182004_10003835_pt1 | contig 12022 bp, 12 predicted proteins | sample Sormic07211540_1_FD_120479 | JGI IMG/M metagenome (GOLD analysis project Ga0182004, IMG submission 120479) | Endophyte microbial communities from Sorghum bicolor roots, Mead, Nebraska, USA - 072115-40_1 MetaG | ecosystem: Host-associated > Plants > Roots > Unclassified | place: USA: Nebraska... | reverse complement strand
GGGGACGGGGAAAAACTATCCCCGAGGGCGGGGACGGGGACGGGGAGCGGGGAGTTTTGACTCTTTCGGGGAGCAGAACGTTCATTCAAAACCCGGCGGGGATAGCCCCGTTGCCACATTGACTAGCTAATGTGTTGTAGGCCGCTTGACTTGCTTATTAATCGGTACCTTGAGACATCTGGGGATCATAACCTTGACAATAACCTTTTTAAAAATATCTAGATGATTAGACCACCTACAGATTAAAAACAACCGGTTTCGGTTGTTGCATGAGGCAAAATGTCTGGTTTTCTAGTTCTAAAGGATAAATCAAACCATAACAATGATTATTAGAGGAGGTCAGAAGATCTTATCTGGGAGAAAAAGAATGAAGTGGTGCTGGGCCTGTTTTTCTAGCCTTGAAGACTTATATTGGTTAACGACTAATGTACTTGGCGCTATATACCTAGGTTGGACCTGGATTGAAGCCCGGCCCAGGCACCGGATCGGATACAACGTTGGCTGGTGCCCGTTGGGGTGGGCCATAGTTGGCCTATGGCCTATGGCCAATGGGCGTTTGCTATGTTGCTAAAATCTCTCAAAGTTCAAATTTAGACTTTAATGATTGCACCTTTTTCTTCTGAAATTATTGTAGAAATCTAGGGTAGTGTAGAGTGTGTGGGTTGTGTACATCCAAATTATGCACTATTTTAGAATTATTTTAGAAATTCTAGGACACTCTGGAGTATATGGGTTGTGTACGTCCAAATTATACACGATTAAAAAAAGTTACATCCAAATTGTACGATAAAAAAAAGTTATATGGCACTCCCTAAAGAATTTGAAAGCTTGAAATCATACGGCGCCGGCTCTCACAATTAGAATTGTTAATTACATATTGTTTTATATTATAGGCTTATTAGGCCCCAATCTTTTGCACGCATGTCGACCTCAGTGACTTCATCTACATGAATATACCAGGCCTGGCTGATCGTTCTCCTAAAGCCGGCACTGAAAAGGTTATGAAGTTTAAAACTTAACTTGGACTCTACAGCCTCTAGAAGTCGAATCATTGCATGAAGTAGTCTTCTACTAGTATACATTTTCGTTGCCATCAATTCATTGTCTAAAGTGTTCTTAAATGAACTCCTAAATAATTTGTAAGGACAGTGAGAGCTAAAACCGGAACTACCAAATAACAGAGACTTGTTCTTTGATCCGTTTTGCATTAATTTGCAAGTGTTTTTTGTGTTGCATAGTTTTGCTAAGTGAATATGTAGATTAAGTCGCTGTAATAGCGACGGATTACAAATTCCACAGTTTTGATTGTTTCTTCAGGTAGGAGGGTGGCTAAAGCAAGACACTATCTTTTCCTAATAACCTGCTCTTGTTGTATTGCACCCTGTTTGGTTTTGATGAAGTCATACTATCAGTTATTTTAGTTAAACTTCTTTGTATGCAGCTGGTAGTAGTAGGCCTTGTCACCAGATCACTGAACTCTTCAAATCTATTCAGGGATTGACCTAGCTCTTATTGGTGAACTACTTACATGGATGCATGAATAAGACTTGTATGTTTTGTTCTTGTTGTCTTGTCACTTCCTTCACTATTTAAATTAATAATGTGGTTAATGTGTGGAATGAACCTTTCTGAAAACATTCCCTCTCTAGATTCTTGTATTGTCGTATATCGTCTAAAAAAAGCATTAAGGACAGCGGATTTTTGTACTCGCTTATGTGGAGCTATTTGTAGGTGTAGATTGATGTGTTGTTTACACTGGACTTGTTCTGCTCAGGGCAGTTGGCCATTGATTTGTTCCTGTTCGCTTGAGCTTATCTGTCGAATCTGTCAGTCATTCAATATTGTTTTTCTCTCATAAGAAGTCAGCGAACAATACTTTTAGCCATGGTTTTATACAAAACGAACAGGCTAGTCTCGCTCAAGAAGACTAGTGTTGCTGTCAGATACTTGTTTTAGCCGGAATGAACTTTTCCATATCTGAATAAAGTATGCATGCTGCAACAATCATGCATTGGTCTGGTACAAATTTATTAGGCATGCATGACCCAGTTTCTGTCGTGTTTAGGGGAAACTTTGCTGTTGTTGTGCGTTGCTCATGGACTGAGTACTGATGGATCAATTCAGCAATTGCATGAATAATATTTATCAAATCCGGCAACATTTTCTTAACCAAGAAGTTTGCTCACCGTTATATTGTAAGAGCATCTTCAAAAATAAAGCTTCTTAAAAATTATTTGGAGCATCTCTAATAGTTTGGTAAAACTTAGTTGCCAAATCTTGTGATTTGGCAAGTTTCTAAAACATATGGCAAGTGAAATTTTCTTCTGTCTCCAACAGTTTGCCAATTGGATTTAAAAAGATGACCCACAACTAACAACCAAATCAACTAATCTGCTGGATAGCAAGTTAACAAATATGGACGCGCGGTGCTGCTGGATGGCAAGTTGCCAAAAGATGGCAACTTATTTACCAAACTGTTGGAGTGACTATTTTCTAGTTTTGCCAAATAAACAAAAAATAGCAAATTCATTTAGGAAACTGTTGGAGATGACAAGTGAATAAAATGAATAGAAATTATTTGGTAAACCGGTGATTATATGCCAAGTGAATAACGAATAAGACAGCCCAGGCTAACAGAGCCTTACTCGTAAGGGGAGAGAGTGGAGCCTATCGAAGCACTACGTAAGATCCTTGGCTCCTCTTCATTCTCTCTATTTTTATATTTCTCCAATAGTTAGGAAATTATAAAAACTTAAAAAACAGCAGGAGAAGAAAACCCAGGTGGTAGGGGCCGGGGAGAGGGATGAAAGAAACTGCGAGAAAACCACGGTGGAGGAGGCGCCCAAACAAATAGCAAGCGCGGAATGCACACATATGTTTGTGAGTTCAGAGCGAGATCGATTTCGGGGAGTTCATCCAAAACTACATGGAGAATGTTTTTTTCTATTTTACTGAATATGCATGTTGTGCTGGCTTTCAAACAAAGTGGGTATTTTACCTGCTGTTACAGCTGCTTTGCTGCTTTAATTTCCTTTTCGCATTCGCATTACAAATAGATTTATTAATTTGATAGTAACTGGTTGAGTTGAATCATACGAAAGGGACGCATGGAACAAGTCCACCGATGCATGGGACCCTTGAACGGCTTTGTTTTTAAAAGCCTCTATTCTTACAAGTCAAGCCATGCAAGGAGATTAGATGCCATAAGGGCTAAATTAATAAACACTGCTCTTCATAGTACCTGGGAACTAACGGGTGTTAACATGACAACATCATACAAAAGAGGTTCAAGTTCACAAATAAGCCTTCATATAGAACATGTTCAAGCTCATATGATATCAAATATAAGAACAAGCATATCTAAAATCAAAGACTAAGCCTTTTTTTACTTCTTGTGCTCATTGCAGGGCTAGGTGGTTGCATTTTTTTTTTGCTTCTAGTATGTAACACCCTAAAATTTGTTCCTTTGGAAATAGAGCTAAATTGATTTAATTTTGTATTTTTGTGCTCATAGAATATAGGAAAAATAATATTTTTCATTTAAATAAAATTTATCTAAAGAATTTAGCAATATGATTGTGCATTCATGATGGAGCATATGTTTTATTTCACTGTGTGAATTTGAGAAAAGTCAAAATATTTCAAACTGTTTTAAAAATGTTTGGAAAAGGCTTTGAAAAAAACAAAAGGAAAAGGAAAATCTCCCCTTCTTATCCTTTTGGCCCGAGTGGCCCATCTCTACCTCTCCCTGATCCTCACAGCGAGGCCCAACCTTTCTTTTGCTCCCTCAGCCTAGCGCTCACGCCCCCAGGTCGTGGCCCAACTCAGCTCGGCCCACCAACGCGCCCCTCCCCTCCCCTCTCAGCCTCGGCCCAAGCCAGCCTCGCGGCCTCCCCCTTTCCCTTTCCTCTCTGGTCGCTGACCACGGGACCCCTACCCTGAGCCGTGTCTGAGCAGGACACAAACCGATGCCGACGCTGCCCAATCCCAGGGTTCTCGGGATTTGTTGCCAACTGCACGCGTTGGGTGCCTCTTTTAGAAGGTTAGGCACTCCTCCCTGACCCCGTTCCTATCTCATGCGGCCTGGTGCCCTAGTTTTGCTCTACGAGCCGGTGAACCTTGCGGACGGGCAGATCTTTTCCGCCACCGGGTACACACACAAATTTCCGCCGTTCCAACAAATAGAACTCGTGCCGAGCTTCGCGTCGCTCCTGCGAGGTCGCCAAGCCCTCTCTTTCCTTCTCTCGTGCTCTGGTTCAACCACTAACCTTCGCCAAACATGTACAGGGGGCAGTCGTCCGCCAATCCTCGTCGCACGCCGAGCTCGATCGATTTCCTGACTCAAAAAACGCTTAGGTGAGTTCCCCTTGTTCCCCTCTTGTGTCCCGTGCTTTTGGTTCATCGAATCGTGCACTAAATCACCTAATTTCCGAACTCCGGCGAGCTCTCCCTCCCCCAGCCATGGCGCACCGCGCCGGACCCCTGCTCCGGTTGCCAGCCGGCCGGTGCCCCCCGAGATGAAATCTGAGCCGTCTGTTCGAAGATTGAGGGCCCAGATTAGAAGATACCCCTTGGGGGGGTATTATGGTAAAGAGCCCCTTGACTTTTTAGATATCGAACCCGCAGTCCGTAGGCGCTTTTTGAAAATGCGTTTTCACTGATTAAAAACGTAAACCACCTCGAGTCCGATTCAAAATACGTTTTCTATATTTACAAAATTGCCACTAACTTTCTTTTGCTCATAAAATATCCATTTTAACTCCGATTTGACCCATTCAAATTGCGTTAGATTCGTAAATACGAGCTCTACATGTTAGTCTCACTGTTTTACTAGTTTGAAACTTTTTAATTTCGTGAACCTCTTTAATTAATTACTTCTCTATAGAAAATCTTTGAAAAATCATAACTTTTTCGTTTTAGCTCCGATTTTCGTGATCATTACGTTCGTGTGATCGTAGCGATGCGTAGAATCATTTTATAAACTTTTCATATTGTATTTAAATGATTGGTGTACTGTTCTAATTGTAGCCTTGTTTGCTTCGTGTATGTTGCCTCCGATTGTTTGTGTGTTGATGATCGATGATCGAGTTTAGACGGTGAGCAATTCGTGGTGATCAAGAATACTTTAGAAATCAATATCAGAGCCTTGGCAACAAGAAAGACCAGCAGAATTAGCAAGATTAGCAGGAGCAATTGGATTAAGGCAAGTATAGCATTTGGATTTTATTTCTGTGACCATGATCCTGTGACTAGATTAGTGTTAAGTAACAAACGATAAAAATGACTTTTTAGCCACTTGATGATTTATCTATAAGTGATAACCGGGACAACAGTGCAACCATGAGGGCTACAATGGCTCTGGCTTTAGTTAAGTATGAGTAGTTTTTTTAGCTCGTTAGTGGTTACCCGTGTGGCGTAATTGGGGAATAGCAAACTGTGGATTCCTGCGGGTGGATCACACGGACTAACTAATGAAACCAAGTGGCCTTAATAACTTGTTAGACGAACCTTTGAAAGACTTCATAGTGATCCCTGCCGACCTAAGAGGCTGATCACCTCGGGCGAAAGAGTAAATCATGACTCATGGGTAAAGATTTACAACCTCTACAGAGTTTTTAAAACTGGTATACTAGCCGTGCTCACGGTCACAAGTAGCCTTGGGGATTCTTGCATTAAGGGTGATGATTCTTGTTGTGTTAATATGCTCATTATTTTATTGTTTAATGCTTTACATAGATTATTTCATATTGATCATGAGATTGTGGGATCTATACAATCTAGTTGCTATACTTGTGGAGTTCGACATGGACTCACTCTTACTATTTCCACCACACCCTTCAGGAAAAGTTTTGGGCTTGTGATCAACCAGTCAGTTGGATCCTGTAGAGTGGAGTTAATACCCAAAGTTTGGAGTTGTCTATCCGCTGTTTGCTATCAAATGTTATCTCTTTTATACTAAGTACGTTATATATTTATGCATTGTCTATTGATATTACCCCTTATTTGTAGCTATATGTGAAATTTGACTTCTAAAACTCACATATGGTGCATATCTGATTTTGTCCTTAAAATTGGGTAGTACATAGTGGTATCAAAGCAATGCTAACTGTAGGACGCAAGCCTAGTTAGAACCAGACATTTTAGCTTGCTTCTATCTCTACTTACTTCTTGCTTTCCCTTTAACCTTGATAATTGCTAAAAGTTATGCTTACTTTTACCCTGTTCTATTATAAAACTTTGTCTCCAATCTAAATCCTCCCTCATTGTCTCTTTAGATGGCTCATAACGAGGAGACCCTTGGCATGAATGAACAAAAGGACCCAGATATGCCAACCACAAAAGCATTCGACAAGGAGAAGCTTCTAGCCATGCAAACACAAGTAGTGGCAGGCATGACTCAGAATGGGAACTCTCAACAGCGCATCTCAGGACCAGTGAAGAGACAAGTAGCAGAAGCTTGGAGAAATATGAGAACCTATGGAAGTGTTGGTAGTAATACATCAGGATATCAAGGTCAATGCCACTGTTATGAGCATTATGGTCTCCCTTGTCTTCGGAATAGGTCGTCTAAAAAGGAAGTAAGGCAAAACCAAATTGTGTGACTAATGAGGATAAGAAGAGGAAGGCAAAATCACTAGAGCCAGCATTGGGAAGTGATCAACATTCAAACCCTCAATTGTCACATTTAGCTTTGAATTCTTGTTAGGAAAATTCAAACCTTAGAGATAAAGAAACTCCTCAAGCTAACCCCACTGCTCATGAGGTATGCATAGATGGATGGACAATCACTTATAGAGAATTTCAACCTTGAAGGATCAACCCAGGTATGAAGAAAGCTAACCAGCCAAAGACAAACCTTCATAGTCAGCGAGCTGATAACACACCGTGCAACACTTCAGTGGAAAATGACATCACAAAGGATCCAACTAAGAGAAAGTGTTATCACTGCCGACAGGAAGAACACTATGTAAACTCTTGTCCACAAAAGAATCAACAGATGCATCATGAAAGTAGCCACACCGAGTCTAAGATTTAGGAGTTTGTGTCCCCTTGTGTAATAAAAACGCTAGTAGCGAAAGTTGAGTTTGTGTGCCTTGTGAATCTTTAATGCTTAATTGGTTGTTATTATGTTTATGCTTGATTTGGATCTTTATAATGAGTGCAATGATTTTGTGGGATTTCTCCACAATATCATTTAGTTTATTTGCCTAAGGCATAAGGAGTATTGAAATAAGTAGTTGGGTTTGGTTATATCCTGTTTCTATCCTTTGCTGATTTCTGAAGCAGTCTGCAATAATTCTGGTGTATCTCAAGTTCTGATCGTGCAAAGTTTATCAACTTTTTATGGGAACAACTAGACTTCAAGATCTTTCTCTGACCATAAGAATCACCCTCATAGCTATTATGGTTTGGAGGTTACAAAAATCACAAGATGGTACAGATGTGCTGTCAAGAATCTGGACCAGTTTTGGTTGCCTACTGTTTTATACAAATGTAACTATAGAATTTGGAAAAGTGCTCTATAGAAAAGTTATAGACAATTTTCTAAGCTTTCCAACGGTATAGGCTGGAACTTATTGGATTAGTAGAACCCGAGATATGATATTTAAAATAGGATGTTTCTGTTTTGTTCAAAATTCTAGACAGATCTGGTATTTCCTATATTCCGTCAATTTAACCTCAGAGTATGGGAAAGAGTTGTATACGAAAGTTCTAGAGGATTTTATAAGCTTTTCAACAATATAAGGATCGTCATCATATGTGTTCTGTAGCTCGAGATATGACTGGTAGAATTTACTGCATTCGTGCTGAGACATTGTCAGGATGGATATTATGTTTGGCTATTTTTTTACCTAAGTTTAAAGACAGAACCTAAGGAAGGCTTCTATATGAAAGTTGTGGGGAATTTCATAAGTTTTCTAACGACATAAGCTAGAACTCTATTGGATTAACAAAACAAGAGTTATATCTCTTTTACTACGCTGTTGTTTTTATATCGTGAGAAAATTTCAGAATACTTGTTCCTTCCCCTGCACATAAGTGGATGTCAGAAGATCTCAATGCTAGTTAACTTGTCTGGAAAAAGTGGAAGCTACCCTTTATGTGCCCCCTAGATTACCTTTTCTTAAGGGGGGTAGCCTAGTTAAAGGAGTTACAAGGAGAATGATTGGTAAAAGTTAGATCATCTATAAGTACATCAAGTGCTTGGTGAATTTGGTTTTTGGTTCAAGATATCACCCCATTTAGAGAATATTAATGGAGATATATGTCACTGCTGATACTCATGGATTGAGAGTTGTGTTTATGAGGATCAGATGACACCAAAGTTTACGAAGTTATATGTGGGATGTGAGAGTGAAGTAACTTAACTGTGACAAAGGTACTAATAGTTGGAATTTAGTGATGAAACCAATCTTGGATTAAGAGACTCAGTATAAGCAAATTTAACAGATTATATGATGTGTAGCATCTAAAAAGGATATGATAGCTAGTCCCTAGTGTCCCCCAATCAATCTCATCTTAAGGGGGGTAGTACCATGATATCACGGGATGATGCATTTTTTAATTTGTCTTGAAGTTGAGAGTTGTCTCTTGAGATATTCTATGTTTGTGATTACCTATCCTTGCCGTGTTACTAACGTTGGTCACTTGATGACAGGGAGTCTAGTGTCACATGGATCAGGAGCCCAATATGATACCTCTCATGGATATGTGGGAAGAGCATGATTATTCTGCCTTTGAAGGATGTTATGAGTATGATGAAGCTGAGTACTATCAAAACAATAATGTTGAAGAGCAAGTTGACATTGAATCAAATCAGAATCCACAATGACGGAAGCGAAAAAGCAAAAGCCGTAAGAAGCCTGCTCATGGAAGTAAGGTGCAACGAAACTATATCAATGGAAGACTGAGCAATGTGGATAGACATAACATTTAAGGAGCTACCAAAGTGGTGGGTGGATATATTCAAGTAGACTCATTGCTAGTTTTTGCTCTGTTTGACCCGAGTGCTTCACATTCTTTCATTTTCGCCGACTTGGTAAAGACGATCGAGCGGGTGAAGTGTCCAACGAGAAAGCCTTTGTTAGTTCAAACACCATTTGGAGAAATACAGGCAGATCAGGTTTGCTCAAATATCATTCTAGTTATAAGCAAGGAAAACTTCACTGTAAACCTCATTGTGCTAGAGTAACTCGACATTCCCTTGGTTCTTGGTAATGGATGGTTGTGTGCTCACAAAGGAGTGATCCGTGGTACCTAGTGGAAAATTCATCTAACCGCACCATCAAGGAAAAGAATTGAGTATCAAGGTGGTCCGCTCCTACCTGAGGAGGCAAATCCATGCTAAGTTATCATGTCTTGTGTTGTAAGTCAAAAAGTTGGTAGTCAAGATGGACTTCGATAAAATTTGAATAATAGACATTCTGTGGAAACTTTGATTCACAAGTTGTGATTCTGAGACATAAGTGTTTACATTTGGAATACAAGTTGTGAAGTTAAAAGGGTTATTAAGATCCTGTTCCTGTTTCTCTTTTTGAATCCGAGCCTCTTCCGAATCTAGAGGACGAGATTCATTTTAAGGGGGTAGATTTGTAACACCCTAAAATTTGTTCCTTTGGAAATAGAGCTGAATTGATTTAATTTTGTATTTTTGTGCTCATAGAATATAGGAAAAATAATATTTTTCATTTAAATAAGATTTATCTAAGGAATTTAGCAACATGATTGTGCATTCATGATGGAGCATATGGTTTATTTCACTGTGTGAATTTGAGCGAAGTCAAAATATTTCAAACTGTTTTTAAATTGTTTGGAAAAGGCTTTGAAAAAAAAAACAAAAGAAAAAGGAAAATCTCCCCTTCTTATCCTTTTGGCCCGAGTGGCCCAACTCTACCTCTCCCTGATCCTCACAGTGAGGCCCAACCTTTCTTCTGCTCCCTCGGCCCAGCGCTCATGCCCCCAGGACACGACCCAACTCAGCTCGGCCCGCCAACGCGCCCCTCCCTTCCCTCCTAGCCTCGGCCCAAGCCAGCCCCGCGGCCTCCCCCTTTCCCTTTCCTCTCTGGTCGCTGTCCACGGGACCCCAGTTGACAATGACTTCTTCTTCTTCTACCCTGAGCCATGTCTGAGTATGTCTGAGTAGGACAGAAACCGATGCCGACGCTGCCCAATCCCAGGGTTCCTGAGATTTGTTGCCAATTGCACGCGTTAGGCGCCTCTTTTAGAAGGTTAGGCACTCCTCCGAGACCCTGTTCCTATCTCAAGTGGCCTGGTGCCCTAGTTTTGCTCCGTGAGCCGCTGAACCTTGCGGATGGGCAGATCTTTTCTGCCACCGGGTAACGCACAAATTGCTGCCGTTCCAACGAAATAGAACTTGTGCCGAGCTTCGCGTCGCTCCTGCGAGGTCGCCAAGCCCTCTCTTTCCTTCTCTCATGCTCTGGTTCAACCACTAACCTTCGCCGAACATGTACATGGGGCCATCGTCCGCCAATCCTCGTCGCACGCCGAGCTCAATCGATTTCCCGACTCCAAAAACGCTTAGGTGAGTTCCCCTTGTTCCTCTCTTGCGTCTCGTGCTTTTGGTTCATCGAATCGTGCACTAAATCACCTAATTTCCAAACTCCGGCAAGCTCTCCCTCCCCGAGCCATGGCGCCACCGCGCCGGACCCCTGCTCCGGTGGTCGGCTGGCCGGTGCCCCCGAGATGAAATCTGAGCCGTCTGTTCGAAGATCAAGGGCCCAGATTAGAAGATACCCCTTCGAGGGGGTGATTTTGTTAAAGAGCCCCTCGACTTTTTAGATATCGAATCCGCAGTCCATAGGCACTTTTTGAAAATGCATTTTCACTTATTAAAAACGTAAACCACCTCGGGTCTGATTCAAAATACGTTTTCTATATTTACAAAATTGCCATTGACTTTCTTTTGCTCATAAAATATTCATTTTAACTCCGATTTGACCCATTCAAATTGTGTCAGATTCGTAAATACGAGCTCTAGATGTTAGTCTCACTGTTTTAGTTTGAAACTTTTTAATTTCATGAACCTTTTTAATTAATTACTTTTCTATAGAAAATCTTTGAAAAATCATAACTTCTTCGTTTTAGCTTCGATTTTCGTGATCTTTACGTCTGTGTGATCGTAGCGATACGTAGAATCATTTTATAAACTTTTCATACTGTATTTATATGATTGGTGTACTATTCTAATTGTAGCCTTGTTTGCTTCGTGTATGTTGCCTCCGATTGTTTATGTGTTGATGATCGATGATCAAGTTTAGACGGTGAGCAATTCGTGGTGATCAAGAATATTTCAAAAATCAAGATCAGAGCCTTGACAACAAGTAAGACCACCAGAATTAACAAGATTAGCAAGAGCAATTGGATTAAGGCAAGTATAACATTTGGGTTTTATTTCTATGACCATGATCCTGTGACTAGATTAATGTTAAGTAACAAACGATAAAAATGACTTTTAGCCACTTGATGATTTATCTATAAATGATAACCGGGACAATAGTGCAACCATGAGGGCTATAATGGCTCTAGCTTTAGTTAAGTATGAGTAATTTTTCTAGCTCTTTAGCGGTTACCCGTGTGGCGCAATTGGGGAATAGCTGACCGTGGATTCCTGCGTGGATCACACGGACTGACTAATGAAACCAAGCAGCCCTAACTTGTTAGACAAACCTTTGAAAGACTTCATAGTGATCTCTGCTGACCTTCCTTGGTAGTGGGTTAAGAGGCTGATCGCCTCGGGTAAAAGGGTAAATCATGACTCATGGGTAAAGATATACAACCTCTACAGAGTGTTTAAAACTAGTATACTAGCCGTGCTCACAGTCACGAGCGGTCTTGGGGATTCTTGCGTTAAAGGTGATGATTCTTGTTGTGTTAATATGTGTTGACACTTACTAACACCACTTAGATACTAGGTTGTCATCCCCAGCATGGTGCCAGAGTGTACAAAGGTATTTATGAATGTAAAGGCTCTCTAGAAAATAATCTATTCTATCCGCAAGCG
>Ga0182004_10003834_pt1 | contig 12023 bp, 13 predicted proteins | sample Sormic07211540_1_FD_120479 | JGI IMG/M metagenome (GOLD analysis project Ga0182004, IMG submission 120479) | Endophyte microbial communities from Sorghum bicolor roots, Mead, Nebraska, USA - 072115-40_1 MetaG | ecosystem: Host-associated > Plants > Roots > Unclassified | place: USA: Nebraska... | reverse complement strand
TATATATTATTTTTATTTTTATTTTTTTCTGGCAGGCATCAATGTACCGGGCATCTACATACCCATTGTTTTGATTTTCTCGGACACACGTGCGTCCATTTTTTTTTTTCAATACTGCCATGCATCTTTGGCATGGATTATTTTCATCTCTTTTTTTATATACAGCCCAAACTCTTTTTCTGACTTCTAAAACAGAATAGTATACATAGAGCAAAAACCTTTTATTTGTGTACGTGAAATTCAATCATGGGTGCATAACAAAATAGTCTACTTAAATCATATCAACAAGGTAATTAAATATTTATTTGGTTTTGAATTTTGAAAATCTCTGGAGCTCAAGTGTCACTTAGAGTAAGACAGATAGCAGCTTAAACCTTCTTATATTATATCTGTCAATTTCCTAGATTTAGTTCAAGCCTATGCTACCCATTGACATCAAGCTTAGAACAAATTCTCTGGGTAAACCAACTTCATGCAATTCATAGGAGAATTTTAATTTAAACACCATTCACTTGAAAGAAATTATTTTTAACCATTTTTAGCATCTTTTTTAATTTAATTATTTTTTTAGCTCCAAGTTCTTCTTAGTCTAAACATAAGCACACTTAAATGCAGAATGTAAAGCAAACTTACTTACACACTCTATTTTTGGATTTTCACATTTTTATCATGCAAGAATCAAATACAATAATTAAATAAACCTTTTTTATGTTTTTGGTTTTGCAGATACTTTTTTAGCAACATTAATCTAATAAATGCTGAAAATAAATGATGAAAAAATGTATACAAAGGTGAAGAGTTCTCACCTAGCGGGGATCCTCCCCCAAGCTGGATATTGGCACGATCAGTACTCCGGTGGTGGTGGTGGTGCGTAGTCGAAGCCTATCCTCTCGATCAAATACTGTAAGGTGTCCTAGGTCTGCTACTATGACTCATGTACATGGTCAAAACGAGTATCAACCTCCTATCTTGTCTCTCAGCTCCGGCTGTCCCTGCTCAAGGTTAGTAAAACACTCGAAAATCAGTAGTGGTGGAGAAGTGCTGCTCCGGGGCCGATAGTAATCGTCTGTTGGTGGTGCATGGAACGGATACGGGCCTCCGAAATCTTTGTATGTGCGTGCAGAGTAGGACATACGTCCTCTCTGGAAACCTCCTACTGCATCCTCCGGTCCCTGTGAGTAAAACGAACCCCATCCTGCTGCTACTGCTGACGACGTCTCACCCTCCTGGTGAGTGGGTTAGTCATCCCACCCTGAGTGGTAATTCCATGAATGCGGTGCTGGCTGCAATGGTCCTGCCTAATCAAAACCAATAAAGTGAGAGAAAGCTGGTCCAATTAGCGTAGTGTCTGCTCCCCTATAGTCTGGTCTCTGTGGCCTGGTGACACGGGCTGAGGGACTCCTCCCTACAGTAGGTCCACGTGCTGGAAAAACAAAACTTTCTACCGTGTAGAGACTAAGATCCCTGTTTGGCAGCTAGTACTTATTTGGATGATTTTTATATACCATGATAATTTTATCATTTCTTTTTTTAAGCATGTGAGCACGGAGAAAGAAATCATAACCAATAATTCTGCGGGACTCAGGAATATAAGCAAGTGTAGCATTATCTAAAAGTTTAAGTCGTGCAGCTATGCATGTAATCCATGAAGTAAATGAAATACTGCATTTTCTCATTGGCGGAACAGTGATCCAGTATTGCAGCATTAATTTGACAGGAGATACTTTTCTTAATGATACCATACAACAGTTTTCACTCACCACTTTTATAGTGTTCAATTCCTCCCTAGGAAAAAATATTGCAGCTAGCTGTCTTAACAGAAATCTTAGAGTAGGGTGATGCACTTCATCTGTAGTTAATTTATGGCTAGGTGACTTAGCAGGATTAGACTACTCATCCTACGTACGGGGGATGGACTAGAAAGGACTCCACAGGATTGTCACTCCTGCAATCTACCACACAATCCGGCACATCAGGAAGTATCCATGGGTATATATAATATATAGGCACCACGCCTACTTAATACGCACCACCTAATCCACTCGAGAATTGAACTAGGCGCTTAACGATCATATGAATATTCTCATCACCAATCATAACTATATCAATTATGCAACTAGAATAAACTAAGAGCTGAATAAGTAGCAATATATTAAAGTAGAGCAAAGTCATAATGAGATACAAAATAAATACCGAACCTCTAGAGTAACAGATGAGGAATCCCGAGCGATTCGCCCAACTCGACTTGAACCTTGCTAGAAAGCCTAAACTAATAACTTGAAGAACCGGAGCTCTAATTCTAAACTCTGGAAACCCTAGTTTTCTATCTACTCTTGACAACTGCAGGGAGCAATGGAATTCTATTCCTCAGGGAGGGGGGGTCTGCCGCCATATTTATAGTCCGCTAGGATGAATACGCGCCGTTGGATCAAACTGACTTCATGTAGGGCTGAGATGGATCCTCAATGGCGGTGTTGGAAGACTTCAGAAGGGCGGCGACAAAACCCTAGGGGGCACGCTGCCCGGACCCTGTGATGGCAAGCCGGCCCCACCAGTCAGAGGTGGGGGTCCTGCTTGCTTCCTGCGTGTTGTAGATCCTTCCCTTGTCCCGATGACGTGCGCCTCCTCGGCGGCCAAGTTTTGTGGTTTTTATACACTTAAATCCCTCTTTAATTTAATTCCTAGAATAATCCCTGAAAAAATACATAATCACCAAAACTTATGGAATTTGTCAGTTAAAAGCCTATTTTATTATTAGTGACCTCATCTATATATGTAGTTTAACTAAAAAAGAATACAAATATGGCACTTTCACCATGTGCCTTTTCCATTCTTTGTGACAATAATTCATGACAAAATTAATGAAATATGATTATCATAAATTTAAAATCATTTTTTAAGAAAGAACACGTTGGCATAGCCACTTGAGCAAGTCTAGGTGGAGTAGTAGGACCGACATGTAAGTTAGAATATTAACTAGAAAAGATTAAAATTGCAGTGCTTCTTGTAGAAAGGAGGGGACGAAACCAAGCCCTCTAGCTTCCTAAGTAACAGGACAAAACAACTGGGCTACTCTTCCGCTGCTATGTAACCATTGATTCATTTCCACTTGTACACTTACATCGTTGGGAGATATTCCTTGCGACTTAGGAGGAGCCCGACGCAATCTGGCAAAACCGACGTCGCTGCCCTTTCCCCAATCTGGCAAAAATAATTGCTTAAATACTAGAAATTCAAGAACATGAACAAAAATTTCTCGTTTTAATCTACAGCAATATTTTGTAACTAGTCTTTCTCCCTTATGCTAACTCCAAATGTAGTGATTTTTTTCTAAATGTTTCTAAAATCATGCTCTATCGATTTATTATGATCTTATAACTATTACTTTTGTCATATTTTCATGTGACTTTGTTCTATCAATTCAAAATTTGAATTTCAAAAATTAACAACTTCAAACAATATTTTGAAGCCGTAAATGATTTCAGTTGAAAATGTCCTTAACATAAAAGTTGTAGAACTGATTAAGTTCTACAACTTTTATTTTGGTCATTTGTTCATCTGATAAAGCGACGCTAACATTGTTCACAAATTTTACATTCTCTCATGTAGTTTCATAGACTATACGAGAGAGATGTATATTTATGAAGAATATTACCATCACTTTGTCGGATAAACAAATGTCTAAAATAAAAGTTATAGATCATGATGAGTTATACGACTTTTATGTTCATGACTTTTTCAACTAAAACCATTTACCCTCTAAAAATGTTGGTTCAATTTGGCATTTTTCTGAAATTCAAATTTTGAATTGTTGAAACAAAGTCAGATGGAGAGATGACCAAAACTAAAGTTGTAGATCTCGATTATTTTTTAAACTTTGTATATGATGATGTTTCCATTTGACTTCATTTATAGTTTATAAAATTAGTTGCAATAGTCACCATGAACTTTACTAGAAATTAAAAATAAAAATAACATATATGACACCAATGGGCCTAAATCTCGAACAGTACCTATTAAATTACTATGCTCAGTCCATAACTGCTGACCATTGATTCAAGATCCAATGGCCTTTGTCGTGCCCACGGAATATAAACGTGAGCCAAAACCCTAGTAGCCTATCCATGTTCTCACCAAGCTCTCACCGCGCCGCGCCCTCTCTCTAGCCCCGCACCGCATCGTCCCCCACAGTGTCCTGCATCGTGCCCCTTGCTGCAACCTGCAGCTCCGCACCATGCCCTCTCCCAACAGCCCCGCGTTGCTCCAGCATGGATCCGGTGATGTAGGCATGGATCCGGTCATCTGCTCCTCAAAGCATGTCGGATCCGGTGAGGGACGCAGTCAGGAGGAGACAGCTGCAGCGGCAGCGAGCGTGAGCCTAGAGTTGGTGACTGCAGAGGGCGCTCGACCGCTCTTCCTCTGCAGGTTGGTGCTTGGAGCTGCACAATATCAATCTGCTTGCCTTTGACTTTGCTAGATGCACTGTGAGCTAGATGCTGGGGCCTAGAGCCTGGGTGTGGTGACCTCACGGCCAGGGAGCTTCTCCTCCTCTACCTACATCCACTCTAGTATGAAATATTTTTAGTTTGTTGTATATGGCTAGTGAAACGTTGTCCTATTGATCCACACATCTTCAACTTGTGATATGCCTCTTCTAACATGATGCAGTTTTTATAAGTGGAGTGGTTGCTGCAGTTGGTGAAGAGGCGATGACTGGAAGTTGCCATGTTTCTGTTGCCTTGACTACAATTATTTTGATGTATGTATGTTTGGTATTACTGATTAGTGATCTGGTGATCTGTTGGACTCGTAGAACTTTGGTGGTCGTATTTTGTTGTGATTCATTTCTATGAATGGTGAGTGGTTAGAACTATTGTATGAACCATTAATTTTGGAGGAAATGAATTGTAAATGGAAAACCAGCCCGTGGTATAAATGGGCCAAATTCATTTTTGTGACAATTACTTTTGTCATACTCCATGCGCCATGTCACACATAACGTCATATGACTAGACACTTGTTAGCATCCCATCTAATATATTATGATAAATATAGTGACAAATACCATTGTCATAGACTAGTGACAATTGTACAATTGTCTAAGATTAGTGAAAATTGTGTCTGTTAGTCACAAAAAGGGGAAAATGACAAGGATTCTATGACTATAGCTATTTTGTCACCAGTGTGTCATACAAGGGGTACAATGACAAGAAAAAGATTGTAATTGTCATAATCAATTAGTCATAAAAGGCCCAAGCTCAGCTTGCATCACTATAAAAGCCATGGCAGCCATTGCCCCTTCTCCCGTTCCTCCCAGCCGCCTCACCCGCTCCCCTCTCCCTGCTCCCTCATCGTGGCAGCCTACTGTTGTGCTTGGCCAGCCTACTACCGTGCCTAGCTAGCCACATAGGAGCCCACCTGCTCCGATCGTGCCACCACGACATTGATCTTCCTATGCTTCATCGTCCTCGCCATGCAGCTCCATCTCCACAATGTTCTCCACCACAGTGAGCCGACTGAAGCTAAGGACACAGCCTCATCGCCTCGCCATGCCAGACTATGGCCAAGAATGCCATCTGTTGTCGGTCATCTGTTTCCTCTATGCCACCCATGCCTCCATCCACCTTGCCCTCACTCTGTGCCCACAGATGTCACCAAGCATGCAACCACCTTGATGTTGTCCAGGCCCTGCCCTACTCCACCTTGCCAAGCCCCATGACCCATCATGGACTGCACCGGCACCCTCTGCTTTGCACCGGGACTGTGACCCTGAGGCCACCATCATCGTGAAGCCCTACTCGCCTGGACATGAAGCCGACCTGCATGCCCAATGTGGATGCTAACAACGATGCCCAGGACGCCGTCACAATGCCCAGGACCGCACCGGCACCCTCATCATCCACCTTCCTTCCTTTGGGTGAGCTCTGTATTGCAAAATGGGTTACCCAATAGAACATCTAGGATTTTTATCTTGCCATTTTTCCACCACATTGGCTTTTCTTGTTTTTTGCTATTCCTTTTTCCCCCGTTAGCCTCAAAATGCTTGAACCACATCTTTCAAACAAAACATGCCAGATGTCTTGAAGTAACCCATCCATTACTATCATCTCGGTAATTGACGAGTCCATGATTTCCTATTAGGCGCAGGTTATTTCTTCATCCTCGCACTAGAAGCTACAATCAACAAAATCAACCATGTGATCTACTATTGAGCATTTTTATCTTGGACACATACACACACGCGCGCGTGTGTGTGTGTGTGTTTGTGTGTGTGTGTGTGTGTGTGTGTGTGTGTGTGTGTTTGTGTGGGCGCGCGCGCATGAAGGTGCTACGCTGAAAAGCCCATGAAACATTGTAAAAAAACAAAAGGGACACTCCTTTAGTATATAGGCCTGCTCCGGTTGGTTCACATCATCTTTTTTTCTGACACTAGCCTGGTACCACCAAACCCTAGTCAGGTAGGGGCTAGTGCAGTTAGATTGAGTCAGAACCAAGTCTTTCGATTATATATGTGCTAGAGAGTCAGTCATCAATCCTACTCGATCAATTCCTCATTTCCTACCTTCCTCACCCCATTTCCAGCCACCAGCTGCCACGCTACCATGATTCCTGCAAGATCTTGCATCAGACTCCTCCCGCTCTGTACATTTCCCCTATCTACAGCAGCTTGTCCTGTGCCACTCCTTCGTGCTAGAAGCCGAGATTGGAGACTTCCTCACTGGCTGACCCATCCTTGAGATGCTCGGTGTGAATCCATGAAGCGGCTGCACCTTGTGCTCTCCCAAATGGCGCACCTAACTGTGCCCCGCAGGCCAGAGTACTCACGCTCTGTACATTTTCCCTATCTGCAGCAGCTTGTCCTGTGCCACCCCTTCATGCTAGAAGCTGAGATTGGAGACTTCCTCGCTGGCTGCCCCATCCTTGAGATGCTCGCTTTCATCGATCGTTGTGGGGTGCCACTGTACATCGATGTCATCTGCTCCAGGCTCAAATGCTTGCTGCTCTGGCAGTTGAAGCCATTGAAGCTCACGGTTGTACTGCAGTGAGATGTATCATCTACATCATTGGTATGTACTTCACTGGTATGTATCATACACATCTTGTTGCTAGCAGATTTCCTTAAGATGTGGTGGGAACTATGTTGCCCATAACCATTATATTCATGTTGCAAAGCATCATGAAGGAATACAATATAAATCCTGAAAGTGTAACACCTTTCATCCCAGAACATCTCGAGCCAAGTATACTTCATGCACACAGAACCCACTACATCATTTGGATGCAAAATTTGACCCCAGAAATGGAGGACGATCGGGAGTGTGGTTAAGCAACACCCACATGGAGCATAGCAGTTCACAACACGAACTAACATGTGCCCCAAATTGAATTCTGTTAAAACTCCGCCACTATACACACTTGGCAATTAAAGAATAAAACAAAAATTTACTAGTATGTCTAACCTATTACACCTGAAAATGTTACAAATAATAAAGACAAAATTTAATTAAGTGCACCATAAAAATGTACCAAATAGAACATCTAGGCATTTTATCATCTACAGTTTTCCACCATGTTGGCTCTCCCCATTTTGCGCTATTCCCATTTCTACCATTAGCATCAAAATGCCTAAACCACATCTCAGCTACAAAACATGCCAGATGTCTTAAGGTAACCCATCTGTCACTATCATCTCAGTAATTGGCGAGTCCATGATTTCCTATTGGGCAGCTTATTTCTTCATCCTTGTGCTAGAAGTTACAATCAACCAAATCAGCCATGTGCAGCAATTGTTGACCATTTCTATCCCACACGCACGCACGCGCACGCGCGCGCGCGCACACACACACACACAAGGTCATCTCTGCAAAGAAGTATTTGTCCGACCCATGGTGTGTGCGGTGAAACTTTTCCAGAGCATGAAGTTATGTGGCGAGAGAGTGAGATTCTTGATGGCATAGTTACAACAACATGCAAATTGAAGTTGGATGAGACCACTCCTTGATATTGCTGAATTCTGGTCCCCAAGTCAAATAGTTTCATCTTACCATGGAGCGAAGGTATTGTGACACTCAAGGACATGACTACAATAGGAGCAGGTTGCCGACCCTTGGCAGTTTTTCAAGGTACAAAGTATTAACACACTTGAGGTGCAAGATTTCAAGATGTGCCTAGCATAGCAAACTGAACATGAGGAAGAATGGATCACAAAATGTGCCAAATCAAGCCAATAAAGAAGAAACCATCAAACAAAACTGATGCAAATAAAGGGAGCATTTGCATCTAGTTTAACATTTAGGACCGGATGCCCACATTGTAAATATACATCAAAAAGGCCTGAACTCTAGGGTCGTCTCTCAAACGTACAACTAGATATTTATTGCAGACCGCATAGAGGAACCAATGGAGCCCATTTGCATCCATTTGTTATGTGTAGTCTCGACATCCCCAGTATATGGAATTGTGAATGAGATAAGAAGAAACTTGATGCACTTATTAATAGAAATTTGATTGAATGTGATAAATAAGTTTTTGCGTTAAGATTCAGTAATTAGCAGTGGTACAGCATTATTTAATGGAAATATAATGTATTCTAACACTTTATGTTAAGTCTCCATAAACAACTAATAAGAAATTGTGTGAAGGTTTATATGTATCAATTATTCTTTGACATGAAAGATAACATTTTTAACACATTGTGCACAACATTTATTAGTCCAATATGGAAACACATGGTATAAAAGACTGACCATTCAAAGCTTGTTTTAATAAAATGAAAAAATTGGGGACACAAATATTTGTAATTATTTTCATCAAAATGAAAGATGCGCATAGCAGCGACAACACCTGTTTTTGTTAATGATGACCAAGCTGTATTTTCATTGAATTGCTATTGCAGATATGTTCAATCATGATGAATATAGCTTTGATTCATCAAATAAACATATCATTTCAAAATAATTTCTAATAAATATTTATGATTATTTTCATCCAAATGAAAGATGTGCATAGTAGTGAGAGCACCTGTTTTTGTTAATGATGAGAAAGCTGTAATTTCATAGAAATGTTATTTCAGGTACATTCAATCAAGATGAAAATGGCTCTAAGGTGTGTTAGATAGTTGTAGCTGTGTGAGTGCATTCGGTTGAGTGTGTGTTTGTATCTTGCTGGATTCTTGCACCCTTCTTCTTCTTAATATAATGAGGTGAAGATCTCCTGCATTTTTTGAGAAAAAACAAATGTCTTCAATCCTAGTACTAGGACACCAAGTGCAAGAGCCATGCCCTGGATGTGGACCATCATGGCACAAATCACAAAAACATCCACATTGACAACATGTACCTTAAAACACAGACATTAACAACATGAGAGGATATTAGCAACACATACCATCATCAGCACGAGCATTGAGAACGTCATATTAACAACTTGAGTGGATATTAAAAACAATTCCTAGCATATCTCGATCAAATCCTAGTTGCTTCGCAACACAATTTGGATGATACATTACATTGCACTAGATAACAACAAGCTCGCAAGCATGGATACACAACGCATAAGACTCCAGTTCTTTACTCCGTGTAGTTTCATCTCTAGAGACCTAGCCATGCAAAGTGTGTGAGGTCAAGGCGAAGCTCGGTGGCCAATCCTTATCATGCGAAGGGGCCAGAGTCGGTCGAACATCTCCGTTGCGGCGGTGACATGGCGCACGGCCATGCCGGTGTCACGAAGGCAACTAGCACCTCTAGGGTTCTTAAGCTAACACAACTAGGACTATGTGTGTCCTATGGTGAGGCAAAGTTCAGCATGGCCATGGTTCTACCTCTACCATTCCTGATGCACCGGAAGGCTTGACCATGGTTTGGTATATATGGCTGCAGTGATCGCATGTGCGTGCTGGTGTGCTAGCACAGGCATTCCCAACCCTAGGTGGCTTGACATCATTGTCCTATGGCCATTCAGCATGTATGTGCATGCATGGTGCTAAGTTATAGCAAAAGACGATGCCTTTGGGCTTCCCAAGGGGGAAGAACATGGTGGCAACAATCGCATTCATGCTGGTGAAATAGAGCGAGGACTTGAGGGATCACTGTTAGTTTTGTGGTGGCTAGGATAGCAGTGCAGTGGCGAGGCATGGCAGTGACGAGGTGGTGCAGTGTAGTGCCAAGCTGCTGCATTGGTGTACCTGATCAGGTCATCATCTCTGGCTCCAACAGTGGCCCTCCGTGGCGGCGGCTCGGTCCTACTTCTTTTCCTCCCTCCTTCCTTCTCCCTTCCTCTCGGTCTCGGCATGGATGGTTGGCGTTGCCACTAGTGGTGACAATGGATGGTAGTGTGGCCAGGGCACTAACTTGGGGCTTTTATAGTTTGAGCACATCCATGGTGAGCGGCGAATGGTGGAGAATAGGCAATGGACATGTGTAGAGTGATCAAAAGAGTTTGGCTAGGGTTTTGAGAAGTGAGGGATTGTGTGGTTACCTTGGCACTCCCATTTTTGAATGGTGCTAGTTAGGGGGGTTGGTATGGTGGTACCAGAGGGGTGCAGTAGAGGGCACAAACCATGGAACTTGTGTCATAGCTAGAGGGCGCTAGCTATGGTAGGTCGGGGTGGCGTGCATTGTTGACATGACGGTCATCTATGGTGCACAGAGGTAGTAGTTGGCAAGGATGGCCACGATGGCCTTTGGCATCTTTGGCTAGATGTCGGCAAGGACATGGCAAAAAGAAGACAAGGAGAAACCAAAGGGGATAATAGGAAGGTCCTTCAAGGTCCACTTGTTAGCGATACGGAGGGAGAGGGAGCATGGTGTGAGAATGGGTGAATCGGGCCATAGTGATGGTTGGGCCAACTCAGTGGCACGAGCACGTGCGTGGGCGGTGGTGCATGTTGATCCTTCATACTCGACCTATAATAGCCAAAATCAAAGCCAACAAGGAGGGGTTGTACAACTAACGACTGCAAGGCTCCAAGGAGCACACAAGGCAACTCCTCTTCAAGACTGATATGCTGATTTACACACTCACGTCCAGATACAATGCAAACTAGAAAACTCTTTCACATACACACTAGAGTCTTCCACATATGAGTTTACTAGTCAAAAGAACATAGTGAGATTCAGGAAATTACTGAGAGTGCAATGGATTCTAACAAATTGCACCAAACTAGTTTGCCACTCGATCACTCACCTAGCCATCAGGTTAACACAACTCATCTTGGAGAACGATGTCTCCAAGGTCTACTATAACCACTATCTCCTCCAAAGCTAAAACTTAGAAGATACATTAGAAACCTACAAAATATCATAACAGCTACACTTTGAGTACATTTCATACTCATAGGACTTAATTCCAACATATAATATTTTGTGGATGCATAGAGGGATTAACAGATAGTTGTACAAGTGAGGAAATGCAATGCAATATGTCACACCTGGTTTCAAAGAACAAAACCAGGCTAGCCATATGTGTGCCCAGGAAGTCCACACATATAACAACAGAATGAAATATATCAGAAACAATGTTATATAACGGAAATATACTTATAATTAACACTTACATCAGAGTATCGCGGAACGATAACTAATCTTCAGGCTCAATCTTCACAGGGACGGTTGACTGGGGGTAACATATGCCTAGCACTTCTTGTATCCTGAGAACATCCTTCATGACTCCATCCTTCCAATCAACTCTTTCTAGTGGACTGGAGTGGTGGGAAATAGCAAGAGTGAGCACATATCGTACTCAACAAGTATAACCAGGGGTTCATGAGGCTCAAATAGCTGACACTGGTTTGACTGCATTTCGCTTTTAATAATGGATAGCATGTTTAATCATTGGATAGCAAATATCAAGATAGCATAAATAATCCATTAATCACATGATCAAGTGCAAGCATAATTAATTCATAGCATAAACGATAATCAAATGAACATAACAACTTAACAAGCTCATCGTCGTCGCAGCAAGAACCCCCAAGGCCGCTCATAACCGTGAGCACGGCTAGTATACTAGTTTTAACACTCTGC
>Ga0182004_10003833_pt1 | contig 12024 bp, 13 predicted proteins | sample Sormic07211540_1_FD_120479 | JGI IMG/M metagenome (GOLD analysis project Ga0182004, IMG submission 120479) | Endophyte microbial communities from Sorghum bicolor roots, Mead, Nebraska, USA - 072115-40_1 MetaG | ecosystem: Host-associated > Plants > Roots > Unclassified | place: USA: Nebraska... | reverse complement strand
ATGACTCCAATTTCTGTCTGGTTGAAAAGAGATGGGACCAGTCCATTTTCTGTTTGGTCCAGAGACATCAAAAGTGGGATCACTCCATGACAGGTGGGGCCCACTTGTCAGTTTTGTTTTTTTATTTTTTTTCCTTCTCTTCTGCCTCTCCTTATCCCTTCCGGTATCTGTCTGAGTAGCACGCGAGTCGCGACCGCACCGGGTACCTTGCGACCGTGCCGCCGGGCCACCTCGCAACCTCGCCGAGGGAGCTCCTGCCTGCCCCACCGGAGCAATCGTTGTTGGAGCTCGCAGCCGCACCTGCAGAGCCTGTGCCCACATGCAGCGAGACCGGAGGCGGATGTCGCCCCACCTGCAGAGCCTGCCGGAGCCAGGTACGTTGCTCGCCATTGCCCCACCTGCAGAGCCTGCCCAGAGCCGAAGGCGCTGCTCGCCGTCGCGCCTGCCCGGCCATGCTGGAGCCGGAGGTCGCCTGCGTGGAGCCCCGCCTTGAACCCGGACGCCTAGAACATGGCCTCCCCCGCGCCAGGAGCGCCGACCCTGCTCCTGTGCGTAGGCAGCGGCCTCTTCTTCCTCCCCTCATGCGCGCAGCGAGCGCCATCCCACCTCGGCTGCCCCCGCCCCCTTGATTTGGATGGGCAGGAGTCACAGGCATATGCTGCGAATATTCCTACGTGGGATGTCCCTGTTCCTCCCTGACTCTGAACCAAAAAGAGGTCCATCCCATCCCACCAAATCCCAGTTACAAAACAGTACCTAAGAGGAGATATTCTGTAAGAATCTGGACAGTGAGAACCCCCTCTTATGTCAGTTACCCAACATCGGGCAACCAGGGCTTCAGTGACCGTGTGTTCTTTAATGATCCTCTTAGGAATAGCCTGGAAAAGATGAAGTGCCAATTCAGCCATGGTTCTTTTCCACCCAGCCACCTATCTGTCCAGAACAATGTATTTTGCCCGTTGCCAACAAAAGTTTCAACCACCATGCTGAAAAAGGCCCGAGCAATTTCTGGCACTTAATAGGTAGACCAGCCCATGGCCGAGAGGAATTGGTTTTCTCCAGCCAAAGCCAGCGGATACGGAGGGACCAACCTAAGGTTTCAGATTATTGTTTAAGTTGCCAGTGGAATGCTGAAATAACAACCTTTGAGAAGTTGAAGGTTAATTTTTTCAATAATACTACAATAATTATTGGTACTCTTATATGTTATTTAAAATTCCCGATACATTGATAAATATAGCCGTTGTTAATAAATTGGTAAGTAAATTCGGAAGTGTGGAGTAACTTAATTAAATGCAACTTGTTTGATTGCATAAATGCGATCTATTGTTGAATCCAGAAAAAAGATGAAAATTGAGATTTTATACTGGGATGCTAAGGCTCATTTGCATTGGACCATTGAAAAATATCTTTTTAAAAACACAATGTTGATTCTACCCTGAATTATTTTTCTTTCAGAAAGTTGGTGCAGAATTCTCCAAATCATCACTTGCTGTGGAACTTGTATCATTTACTTTATATTTGTTTAACTCTTTAGGTGCTGAACACCCTAAAAAGTATTGGAATTCAAGAGTGCAAGATAACCTTTCCCACTTACAAGGGGGGAAGCAGAGGGTTTGCTTTTCTTAAGTTTGCCTCTCACTACTATGCTAGAGAAGCATTTTGTCGCTTAATGAAATCTGATGCTGTTTTTGGTACTGATAGAAGAGCTAAAGTATCTTTTTCTGAAACCCCCACAAAATCATCCAAGAGTCTTTTGGAGGTAAGCATTGATTTCTATTTCATATATTCGAAATTCATTTGAGTGAGTACTATCTGGAATATTTTAATTTTTAATTATTTATTATGTCATTTTTCCTTATTAACAGCTAATCCCTCTGTCCCAGAATATAACGACTTTTTGAGTTTGTTAACTATCCTATGTTTGACCAAGTTTACAGAAAAGTACAATAGCAGTTACTATTTCAAACGAGCAGCATTAGGTCCATTATGAAATATATTTTCATAATTCACTCTCTTGAAATGATGTTAATATCCTTCTCTATAAATTTGGTCAAACTTAGAATAGTTTGACTTAGGACAAACTCTAAAATCCTTACTAGGATGGTACAACATGTTTGGTGGATTGCTTGCTTGCTGTAAATGAGTTGTGTTAACTTAAGGAATAAGCACAACGTATTTTGACACAAAACATCATTAGTAGTTTGTTTAGTTTCTGGTTGATACTTTCAAAATTGTACTGGAAAAAACCCTGAATCTCAACCTAGTAACCTTCCTATGATCTGCGGATATGAAAGCTTAACTGAAAACTTCGCAGAGTGGCAGTATTTCAGTATTTCGCCTGTGATATGAACTTGTTTATTTTGTTTGTGACCAAAACCTTGTAGGATGCTGATCTAGTGGCTTTAGAAATTAGAGCTTCAGTAGTCCTACATTTTTGTTCTGACTTAGGTTTTACTACATTTCTACTAACTTTTTGTTCTGCTGTGTCAAGGGCGTCAAACCCTATGGTAGCTGGACCTCGGCTACGTAGTTCGTAGCCACGATCCGTCTTCTCCGGCGAGCTTTTGCCCCACAGCTGCAGGCTTAGGTTTTAGGGGAAGAGAGAGAGAGTTGGAGGATAATAATCTTGATTGATCTCAATGTTTCACGGGATACAAGATAAATAGGCCATTGGCCTAACAAACTAGGAAACTAATAATTTGGAAATAATTAATTAAGAAACAAATAATTTGGAAATAACTAGCCACTGTCCTCGGCTGGCTCCTCGTGCGCGCTGGGTGCGCCCGCGGCTGCTGCTGCGGCCCGTGCCGAGGCCCTCGTGATGTCACGGGCCCGTCGCTGACGTGTATACGTGCGGCCCCACATGACATCTCTCGAGTCCGGCGATCCTCATCGTTCCGCTCCACCTTCCCAACCGCTGCGCCATCTCCACCACCAGCATCCGCCGGCGCCCTACCACCACCACATCCTATGCCATAATCCCAGATGGATATTCCTCAATTTATCCTCAATTTGATGGGAAATCTGATCCTCTCGCCTTCATCAAATAATGCGAGACGTACTTCAACCAGGAGCGCATCATGGAGGAAGAAAAGGTGTGGCTGACATCCCGTAATTTGGCGGACGACGCCCAGCTGTGGTTCCTCCAAGTCCAGCGGGATGAGGGCACACCAGCGTGGCACCACTTCACCAAGCTGCTACACCTGCGTTTCGGATCGCTCCCTGCTGTGACCTCTGTCCTTGCTGATGGGATGCACCGGCTCCAAGAGGGCATGGATCACGTCGCCATGATGATCAACCGCGTCTGTGCTCATCTGGAGAAGTCTGGGCGTGAACGCCTTGCTGCGGTGTGGCTACAGGCGGCAGCGCGAGGCGCTCTGCTCGACTTGAAGCCCGACTACCCCCCTAGTCCAGGCGCCAAGGCAAAGCCTAGCGACTAGTCGCGACTAGGCGAGTCCTAATCGTCGATTTTCAAAACTATGTGTACCACAGCCTTGCATGCATTCATGTTGTATTGGTAATTATAGCATGTAGCAACATAGTCATTTTGGCAGTGGAGTTCTGATCCACAGGGAACTCAAGAAAGGAAAGGAAAAACCACCCTCTTCAATGCCCATGTGCCAGGGCTGTCAAGCCTGTTTCTCCTATATTCCTCTATTTTTGCAGAATATGTAGTTCCTTTGTGATGCCCGCCTCCTATTTTCTCCATGTGAATTGTGCATCCTTGCAATTGTGTTTACCTTACTGAATGCTCCAATCAATAGTTCTTTCCCTCAAAGGCTTACTGTGTGTTGATGAAGCTTACCAGATTGAACATCCTTTTAGCACTGTTGGACAGCATTGGCATTAAAAAAAAAAACCTGCCATGTTTGAATTCCTTAAGTACTGCATATTGTGATGTGATCTTATTTATAATGTGTATTCCTCATTCTGCTTATAAGCTGTTATGATAATCAGCAAATTCAATGATTGTAGGTGCTCGAGCCATATCTCTTATGCAGCACTTATGTATGAGCTTTTTGTGTCAAGTGTGCTAACTATAGTTTTAGAAAATGTATTATGTATATATGTCACGCTAGTAGGTTGCTTCTTGTATTTTGCATTACCCATGCTACGTTATGTTTCATATGCAGATTATCAACTACCAAATTAAATGTACTTATTATTATCTTTCAGCATTTTGTAAATTTAGTTACTCTGAGATTATCGGACATTAACAATTTGTCATTTCTTCACTTCATAACTGACTAATATTCTTTGTAGGCAAAAAAAGTATACCTGGAACATGTCCCTGTTTCTTGGGATGAGAATAAGATTAAAGAATACTGTGAAGAATATGGGGAGATTCTGAAAGTTGATCTTTTCCAGATATTAAAGAATTTGGAAAAGGAAACAATTTCTTTTGTTGAATTCTCATCCAGCACGGGTGCATTAGCTTGTGTGGCAGGAATAAACAAATCAAAGATAGTTGATGGAAGCTTCAAGGTATATGTCCTTTTTTCTCAAGCCTTTTCAGTTGTTCTGGTTTACTTGCTGACATGGACAATCTCTTTCATTACTTAGTTGTGTGCATATCTTGCTTGGCCAAAAAGTGCTTTGAAGGTCAATAGTGCTACACCTTCAAATGCTGCCACCACAACTGAGAAGGACAAAAACCACACAGAGAAGGTTGTTGTAGATAAGAATTTACCCCATAAATTCCAGAAAGGCGACAAGAGCAAACTTACCTCTCGGACAAAGGAGGCAATTATGAAGACAAATTCATCAAGTAAATTACCAAATGACAATGATACAAAACTAACCTCACAAGGTGCTGCAGAAGTACCACAAACCTCAAAATCTTCTGAAGGCAAGAGGAAAGTTAGAAAGAACAAACATGCCTCTCAATACCAAAATCCATGGAAGAAAGCTCAAAATAATTGTATGTTCCCTCGCATAATTCATTGGCCATCTTTTATGAATGAAAATGATTTCTTATACTAATCATTGTGCAGGTAATGTTGATGACAGCCAGCTAACTTATCGTGGTGCTGCAGTACTGCAAACATCTAACACTTCCAAAGGGAAAAGGAAAGCCAGCGAGAACAGAAGTATATATATAAACGAAAAACCTCTGAAGAAAGCACATAACAATAGTATGTTCTCCCTTGATTAAAATCCTTTGGTCAATTACACATTAATTGATTAACAAAAACTAGTTCTTATGCATGGATATGCAGGTAATTTGGGTGGAAATTCGAGATCTAAATCATATGCCTCTGATCTGGTACTACTAAAAGCTATACATCTGACATTCTTATTCTCATCATCAAATTTCCATCGTTTTTTATTTACATGCTACATTTGTACTCATGCCTTTTAGGAACCTCATGCTGGATTCATTTCACCTATAATTCGAGATCATGGCAGTGATGCATATAATCTGCAGAGGTTTTATTCCTTTTCCATTTGTCTCTTGTTATTTATCTGTCTGAATTTTTGGGATTTGGGAGGGAGTATAAAAGATGGGTTGATGGATGAGAAGGGAGCCTTGGATCAGGGAGAAGGTTTTACCTTCTTAATGCTGGAGATTATGATTTTCCTTAATGGGCTAATCCTAGAAGGGTAGCTATATAACCTGCCATACATGGGCCTCATGGGCCTAATACACACACATACTCCAACACCCCCCTCTCCCCCCGCAGTGCGCAACGGAGTTACAGACTGGACACGAAAAGAAGCACACACACGAGCCCCACACAGACGCAACTAGCCACTAGTGATGTTGAGGCTGGAGCGGAACTCGGTGAAGGTCGAGGACGGTAGGCCCTTGGTGAAGATGTCGGCAAACTGGGAGGTGGTCGGGACGTGGAGGACCCGAACATCGCCGATGGCGACTCGATCACGGACAGTGTGTAGATCGATCTCCACATGTTTGGTCCGCTGGTGCTTCACAGGGTTGGTGGAGAGGTACACCGCACTGACGTTGTCAAAGTAGACCAGGGTGTTCCGAGAGAGAGTGTGTTGTGGAGCTCGGCAAGGAGCTGTTGGAGCCAGGAGGCCTCAACCACGCCGTTAGCGACAGCGCGGTACTCCGCCTCGGCACTGGAGCGGGAGACCATCGGCTGGCGCTTGGACGACCAGGACACCAGGTTGCCGCCCATAAAGACAGCGTAGCCGGAGGTGGAGCGCGGAGTGTCCGGACACTAGGCCCAGTCGGCGTCAGTGTAGACGACGAGCTCGGTGGAGCAGACCGTAGTCGATAGTGCCGCAGAGGTAGCGGAGGCGACGCTTGAGAGCAGTGAGGTGGGGTTCTCGGGGATCATGCATGTGGAGACATCTGCTGAATTGCATAGGTGATGTCTGGCCTGGTGCAGGTGAGGTACTGAAGTGCTCCGGCCAGACTCCGACATGCAGTGGGTCTGTCACTGGGTTGCCCTCGGCCTCTGACAGCTTTCCTGTGTGTCAACCGTAGTGGAGCAGGGCTTGCAGTTAGTCATCCCAGCTCACTCCAGGATATCAAGAGTGTATTGCCGCTGGTGAAGAAGTTGCCCGGTGGGACGAGGCTTAACATTGACCTCGAGGAAGTGGTGGAGCACACCAAGATCCTTCGTAGCAAACTCCTACTGAAGAGAGGTGATGATGCGGCGAAGTAGTGACAGACTGGAGGCTGTGAGGACAATATCATCAACATAGAGCAGCAGGTAGGTAGTCTCAACTCTGTGGTGATAGATAAACATGGACGTATCTGACTTGGCTTCCACAAATCCCAGTGTCAACAGGAAAGCAGCAAACCGAGAGTACCACGCCCGAGGGCCCTGCTTGAGGCCGTAGAGACTTGTTGAGCCGGCAGACCATGTCGGGATGAGAAGAGTCAACAAACCCGGCCAGTTGGCTGCAGTAGACTGTCTCAATGAGAGCACCGTGCATAAAAGCATTCTTGACGTCCAGCTGATGCACAGGCCATGAGCAAGTGAGAGCCAGTGAGAGTACCGTGCGGACGGTGGCTGGCTTCACCACTGGGCTGAATGTCTCATCATAGTTGACTCTAGGGCACTGAGTGAAACCTTGGAGAACCCAGCGAGCCTTGTACCTATGAAGGGTACCATCAGCCCGCCGATTGTGTGTCTAGATCGACTTGTCGGTGACGACGTTGGAGCCAGGCGGACGGGGCACCAGATCCCATGTCTAGTTGGCAAGGAGTGCAGCGTACTCCTTTTCCATCGTGCGGTGCTAGTGAGGGTCCGACAAGGCGTCGCGAACGGAAGAGGGTACAGGAGAGACCTGTGGGTCGCCGGGCATCGCCGCGAGAGCCCGGGGCCGCAGGGTACCAGCCGCGTGTCGTGTCACCATAGGGTGAACGTGACGTTGGTGTCGGTGCAGAAGTGGTGGGTGGTACACCAGCGGCATGACACGGGCAGCCGTAGGCTGCGGTGGTGTAGGTGTCGTCAGCGCAGAAGAGGCCATGGGTGGTGTAGGCGTCGCCGGCGGAGAAGAGACCACCGGGGGTGACTGAAGCAGCGGAGCCGGCCGCGCACGGCGCTGGTAGACGTGCACCGGCTGGGTGAAACGCGCAGGAGGCGTGGAAGCCGACGTCCTCGGACCCGCGTTGGGCGTAGGGGCAGGTGCAGCACCGGAGGCTGACGCCTCCGGACCCGTGCATGGCGCAGGGCCAGGGGCGTCATTGGCGGGCGGCGAGCTGTGGCACGGGTCCGTCAAAGGGCACGGTGAAGCAGTACCTGCAGGATACAACGACAAAGGTGGCTGGACCACCATGTTAGTGGGAAACAGAGAGAAGAGTCAAGGTCTGGGGTGGAAGTGGTTGTGATGGTGGTGGAGAAGGGGAAGACAGACTCATCAATTACCACATGGCGAGAGACGAGGACCCGACGAGAGATGAGGTCACAACAACAGTAACCCTTGTGATCCGGGGAATACCCAAGGAAGACAGAGTCGAACGGGGAGCCAGGTTGTGGGGAGCGGTGGCAGTGGTGTTAGGGTAACACGCACACCCGAAGACACGAAGGTCCTCATACTGAGGAGGTGTAGCGAAGAGAGCATGGTGTGGCGTAGGAGCTGGGCAGGCAGCGGAAGGAAGATGGTTAAGGAGATAGGTGGAGGTGCGCAGACTCTCAGCCCACAAGCAAGCAGGAAGCAACGCCTGGAGCAGAAGGGTGCGCATGGTGTCGTTCGTGGTGCAAATCATGCGCTCAGCCTTGCCGCTCTAGAAGGAGGTATATGGACAAGACATGTGCAACTGGACATCGTGAGAGGAAGAAGGCACGGGAGGTGGTGTTATCGAACTCACGGCCATTGTCACACTGGACGACCTTGATGGTGAGGCCGAACTGAGTAGACACCTAGATGAAAAAGTGGAGAAGTGCGGGGAATGCATCAGACTTCGCACGCAAGGGAAACGCCCACGAATAATAAGAGAAATCATCAACCACCACAAGATAGTATTTATAGCCAGAAATGTTGATGACAGGAGATGTCCATAGATCGCAGTGTACAAGATCAAAAACATGGGCAGCATGTGAAGAAGTATGAAAAGGAAGACGAACATGACGGCCCAGCTGGCACGCATGACACAAGTGCTCATCGTGAGCCCGAGTACAACGAATGTCGGAACTACGACTAAGCTGCATCAGAGCATCACGATCAGGATGGCCGATGCGATGGTGCCAAGTGGTGAAGGAGTGGCGGCGCAAGCAGCTGACAAAATAGACGATGAAGAAGGCGTAGCAGACGCTGGAAACTGAAGGGTGTAAAGGGCCCCCGTGCAGTCACATCGGAGAAGAGGACGTCGAGAAGCCAAATCCTTCATAGTAAGACCAGAAGAGTCATTCAACAGAACAGGAATTGTTAGCTGTAAATTGACGAATAGAAAGGAGGTTGTGAACTATAGAAGGTGCAACAAGAATATCAGGAAGACGAAAAGAACCATGAGCGCTAGCGGCACCCATGGATGTGATAGGAAGACATGAACCATTTGCGACCATGATGGACGAAGGGTGAGAGGAAGGAGGGTGAACGAATGAGAGTATACCAGGGTCGGGAGTAGTGTGGTAAGTGGCACCCGAGTCAACGATCCAGTCTAAACCGACATGCGGTGTTGGGGCCATGGTGTTGAAGTAGTGAGCCAAAACCGCCGAGTCCCAACCGACTGGCCCGGGCTAGGCGCCAGGAGGTGTAGCCCACGGAGACGCAGAGTGAAACCCCGGAGGAGCACCAGCGAGCATGGCCGCCGGCGGGTGAGGCTCACCGCCGGGAGCTTGGAAAGGCCACATAGAGATGCGCCCCGACCACGGTTTGTGGAAGGAGGGCTAGGGTGCACCCCGTGGAGGCGTCGGCGCCGAGTTGCTCCCACGGCCAGGACCCGCACCACGTCCCCCTCTACGGCGACGGCGTCCGCCACGGCGCCCCCCAGCCCCGCTCGACTCGGGGGGGGGGGGAGGACCAAGAAGAGACGACGACGGCGGAGCGGACGGGCGCAACGGAGGAGTAGCAGCAAGGGCAGTCGAGGAAGATGAGGACCCCGACGCGGAGAGAGATCCCAGCGTGGAGGTGGACCCTAGCTGGATGCCCTGAGTGAGCTCCTCCATGACAAGGTCGTCACAGACCTGTAGGAAGGTGGGGAAGGGCCGCTACCGGGTGATCCACGTCCGGAGGTGAGCGTAGCGGTCACTGAGCTCGTGGAGGACGTTGAGGCTAGGATGCGGTCCTCCACGGGCCAGCCAAGGTCGTCGAGGGAGTCTGCCATGCCCTTCATCCGGCGGCAGAAGTCGCTAATGGAGAGGTTGCCCTGGACGAAGGTACGGAAGCTCGCATCGAGATGCAGAGCCCGGGCTTCGGCATTGCCCAGAAACTGGCCCTCGAGCGCAAGCCAGGCCCGGCGAGCATCAGCAGAGTTGTGGACGAGGTCATGGAGGCTGAGGGAGATCGTCCCGAGGATCCAAGAGAGCATGATACTGTCGAGGCGCAGCCAAGAGGGGGTTTGGACGGCGACCGAGGCGTCGATGAGGACGTGGTCGTCGAGGGTGTAGCGGTGGAGGGTGAGGAGGATCAGGTCTCGCCAACGGGCGTAGGAGGGCGACTCAGGCTCGAGGACGACCGGGACGAGGAGCCGGAAGTTCTGGACACCCCTGGCCCTGGTAGTGGAGCTGCTCCACGAGGGGATCGGATCGGTCAGATCGTGCCAGATGACCTCAGTGTGGGACACGCCGTGACCTGTCAGCCGGAGGAAGTGGCCCCGAGGTCATGTGAGGCAGGGAGGACGAGGAGCTGCTCCGCCTCGGCGATCTGGCGGGCCAGTGCATCGGCCGCATCGCGCTCGCGCTCCCAAGCGAGGGTGGCCGCACGCACACGGGCCAAGCCTTCGTGGCAGCAGCCCGGGCAGCGACGACGGCGGCGGCGAGGGCGGAGTCGGGACCCGCTGCGTGGAGGTGGGAAGTGGGCGGCAGAGGACTCGTGTCCGCGCCTGGGGCTGCAGCAGCCGCAGCGCCCGCGCCGGCCACGCCTGCGTTGGCCGCTGTGCCCACACCTGCGGCACCCGTGCCTGTCGCTAGGAGGAGAAGTGGCGGCGGCGCTGGGCGCGCCCGGGGTGGCGGTGGGAGGAGGGGGATGGGCAACTTGCGCCCACGTGTAGTTGGGAAGAGGGGGAAGCAGTGGTAGTAGGTGGGAGAGGGAGGAGGAGGGCCAGCCATGGCTGGTGGCTGGGGAGGAGGGGAGGGAGAAGAAACACTAGCTGGATACCATGCTGGAGATTATGATTTTCCTTAATGGGCTAACCTGAGAAGGGTAGCTATATAACCTGCCATACGTGGGCTTCATGGGCCTAATACACACACATACTCCAACACTAAATCCTTACTTGCCTCTTTAGACGTCTGTCTCGTTTTATCAAGAGGATCTTAGTAGCCAAATAACTAAGAAATTGGATCTAACTTAAAATTGACAATAGCATCCCTAGCTTCCTTATCTCATAATAAGCTAGATTTGTTAGAACCAATTCTAGATTTGTTTGTATTATTTCGCTGATTTAAATAGATTCTTTGAATAATAACCTTTGTTCAACATTTTTTTCAAGTTCTAGCATCCACACCAGCCAGTGTTGTTATATGGGCCGGATGGGGATTTAGTCAAGGCCCATGGCTTCACTATATGGGCTGCCATGCCAAGGCCTTAGTGATAAACCATGCCATGCCATTGACCTTGAGATGAAAGCCCAGATATCCACGCCAAGGTCGCTTGTGTGACCTAAAGTGCTAAATGTTAAAAATTTATGAGAGCAAATAGTCTACATAATAATAGAAAATCCCATTCTACGCTCTGTAGTACATTGACCATAGAGAACTTGAGATCTGGCTTAGTAGTTGTACCTAATTTCAGTTATATTTTATGATCTCACAGAACTGCACAGTACGATATCCATCCCATAAATATCCATCCTTGTGACAGAGGTATGATCTTGCAAATTACATATTTTATTTACTAAGCATTTGCTAATTTTCATAATTATGACACATTAAAGCATTATTTGTTTATTTATCATTTACCTGGCATCCTTCTTTATGCATCTTGAAATTATCTTGTGACCGTTTTGGTGTTACGATTTAAAGACCTATGTCAGGTTTTTAAGGATCACATATGAAATGTCATGTGAATATGAAAGTTTTAAGCAATATAAAGTATGATCTTTTTGGTAGTTGTTTCAGAAATTATGATAGGGAAAGTGGGTAACAAACCAGTCAATTGTAGGCCATAAAATCACAAGGATGATGCTATATAAGTTTAAAATTAATATTAAAATTTAATTAGCAATATTAATAACAGTAAGAAAACTTCAGAGGTAGTAGTAAATGATGAATGATTTCAGAGGAGCGTAAAGATTCAGTATTTTTCCTGTTGTAATACTGTTGTAATACTGTACTACTCCCTCTATTTCAAACTGTAGGTCGTTTTGGCTTTTGTCCCTCCCCCCCCCCCCCCCCCCCCCCCTCTTTCCTTCTTGCCCTTCTCATTTTTTTTCTTCTTTTTCTT
>Ga0182004_10003832_pt1 | contig 12026 bp, 13 predicted proteins | sample Sormic07211540_1_FD_120479 | JGI IMG/M metagenome (GOLD analysis project Ga0182004, IMG submission 120479) | Endophyte microbial communities from Sorghum bicolor roots, Mead, Nebraska, USA - 072115-40_1 MetaG | ecosystem: Host-associated > Plants > Roots > Unclassified | place: USA: Nebraska... | reverse complement strand
ACTTGCTCCATCACTTGGCATGTACCAACCTCATTAAGTCTACACACACTTAGTATAGAGGTTAGTACTTAGGGTTTCATCAATTATCCAAAACCAAACTAGGGCTTTCACCATCTTAATTGTATCTTTTTCCTTATGAATAATAACAAGTTTTTGGTTTTTGCTCCATATCTCTTTTTATGCAGACTATTCGACAAGAATGATATTGTTTGTTCTCCACACAACACAAAATGAAATCAAACAAGGGTATCCAACAGACTTCATTTCAGTGATACATCACTCTCATAAATTATTTACAGCGCTAAAAACCATGGTTTACAAATCTAGACTTTATTACAAACTTTCCAAGCAAAGTTTACAATAAAAGCCCCTCTGGGCGGTTCCTAGTCTAAAACTACAGACTAAACTCAGGCCTACTGCTCGGGCTACTCGCTGGCATGGGCCTCCGGTGCCGTCAAAGAGGTTGGGGCCACCGGCGCCTGGCTGGTCGAGACCGCAAGCGCTGATCGCCCATCCCCTGCAGTAGACGCCGCCGACCACTCCCTGGCAGACCTCTCCGAGCCTGGTTGATTCGGGGGGTGGATGTCCTGCAGAGGTTGACGTCGCTGATCACCATCGATGATAGGTCGAGCATACTGACACGAAGATCATCCGCTTCCTTCAAGCCAACCTCCTTGGGGTACCCTCCCTCCAAGCGAGACAGATCCATCAGAGGGTAGTGCGCACACACTATACTCAAGACATAGGCCCCGGCATACTCCCCTATGTCCTTAACGAACTGCTGAAGCCTACCCCACGCATCTTGTGCTTTCTCAACTAGACTTTGCCTCTGCACGCGGGGCTGGCCTTCGGGGAGCTCTGGACTGATCAGATCTAACACTGGGGCCACTCCCTTCCAGATCTGGATACAGTTGGCCTTCCATGAGTCCCGATCTTTGACCAGGTCCTCGACATGTTTCTTCGTGTTAGCCTTAAGCACTATGCCAAGGTTAAAAAAACAAGAGGGCAGTCAATATCAAGATGTGAAGCTAAAAGAACTTACACTCGCCACGTCAAAACTGATCTTACCAGTGAGGTCCCGGTTTCTAGTCTTCAGTTCTTCCCCGACCTTTCGCTCGCACTCCAGCGCGTGAGCACGCTCCTGGTCAAGACGGTCATTCTCTTCCCGGAGGCGTTCTATTTCCTCCTTCAGACCTACAGCAGTAACTATTTGTCAAAGGAACCAAACACATTGTCAAACATAACTAGCGCCAGTAACAAGACTTACTATTTTTCTCACGGTCCTTTTCAACTAACCACTGAGACAGGTCCAGCATGCGCTCCTCCTGAACAGCCCTCTCCTTGACCTCCTTGTCGGCCTCCAACCGAAGGCGGTCCACCTCGATGTCAGGGCCTTGTTTTCGGCGACCACCCCTTCAATCTGGTCGAAGCATCTTTTACGATACTTCGCCGTTTTCATCATATCCTGTGGATTTCAAGTACATAAATAGGTGTACATGCCAAGACTTGTATGCTTTAACAAAATGCGAGGGCACATACCTTAACATTGCTAACAAGACGCTTGGCGGCCCGCTCCACCCTCTCCGCCTCCTCGACCTCGGCGATCTCTTCGTGGCCGGCCCAGTGGTCTCCACGTTGGCGCCATACACGGATACGCTGGCGTCCATCGTGGGGGCGCCCTTGGATCTCTTCCACCTTGTTGTCGGAGTCCGCCTGGGCCCTCTCGCCCTCTGCGCTCCTCCCCACCATGGTCAAGGACATCATTGGTCCCTTACCGAGGTCGGGAGTCCCTCCGGCGCGGCAGCCTCGACAGGCGGCTCCTCCAACCGAGCAGGGGATGGAGCTTTGTTCTCCTCTTCTGCCCGACTGCCTGGTGGGGGAGTGGCCATAGCACCCTCATCCCTCGACGGGGCATTTGCGTCGGCTCCTTCTTGGGACGGGTCCTCGGTGATCTCTTCCGTCGTCGGGGCAACTGCGGGTCACGTCGTGGGCTGCTCCGTGGTAGCTTGCCCCACAGTGGTCTGACCCACGACAGCTGTTTCAGATGGCCTCGAGCCCAAAATGGTGCTAGGGTCAACATCCGAGGCAGTGCTGCAAAAATTCCATTCAAGTATAACCAGACTGGAATTATAAGTTCATGAAAAGCATAGCTATTTTTTTTCTTAACTTACATGTTGGAGCTCCTGTGCGAAGCTGTGAAGACCCTTCGCCTAGCACGACTAGCCGCCACAGCTGCTTGTGCCTTGCTTGGGTGCGTCTGCTCGATGTGTGCGGTGGGCGGATCTTCAGCGATCCGACCACCATCAGCAGGGGCGATGTCTGGGCGGCTGCAGGGCTTGTGGACCAAGGTCAGGGCCGCTTCTTCCTCTTCATCATCGTCGTCGACAACTCAAAGCAGTCGGTGATGCTTTGGTGCTCGGCTTCCAGAGGCCGAGCCTTGGCCAGCAAAAGGCCCTGGGCTGCTATTGCTAGCGCCGCTCCTGTTTGGGATGACCCCATGGCCATCGGTCATTTGCCGGCCACCCTATCATCGGTGGTCGGCGCCGGTCGGTTGTCATCTTCGTTGCTGCTAGTGTACCGGTAACACCGAGCAGCGTTGTCTGCCGGCAGATCCACTCTGGTCGGGTGCTCCATGCCGGGCGCCAATGACACATACACTATCGCCCGGTCAATGTCTCCGATCTGCAAAACAAAAGCGATAAGCTGTAAGAATAAGGGTATCACAGTTTACAAAATTACAAACTGACCGAAGTCATCATTTACCTTGGGAGCTGGCCGGCCTAGCTTATAAGCGTGCATCCGGTCGTCGCTTCGCACGAAGCTGCTGTCGGCCAGGTTGAACAGCTCGTTGATGTTGTGCTAGATCTCCGGCTTCTCCAGGTTATCTCAGTGTTTCCTAGTCGAGTCTTGGCCTCCTTGGTACTCGTATGCCAAGTGCACTCTCCTCTAGCACGGCATGACTCGTCGGCTGAGGAAGTTGCTGACCACACCGGGCCCGTCCAAGCGCGACCAGTCGATCAGATTCATCAGCTCCTTCACCTGACCAGTATACTCTAGTCGGTCTGTCCAGTCGACCCTCTTCTCAGGAATATAGCCGACATCGTAAAATGTGGTGCTGTCCGGCTCCACCCTAATGTAGAACCACCTCCTGTACCATTCAGTCAGGGATGTGTTTCAGGGGCAGCTAAAATATCGGTTCTTCATCCCGTCGCGAAGATTCAGGTATACTCCACCTGCAATCTTAGATCCTCCAACCGCTCCTTTCTTCCTCAGTAAGAACAAGTAACGAAACAAATCAAAATGTGGCTCAATCTCCACAAACGCCTCGCAGAGGTGAATGAAGGTAGCCACAAGAAGAATCGAGTTCGGGTGCAGATTGCAAATCCCGATCTCATAGTAAAGAAGCAAACCCTGAAGAAAAGGATGAACCGGCACCCCAAAACCCCTTTTGAAGAAATCCTCGAATACTACAATCTCACCGGCCTAAGGATCCGAGTAGCTTTCTCCCTCTGGTGCCCTCTAGCTGCCAAGCTCCTGGTTATGCAGTAGCCCCATCATCTCGGCCCTCTTCTTGGAGTCGCTCTTGGCCATTTTCTATGCAAAGAACCTTGAACTGGATCTAGTGGGCTTGGAGGCAGTGAGGAAGACGAAGGCAGGAGGCTAGCGTGCAACTGCTGGGAGAAGTTCTAACAATACACCTTTTAGCTCTTTATAACAGCAGCACCACCTTGTCCACTTCCCGACTCCTGGGGAAATGTGCGGTTTTACAGCGGCAACAGCGTTTCTATTTTCAATTTCTATTGCAGTAAATTTGGCGGCCTTTTTTAATGATTATTGGTTTTCCTTCCTTGGTCCACGTGATGAGCGGCTATGCCGTTAGAAGGCATCTCTTTTCATGCGCCGGACTGACGAGATGGCCGGACGTCTTGTCATGCCACCAAATAATGAAGAGAAATGATATTTCTCAAATTTAAATAAACAATTTACTGAGGATAAGAAGTCTGTTCGGATTCATCCAAAAATCTAGGGACTGCAGCGACCACCGAGCATGGTATGCTCGGAGACTGGTCGACTAGCCTGCCCAAAAGAAAGCTGGGGACTGCACCGACCACGGAGCATGGTATGCTCGGAGACTGGTCGACCAGCCTGCCCAAAAGAAAGCTGGGGACTGCACCGACCACCGAACATGGTAAGCTCGGAGACTGGTCGAGCAGCCTGCCCAAAAGAAAGCTGGGGACTGTACCGACCACCAAGCATGGTATACTCAGGGACTGGTCGACCAGCCTGCCCAAATGAAATCTAGGGACTGTACCGACCACCGAGCATAGTATACTCGAGGGCTGGTCGACGAGCCTGCCCAAATGAAATCTGGGGACTGCACCGACCACCGGGCATGGTATGCTTGGGGGCTGGTCGATTCGTCTATGAACGAGCCAGAGGTGATATTGATTTTAATTTTTTAGACCTTGCTACAAGGCTCATACTTTGCCTTCTAGCAAGCTTGGGGACTGCATCGGTACGATGCATCTCAACATCGGACTTTTCTTTTAAGATTTTTTTCTTTTCGGACCCTGGCACCACGTACCTGCGTCACCTACTACCAGGCTCGGGGACTAAGTGGGTACACTTCACCTTGCGGTGAATTTTCCTACTTTTTGAAGACTTTTACTTTTTAGAAAAGTAAAGTGGGTACACTTCACCAGAAAAGAAATCTTTTTTTGTTAAAAGCACCATGCATTATTCGAACAACCTGCTTCTTCGATATTGATCAACTGTCTTTTGAGTTGGTCAAAATATTGTTGCAATTATTTGGGCGACTTTCATTCTAATCGAAGATGTTAAGTCTCACTGGTCAAAGAAGCTCAAGACGGTGTGTCACACCATAATACATGGAGCTCGGGGACTAGCTGTGGGGGTATAAAGCCCTATACCCTTACGGCTAGACTTGGGCCAGGAGATTTGGCCCATCACAAGACAGTTCGAGGTTTGATCCAACTACTTGGAGTTTCACGCAGGGAAACAAGACATGGAGATCAAGCAGGATTCTAGTCGGTTAAAATAGGAATCGATGTTGCATCATCTATGACAATTGTAACTGACTAGGATTAGTTTCCAGATCTGTAACCCTGCCCTCTGGACTATATAAAGAGAGGCAAGGGACCCCCTTAGACAATTCAATTCAATCCACAACAATACAATCAGACGCAGGACGTAGGTATTACGCCCACACGGTGGCCGAACCTAGATAAAAACCTTGTCCGTATCTTGCGTCACCATCGAGTTCGTAGCTTGTGCACGTGTGTGACGATAAACTACTACCGTGGGTATACCCCAAGGTAGACTGCCGACTAGCTTTCGTCGACACTAGGGAGCTTTAATAGAACCCTGACGCCCCTAGAGGACAACTCAGAGTTGAGATGAGAGATTAAGAAAAACAAAATTATTTTTATTCTCATCTGAGAATTAAAGGTAGCCATTAGAGCCAGGGATGAGAGATAGATTATCTACTCCTAATCTTCATCTTCTACATAGGATTAGACTAGATAGAGGAAGAGTTAGGCGCCTATGCTCGGAATTTCTAGATCGTCATCATCAAAGATTGGTATTATCTTTTATCTTTATTTTGACTTTATTCTAAATACCATTATGTTTCTATTTATTATGTTCCTAGTTTATTCTAGTTCTACATTTGATATAGTTATGATTGATAATGAGTTTATGTATATGTTTGCAAAGCGCTTAGCTCTCTTTGCGGGAGGGTTAGGTGATAGATGTCATGTAAGCATGGTGCTTAGATGTCGTTTATCTGCAATTACACCCAATTGGCCGGGTCGTGTGGTAGATCATGAAAGTGGCAGTTCTGTTGAGTCCTTTGTATTCCATTCCCTATTGGTAGGATAGGTAGAACTGCAGTTGCGTAGGAAGTCTAGCTTTGTCTTGGCTTTTTATAGCAATGTTCCTTATACATAAATGAAGAGTCTTTTGTGCTATATATGATAGTGTAGCATTAGAGTAGATAAATGACTTGATAAATTAGAACTACTTAGGATTTTCTATCTCTTGAACTAATCAAACGTCTACCTACTATTAAGCTGAGTAGTCTATATCTAATCTATATGTGATTTATCCCCTGGGCTTTTATACTTTATATCATTTATTTATCATGGTTTACCTTCCTGCCAAGTATGTGATTAAGCAACTCAATCACTCATAAGTAGTCATGTTTTGCAAGTTGATCTCATTGTTTAAGTCCTTAGTTCTTTCCCTTGAGCTAAATATAAATAACGATACCTGGAATACTTCCCGATGAATTGCTACAATGGTATTTAATCTGTATGCTTGCGGATCCTATATTCATTTTATTAGTGGGCAGTTTTTGTACTATACTTTTGGCACCATGCTAGGGATGACAACTTAGCTTAACTGGTGTTAGAAGTGTCAACAAGCATTTCTAGCGTCATTGCCGGGGAAGGAATAAACTTTTTGAGAAAAATTGCCTAAACAGATACTTAATAAATGAGTGATAGTTTGCTAGTCACCTCTACTTGGCAGGTTTACCCCTGTTTTTTTTTTGTGTTTATATTTTATACAGGGTAATAGCAAGATTGAAACTGATTCACACAACTCTTCATTTGAATCGGATCAATCAAGAAGGAAGCTTGTTACTAGTACTTGAAGCTATGGCTAAAAAGACCTTGTTGGAGTTCGCTACTCCAACAGTGGAGAACATCTGCACTGGTCCAGTACTAGAAATAGAAAATCTTGAGTTTGAGCTCAAGCCAAGCCTCATCAACATGGTACAAGCTGTCCAATTTAGTGGAAAGGTACATAAAGATGCAAGTGGACATCAGCAAGACTTCATAGAGATCAGAAACACCATCGCCATAGAAAGAGTTAATCAAGATATCATACTACTTCACCTCTTTCCATTCTCGCTAATGGGAAGAGCGAAGTAGTGTTTTATTATAACAAATAAGATATCAACACATGGGCAAAATGTTCCAAGGCCTTTGTAGCAAAATTCCTCCTAATAGGCAAGATCAATGCCTTGAGAGGAAAGATTACCAATTTCCAACAGCAGAAGATAGAAACCACTTCAGAAGCATGAGAGCGTTTGCAAGGATATATTCAAGATTGTCCTCATCATGGAATGGAAGAATGGTTACTCATGCAAGGCTTTTATCATAGATTAAACTAAAAGATGCGTGAGCAGCTAGATGCCACCGCTGAAGGATCGTTCTTATCACTTACTCTTAGGAAAGCTAAGAAACTTATGGAGAAGATATCAAATAATCAAAGCTGGTCCCAAGACAAGGGTGAAAAAGCAATTGAAGAAGTAAATGCATTGTCTACCAAGATGGATGATCTGCTCCACTAGCTAGACTAGAGGGCCAAGTACAAGGAAGATCAGAGGGCAATTGAAGTAATATATAAGCAAGACTTAAGCCCCACCATCAGGAAAGTTCCACATCAACCAAATTGGAGACAACATCAAAATGGCCAAGGTATGAATTCAGGTAATTTTACAAAGCAACCTTCTTTAAGAGAATTAGTTATGTAGCAATCTAAAATCAATCTAGAGATTACAGCTAGGCTTGCTATTAATGATAAAACCTTGGAAGATATAATTAATAAAATGGATAGTTTCTCATCTACCATTAATGACTAACTTGAGTATAGTAAAAAGATAGAAGCAAAGAAAGCATAGTTGGCTGCTGCATTGCCTGTTGCCACTAACCCTGAGAAGGTAAAAAGATTATCACTACAAGAAGAGAGAGTTCTACCAAAGATCCTCCCTATCCAAAAGGTAACAAAAGGTCAGTGGTGATACCATCAACATTACCAATAATGGTAGAAAAAGAGAAGAACATTCGTGAAGAAGTACTACCAGAACCAGTCCAAGACTAGGAGATGAGACAAGATTTTCAAGACACCAACTATATCTACCATTTCCTCATTGGAATAGAAGACCACAACACATAGATGAGCAGTTTGGTAAGTTCGTGGAGATAATTCAAAAATTATATGTCAATATACCTCTGATGGATGCCATACAGATCCCTACATATGAAAAGTACATCAGAGACATTCTTAACAAGAAGAGACCACTGCCATCCACTAAAATGATCAAGCTCACAGAAGAGTGCAGTGCGGCCATCCTTAACAAGTTACCAGAAAATAAAAATGATCTAGGATGTGTGACCATTGAATGTACAATTGGAGATCAAAATTTCAACCATGCACTCTGTGACCTTGGAGCAAGTGTCAGTGTTATGCCCACTGCTGTTTACTACAAGCTCAATCACACTGCACTTGAGCCAACATCAATGTGTCTTCAGCTGGCTGATCAATCAGTCCAATATCCATTGGGCATCGTCGAAAATGTTCCAGTCAAGATAAGAGAACTCTTTTTTGCTAGTAGACTTTGTGGTGCTAGATATGCATCTAGAATCAAAAGTGTCACTCATTCTTGGGAGACCATTTTTGAGCACCACCAATGCACACATTGATGTCGGGAAAGGATCTATCGAATTCACCATCAACGGACAAGAAGAGTAGTTCACATTCAAGTCAAAATAAGAACTCAACTCTTCTACGAAGATGGTAGATCAAGACAAGACAGAAGAATCACCAGAGTCACCCAACTCTAGGATCATCAGTAGAATAAATAATTTAGAAGGTCCAGTTCGGAGGACTTTAAAAACTTTGAACCCTCGTCGAAAGGTAACTTGGTATTTACCCACATTTTTCAATTCATAGTCATATTTACTTTACAATATTGCATTATAAAATTCAATGCCCTATATAAATATTTTTTCTGATGTGTAACAACCTATTAAAAATATTTATTATGGTGGCATAAAAAATTGATTTAGTTCATATATTTATTCTTGTTTTAATTCGGCAACGGATCTAGTGCAAACTCATCTCTCATGCAAACTGTGCAAACTCTAATCTAGACCGCAGGATGTTGATCTAAGGGGACGCATGAGAGAGGTGGAAGGAGGGATTTGTAAAAGTGTGATTAAGAGTGGGTGATTAAGTGCAAAATGACCCAATCTCTCCGTGCCCCTTGGATCAACATCCTGTGGTCCAGATTAGAGTTTGCACAGTTTGCACGGAAGTTGAGTTTACTAGATCAGTTGCCTTTTAATTCCTGCATTATATTTATATGTATTGTATTTCATACATGGTGGGCTCACCACCATGGGTCCCACATGTCATAGACTCCACCTCACATACATCACATCATATTATTTCATCCACTTCCACTCACCTCCACTCACTTTCTCATTTCCACCGGCCAAACCCACCAACCATTCTTTTCCTTTGCTTAAGCATGAAGCCAAGATGATGCCACAAAAATCTGAGTGGGAGAGGGGCCAGCACATGGGCGACCGCCCACCCCCTTGGGCGCCCGCCCGGCGACCTCCTCCTCTATAAAAGCCCTTCCTCCCTTCACGTCCATACACCACACACAACCAATTTGAGTAGCCAACCACCTTGCTCTTGGCCTCCATTTGTCCAGAGAGAGTTTGGGAGAGAAGGAGAGGGTAGGAAGAGTAGTGAAATGAGTGAGAAGTAAGGAGAGTGAGCAAGAGCTCAAGAGTTAGTGTTGAGAGGGGTAGTGCTGCAAGAATCTCAGAAAAATAGTGGAATTGCTGTTCAAATAGGGGTTAAGAATTCTAAAATTGAGGAGAGGTTCTGTCGAAATCAAAACTAGAAACTATAAATAATCTTGAAAGAACGACTAACCTCCAGACAGCTAACCACTAACCCTTGACTAACCCCCTGCACTAGTATTGTTGTCGTTTTTGAGCATTTGTTGTAGGATGAAGAGCTAGGCCAAAGGAATCACCAACAAGGTCACGGCTAGGAGCACAAGGAGCTCATCCCGATATGCTTCATCAAGGGTCGGCTCTGACATGAGCACTGATCCTCTCGCCGTCCCTCAGCCGGCATCCTCTTCTGCTGCACCAAAAAGAATTCTCCTCACGACATCTCACCTTGCCCTAAGAGATTCTAGAGAGAATAACATCTACAACAAGCTGAAGAATAGAAGCTTCGTACATACGCCAGTCCTCGATGAGGTATTCCTCTGTGAAGCAGGTATGGCCATTGAACATGATACCATCTTTTAGTTTGTTGGATGGAGTTCTTTCACAACCATAACTGAGTTAGGGTCTAAGCTTTTAACTATAGAATTTATCTGCACTCTATAACTCATAGAAATAGGAATTTGTTTTAGATTGTTTACCCAAGAATTTTGTTTCACATGGAGAAACCTTAGTGATCTTTTAGGCTTCCTTCCAAACACATGCATAGACATAGATGAAGCCTTAAAACATTATGGCACCCATAAATTTTGGACTAATATTTCTAAAGAGCCTTTCTTTCATGGCAACCGAACTAGAGACATAGAGCACCCCACACTTAGGTTCTTGCATAAGTGGTTGGGAACAACTTTCATCCCCTGGGATGACGCTAGCAAAATAAGAGTCATAGATTTACAGCTGATATATGCAGTAGTAAAGAAAATTAGAGTGTCACCTATGCATGCTTCAGTAGATCACTGGTTAAGTATTCCTGATTACAAAGTAGGGGATATAGCTATTTACTCCATTGTTACTCGTTTAGCCATTAAGCTCAAAATAATTGCTGCTTCTTTAGATTTCATTGATACACATAGACAATTTTATGGATATGAACACTTTAATCATGCTCACATAGTAAAAAGAATAAAAAGAGAATTATTTGTCACCTATGGTGAGGCCAAGCTCTGGTTACCTAACCTAGAGATGGCATTGTATTCTATCCAGACATTGCACATTGAATTGCAGGCTAGACCAGTGAACAGAAGAGGAGTAGCCCCTGAAGGAGCACCTTAGAGGACAACCTCTCAGAGATTCACACGTCAGCATGAGCCTGTTTGGCTCGGAGCTAATCTTGCTCGGGAGGAGCCAACACATACCAGTTATAATGATTGGCAAGCTTGCCAGCGTCATATACTGAACCCCGGGGTGTATCCTCCATACCATCCAGTCTATCAACCATATGGGTACTATCAGCCGCCACCATTTGTCCCTACTAGGGAAGGAACTTTAGGCGAAGCACTAAGGCATTCATTTGGTACCTATGGTATGAGGATGGAAGAAAAAGAACCAAGAGATGACTTTGAGCAAGGACGCAGGTATGATGCTACTGGGTTCTTTTATACCTAGCAGCATTATAATGAACAGATGGCTTTCCAAAACTACGTCAACACTTCTCTTGCTCATAATGAGCAGGCTTGGAATGAGCAGCGCCAGTGGAATCAAAACATCACTCAAATTTGGCCACCATTAGAGAAGGACAAGACCAAGTCAACAACACTTTAAATGACATCTTCACGTTCCTGCAAATCCTGAAAGAAGACTAGCTTGGGGGAGGACCCCCGTTATCAAGGTAAGTTCTCTTTCTCTTCATTTCAATTTATTTGCTTTCTTTATTTTGCATGTACAAACTTAGAAAACTAAATATTTATTGTTTAATTTAAAGTTTGAGTTTGTTTAAGAAAATGAAAACCAAATAAAAAGAGTGTGTAAAATAAGTTTGCTTTATTCTCCTATTAAGTTTTCTATAAATAAAATATGTAGAGATGAAGAATGCATGATGGATGATGAATAGTTGCTTTGTCATAATTCTTTTCAAGTACCTAGCTTTAAATTTAAGTTCTCCCAAGGATTGGATACACTGTTAGACAACTGAATTTACTCTACTCTTTAAATCTATGGGAGCATATGCTTAAACTAAGTCTAGATAGTTGATGGACATGATAGGATATAGTATGAGTTGTTGTTTATTATGTTCCAAGTGCTACTAAATTCTGGAGATTTGTTTGCGAAAAATTAAAATGATGAGTTCTATGTATGACAGAGAGTATAGAATTCCTACCACAGCCTATTTATTTAGAATAGGAAGCCTCCACATATTTGTAGGGCTTGTGTTTGCTCGAGCTGTGTTGACCCTTAGGAACTCATCATATT
>Ga0182004_10003831_pt1 | contig 12027 bp, 11 predicted proteins | sample Sormic07211540_1_FD_120479 | JGI IMG/M metagenome (GOLD analysis project Ga0182004, IMG submission 120479) | Endophyte microbial communities from Sorghum bicolor roots, Mead, Nebraska, USA - 072115-40_1 MetaG | ecosystem: Host-associated > Plants > Roots > Unclassified | place: USA: Nebraska... | reverse complement strand
CCCCCCCCCGCCCCTTTCTTCTTTCCCTCCTTCTTTTCCTCCCTCTCCCCCCCCTCCCCCCCCCCCCCCCCCCCATTCGCTTTCTTGTTTCTTCTTCCATTCTTCCATCCCATCCGTACCAGCCCAGCCGCCGGTGCCCAGGGTTCCGGTTCCATGCCCAGCGCCGTGTGATCTGATCCGCGGCGCGCCCATTCGCGAATGGCTCCTCCAGCCGGGGCAGGGGCGGAGGGGAGGCCGGCGCGGCGGCGCGGAAACGGCACAGGCACCGGCACGGGCACGGGCACCAGCCCTGGACGCAACAAGGTGTGGGTCGAGCCGCCGGGCAAGAGCCACCACCACCACCAGACTCCGGCGCGGTCGCCGCCCCCGGCCCCGGCCCCGGCCCCATCCCCGACAGCGGCGGCGGCCAAGAGGGTGGCCGTGGTGTACTACCTCTGCCGCAACCGCCACCTGGAGCACCCGCACTTCATCGAGGTGCCGCTCGCCGCCCCGGAGGAAGGTCTCTACCTGCGAGGTCAGTCAGTCACTCATCCCTCCCTCAATAAAGGCGCGCGGCGCCGCGCCGCCTTCCGCTTCCGGCTCGGTCCAAATTCGCCATAAACTCGCTCGCCGTGCGTACCAACAACGAGTTAGCTGATGATGCGATTCGCGTTAATGGGCGTTGCCCGCTGCAGATGTGGTTAACCGCCTCAACGTCCTGCGGGGGAAGGGCATGGCCTCCATGTATTCATGGTCCTGCAAGAGGTACACTCCTGCCGCACTTCGCAATCCAGTTCCAACCTTTAGTTTGCTTTGTCTGATCCCTCCGGCCTGCTGATGTATTCTACTCTATCGCGTTGCCAGGAGCTACAAGAACGGCTTCGTGTGGCACGACCTGTCCGACGACGATCTGGTGCTCCCCGCGCAGGGCAACGAGTACATCCTCAAGGGCTCCGAGCTCCTTGACCGCTCGCCGCCGCCAGGTTTCTCGACGATTGATTCTCTCTGTGACAGTGTGTGTGGCCTGTGAATGTATTGTTTTCATCAGATCTTGGTCCAATTCGTGCTTGTGCTTTTCTTGTTTCAGATCGGCTGGAGAATGGCGCTAGCAACCCAAAGGTGGAGGGCCTGAAGCACTGCAAGGAAGAGTCCCCACAGTCGCGGGGCTCGCAAGAAGGATGCTCCTCGTCGTCGTCGCCCTCCGCCACTGGCAAGGAGATCTCACCTCCGCCTGTCACTCCACGGCCACAGCAGCAGGCGCAGTCAGCAGCACTGCCGTCATCGTCGGCTTCCACCAACCACGAGGATGACCTCAGCCGGACCGCGCATTCAGGCTCGTCCGGCAACCAGTCCCCTGAACCTGCAGGGAGAAACGCTCCACTGTCAGAGGCAAGCTCCCCAGGACCTTCGGAGTACAGAGTCTGCCGACCCATCGGGGCTCAGGATGCCGCCACACAAACAGATGTTAGCGAGAGGGATGTTGCTGCTGAACACCATTCTCGCGTGGCGGGAGTGTCCATGGATACGTCGTCGGATGCTGAGATTCAGGAATTTCATCAGAGGAGCTCGATGCTGTCGCCAAAGGTACCTGAGATCGTTCAGGAGTCGCCGGCTGTGTGTTCCTCTGATGCTTCGCCTGGTGGCAGAGTTGAGACCCTGGAGTCCCTGATAAGAGCAGAAGCCAGTAGGAGGAGTAGCTTTAGGACGCTAGAGGCGGAACACATGCTTGGCCCGATGGGTGTGAAACTGAAGCCGGCGAATTTGCTGATGCAGATCATCACTTGTGGGTCTATATCTGTGAAAGAACACCGAGGCTTTGGGTTCATCCCAACGTACAGGCCTCGGTTTACACAGGTTGAGTTCCCTTCTCCAGTGTTCTCCACTCCTGTGGCGTTGCGACACCTTGACAAAATCCCTTGTAATACAAGAACAGTTGGGATGAGAGCTCCAGAGTCCGAATGTTTCAGCGGCAGCTTGGTTGAGACCAAGAAGCAGGATGAGCCAGGGAGAGGAATCAGCTCACTCAAACGGTCATCGTCTTATGATGAGGACAGGTACAGTATACAATACTAGCACAGATCATTCTCAGCTACTAATCTTGGACTATGGTGCCAGTAAGAATGATGCGTGATTTTATCATGATAGTGTAGCGGCCCCTAGGGGGGTTCCCACACCGTTAATTTCTTAATCCCTGGTGAGGATGCTGGCTAGATTCCTTAGCATGTAATCATGTATGCCTGGATGGTTTGAACCGGTCTGCAGGAAACATGCTTGTTCACCCCTAGCGTAGCCTATCATGCCTCATTATCTTCTGATCAGTAGTTACTGTATTTTTTTTCATTTCATATCTGAAGTCATATTCGTTAGTCACACTCAATGTTGGGTGCTAACTAGTTGCATTAATATTGGGTGCTAAAAACTCAAGTCAATTTCTTATGTCTTCATTCTATGTTATGATAGTATCCTAGACTAGAGATATAGAAGAAGATCAGAGACTCCAACAATAAGATGCTTGAATAAAAATGGTGTAATTACTTTGCGTTGTTACTTTAGATGTCAAACTGAACATGGTATCTGCAATGTGTTACTAAATTCTGTCCAAGCTAGAAATTTGCAGACTATCACTTTATTCTTCAGTATTGTTTTTATGTTGCTCAAGCAATTCTATGTGGGTCTCGCAAAAAAAAAAGGCTAGGACTTGGTTGGTACCGCTGGGTGTATTGAATTTTGACCAGTGCTTCCTTTGAACATTTTTCAGAGTTTATAGAGCAGCACATTCCAAAAGTGATACAGAAAGCTCTTGTGAGTCGGGTAGTTTCAGGTGTCTTCCACAGACTATCAGAATCATATCATGTAAGCAGTCGAGGAATGGAACAATACTCTCCCCTGTCTCTGATGTGAGAAACAGCTCTAGTCAACAAGAATATAGTACTAGATCCTCGCCACTGGGTTCATCAAAGAGTGCAAGCAATAGGATGACTGATCCATCACTGGGTAAACTATCTTCTGCGAGGGTAGAGTCATTCCACGAGGACAAGGACGTGATCAAGATCGAAGAAAGTTGAGTTGCCTCTCACTGTTCTCATATGTCCATCTACTGGTTTTGTTTGTGGATACTGACAAAATAAACTGTTTTAAAACTGCAGGCTTCCTTCCGGAGCTCGGGTTATAATCCAGTCTGCGCCTTTGTGTGAAGAAAGTGATGACAGCAATGAATCACTGTAAGGGCTGTGTTACATATGTTTTTCTTTTTATTTCATTTTACTGAGAGCGACATTTGTTGGAATTTGGTGCGCGTGTGTGGCATAGCTTTTGGAGTAGGTTCAAAGGTATTGATTTTGTAAACTGTGTGAATGTGATAGTCAACATTTTCTCACACCTTGAAGAAGAGAATAGTTTATCTTGCTTTTGTATCTTAGTGCAGTCAGTTTACTGGCTTTATTTCTTCATCGAGTAAATAAGCATGGCTTGTTTACCAACCTGATATATTAATTTGCTGTTTTTCAAATATCAAGCACCGGAATGCAACCCAACCATAAAGCAAACTGAAAATGTGACTATGCTAGGCGGTGGCCGGACCATGCCACAATAAATACATCACTGAATATCTGGATCGATTCTTCTTGTAAGGTTGTAACATGGCCAAATGTCTATGCTTTCACGAGAGCTTGGTGAAACCTTGATAGTACTGCATACAGTATCACATTATTCCTGGACCACTTGAGAGGGCCTGTGATTGGGCAGGACATACAGATGCGGATCTGAGTGAAAAGTGGGAAATGCCTTTGCTTTTGTTCTTATGTGGGACACTTTTGGCCTGCTGTTCGTTGTAGACCTCGCTGCATTGAGCTGGAGTGAATCCCTAAAGGCAAATCATAATGCTGCTGCTGAACTCTAGTCATTTTATTACTTGTCGTAATGCTGGATGGTGGCATGGTGTGGGTACTTGAGCTTTTCAGTCACGGATAGGTGGTTGTTACTGACTGTCCTCTTTGTGGGGTTCTGGAGGGGACTCACAGTAGACTGGATGGTAGTATTACTTGTACCCCCCTTTGAACTGATTGGTCACTCATCTCAGTGGATTTTTGCTTCCTTTGTGATGGATCGAATTCGAATGGCCCAGGTTATTATGTGAGGGAGGGTGTATGCATCTGTGGGCAATGGATCTGATCTGATAATGCTGCTATGCCATGGAGAGCCACGTGCCCTCCGGCAACGCCAGATGTACATGTACTTGTGGAACTGTGAAGCAGTAACACAAGCTGTCTTTGGCTCTGAACTGTTTTCAACCTCAGTGGCATGTTTCTGAACGTGAAATGATAGTTTCTGGCGCCACACGTAGGCGACCTTGTGCTTGTTTAATTTCCCTGTCTTTTGATTCAGAGTATGTATGTATGTGTTGATTACCGTTTGATTGAGGCATCAGCACCGAGCTGGGGTATGTGTTGTTCTGCTAGGGGAAGTAAGGCGTGGCATCCTTGTCTGTGTTGAGCTGTTATGTGCTTGCTTCCAGTTGTATATCACAGCGAGTTGCACAACTGGCACAGTGAGGTCTTGAGTGAGAACTGAAGAATCAGTTGAGCATTTTCTTGGTCTTCGATTTGGTTCTGCTGATGCATGTTGTGATATGGCAGCAATGCAATGCAATGCAATGCTAGAGATATTTTCAATGTTGCAGGAGGAGTAAAGAGGCTACAGAGGCACAGACAGACAAACGAAGAGGACGAGGTTGGATTGGAACATGCAGATGCAGTTCATACAAGGACTGTGGTTCTGGATCCTGCGCTCCTGCCACTGGCGTGGGCCACGGGTGGTTAATATTTTTCTCTTCGAAAAATCAAATCAGCATCGAAATTCAGCGAGCCGAACAGCATGCATGTAAGACCGATAGTGGGTATGGGCTGTTTTTCAGTTTCGCCGGCGGATCACAGTTGGGGCCTCGAAATAATTCAGCCCACTAGTAGCCCATTGTAACAAGAAGCCTGAAATCCTCCCTCCCTCTCGGGACCGACCCTTCCACCCCATACCCGACGGCCGCCGGCTCGGGCAGTCCCCGGTCGGGCGCACGGCGCAGAGACGCCTCGAGCGGTCGAGCACTCGACCTCTTTCTTCCTCTCGGTGTGGATCCCTGCTCACCTCACGGTGCTCCGTGCTCGAGGCTCGACCCCACCCAGGCACCCACCCACGCCCGCCTCGGCGCCTTGCCGCCTTGGCCGCCGCCCGTAAGGCAGCACCGCAGAGGCTGGCTGCCGGCAGCCAGCGCCGCTCACCCAGCGCGCGCACGCGTGCGGCGTGCACAGCAGGGGCCGCGAGCCGCTCGTCGGCGCACCCAGCCGGGCGTGGAGCCGCGGAGGCGAGGGCAGCAGGTACGACGGCGCACGGCGGCCAGCAGGTACGGTGGTACCACGGTGCCGCATCCCTTCCCTGTATCTCGAATTTCATGCATCGTCTAAGTGTCAGTGTGCGTGTTTGTCTTTGTCTTTTTTTTTTTATTGTTGTTGTTGCATTTGTCAGGATTCCTGACTCAGGAAGTGAGCAATGTCGACTCCTGGTGGTTCTAGTGGATCTCAAGCTGCTGCTGCTGCTTCTGTGTGTTCTCGTCCTCAAACTTGTGCACGTGTTGGTGCCAGTTCAGTGACACCACCATCCGATTCAGAAGCACCGCCATCCGACTCTGTAGGTAATACTGATGCGTTAGAGGTAGAAGATGATGTTCCTGTTGGTAGTAAGAGGAAGTTAAGGTCTGAAGTTTGGGAAGAGTTTGATTTGATTAATGTGAATGGGATTTGGAAAGCAGAACGCCATTGGTGTGAAAAACATTTAGATGGGGTAACAAGAAATGGGACAACTCACTTGAAGAATCACCTTGCAGTATGTCAGGATAGAGCTACTAGAAAAGATTTAGAACAGTCCACTCTTAAGTTGTCAGCAAACCCACAAGATGGCACAATCACATTAAAGAATTGCGTATTTGATCAAGATGCTGCTAGGAAAGAACTTGCCCTAATGATTGTTGTCCATGAGTATCCTCTTTCCATGGTGGACCATGTTGGATTTCGCAGGTTTTGTGCTGCATTGCAGCCAGCATTCGAGGTAATGTCTAGAGACACAATTAGGAAGATTATCTTGGATATGTATCGAGTGCAGAAACAATCTATGGTGAATTATATCAAGAAATTGAGTTCTCGTGTTGCTGTTACTACGGAATTGTGGACAGCAAACCACCAGAGGAAAGGTTACATGGCAGTTACAGCTCATTTTCTAGATGATGATTGGAAGCTAAAAAGTTTTCTTATTAGGTAACAATAAATCACAACATGTCTATAAGTTTATTTTGTGTTCTTGTATTATGCATTCTGTACTATTACTTATGATATTTTATTGTTGTAGGTTTATTTATGTTCCAGCACCACATACAACAGAGGTTATGACTGATGTTCTTCATGAAGTTCTCCTAGATTGGCATATTGAGAGGAATCTGTCCGCTATAACTCTTAACAACTGTAGTGTCAATGACAAACTCATGAAGGATATGATTGGCACCGACGGTGATGACCTTGCAAAGAGCAAGGCTGCTATCGAAGGCAAGTTTGCTAGAGAAGGGATGCACTGTGCTGCACATATTTTAAATCTGATTGTGAAAGATGCAATGAGTGTCATGGAGAAGGAAATTGAGAGTGTGCGTGATAGTGTTGCATACTGGTCGGCCACTCCTGAAAGACACGAGGAGTTTGAGAAGATGGCAGCACAGATGAAAGGAAAATATGAAAAAAGAATTGCTCTTGATTGTAAAACTAGATGGAACTCTACTTATATTATGCTTAGCACTGCACTAATATACCAAGATGTTTTTGAGCACCTTGCTTCTAGTGCTCCATCTGTTCCAGCTGAAGATGATTGGAAGTTTGCTAGAGAGCTTTGTGATAGGTTAAAGGTGTTCTATGATGTAACTAAACTACTGTCAGGCACTAAATTTGTCACAGCCAATCTTTTCTTCCCCAAAATCTGCAACATTCTTTTGGTTATTAGGAAGTGGCAAAGCAGTGATATTCCTAAGGTAGAAGAAATGTCTATTAAAATGAAAGAGAAATTCAACAAGTATGGGTCAGATGTGCATCGTTTGATGGCTATTGCTGCTGTCCTAGATCCTAGGTATAAATTACAACTGTTGAATGCTCTTTTCCTCAAAATTCATGGGTTAGAAAGTGTAGCTATGGAAGCTGTCAACAAAGTGAAAGACTTGTTATACAATCTGGTTTTGGAATACCAAGATTCTATGGAGGATGTTGCCACAAAAGATGGTGCTCAAACTAGACCAAGTGCTCCTACTACGGATGATGAAGATTGGACTGACACTTTTGATGATTACATGTCCAAACAGCCAGCCGTGACCTCCACTTATTTGCGAAGAGAGTTAGATTTGTACTTGGAAGAGCCACTGCTGCCTAGGACACAAGAGTTGGATATCATTCAGTGGTGGCAACATGCAGGGCTCAAATACCCAACGTTACGAAAAATTGCACGTGATGTCCTTGCGATTCCTGTGACAATGGTGACATCCGAATCAGTCTTTAGTACCAATGGGAGAATAATTAGTCCACATCGTAGTAGGCTTGCACCATCAATGATAGAAGCACTTATGTGTATGCAAGCATGGTCTCATGCCGACATGTTAGGTAAGTGTAATTTATGTGCTCTTCATTTCGTATAAGTTATAATAATACTAATTTGTGTATATTATATCAATGCAGGGTCTCAGTCCACTTTTATTGGTGCTTTGATGACTTGTCTTGATGAAAAAGATGAAGAAATGGTATTGCTGTTGTTTGCTTTTGTATTCAACTTGTGAATTTACAATGCATTCATCATTCAAGTAATAAGCTATTCTTTCTATTTTTATTTCACAGGATGAAGATGATTCCAGCATATTTGATGAATGATGAACTCACAAGCGAAGATGAATGCTTCATGCCTCCAATTGCCTACCTATTTGATCCAGAAAACTCCTCTCTGTAATAATGTTCTGTTATTTGTTTGGAGGATTATGGATGCTGACTTGCGCTGTTTTGAACTTGTATTGAACTTGGAGTGCTTTTACCTGTGTGGTGTTGCTCTTATTTGTAAAATCTCAACTCTATGTATGACTGTATTGTGCATTCTGGAATCTGGACTAATCCTGCATGTTCTCATGTTCTGGTTCTGCATGGACTGGTCTGGACATATTCTCATGTTCTGTTGCTGCTAGTACTTGTACTTTCATGGTCTATAATTTTATATCTTGTTGGAATAGTTTATCTATTTCGTGTTCTGTTGCAAAGCTATTGTTCGTTTGGCTGATAAGCTATAGCAGAAAGTACTGTTGACTGATTTATTGTGAGAGAAAAACACTGCTGAATGACTGATTTTCATGTACTGTTACAATCTTTGCTGTTTTTTTGAAAAAAATTCAGGTTTCGGATGATCCATCGGATTTTGGGTATTTGCTGGGTTTGATTTTGGGGATGCATTTCCACCAGAATTGTTGTTCGGGGGTGGATTTGGGTTTGAAGTTCAGGTTTCGGTTTTAAGGTACGGAGACTTCACCCGATCTCAATCTATCTGTCCGGTTGCCATCCTTAAACACGGTCCAAACAGGGGTGTCTGTTTTTTTTTTGCAAGAATAGGATGAACCATTTCTCTATTAGGCCGGATGATGACTGATGAGAGTGGATGAGATGAGATAGTTGGCTAGTTATATCCACTATTTAAGCATAACAATTGTTGAAGAATGAAGTGACACTTAGCATCTCCAACGGTTTTGCAAATGGGCTTTGCATTCTTGTTTTTGCAAAAAAGTCTTTAAAACTTCTATTCAACGATTTAATAAATGGCCTTTGTATTTTGGTTAACTTGGCAAATTTCTGGCCAGGTTTGACATATATGCCAACCGTGTATTGCGCTTGGCATTGCATAGCCCCGTGCGTGGTTCCTCTGCTGCCATCGTTTTCTTTCGGCAGATCTTTCGAATTCTGCACATCTCTAGGCATCAACGCCGGCTGTGGGGGAGGCGATCTTCATCAATTCGGTTGTGGGGGAGGTACATACGTCATGGCCATGGATTCATCCTTTCAGTATGTGCATCGGGTTTCCATGGTGCCTAGGGTTTGTGTGTTGGTGCCGGCTGTTGCTTGGACCTTAGAGTCGACTACGCAAAGAAATTTTTCGCCTGAAAAAATAACCGTTGGGTCCACACTTTGGGTTTTGCCAAATCAATTTTGCCAAACCATTGGAGGTAACTTTTTTTTCTCCTCTCTATATTGATTTGAGACTTGGCAAACTCCATGTTTTGTCAAAGATAAAATGCAAAACCGTTGAAGATGCTCTTAAATAGATTAAGACTACATGGAGGCGGGCCGACCTGTATAGGTATAGGCATCGTTGTATTCCAACTTGCAACCGAATCATGGCCTATTCCAAACATTTGTGTTCAAAAAACAATCCTGGCCCGTTTTTCACTTGGGCCCAGCCCTGCTTCATCTTCAGATGGCCATTGGGCAAGGCTCAAGGAGCCGCCTCCTGCCCTTGTATCTTCGACGCTCATGCCATTATTTCTATGCTGGATGCTGCATCCATCCCTTGCTAATGGATTTTGTGAGAGGTGTGAAGCCAACTTACTCCTACTAATTTTGCATCCAGCAAGGATATATCCTGAATGGGAACAAGCTTGATGCAAGGGGAGGGGGAGGGGGGGGGGTGCGCTTCTGGGCACTCCTCCTGAGGATTGGAGCTTTGATTCATTGATCTCATTATCGATGATCGCGTAGAGAAAAATCAGACATACATGAAGAATCAAGGATTGGAGATGATGAATCCTCATCCTATATTATACCCAATGATGCAATTGTCAGTGTTCTTTCATTTTTTTAGATACGTTTTGGGCTGATTTTGAACATTAGATCTTGCGGCATATCCAATATTTTGAGGGTTGATACTTGGAATCAGCATAAGGACTATAATTTAGCTTCAGTGTCCAACAGGGCTATGTTCTGCATCGAGTAAAGGCACATGGAGAAGATGGTGAAAGAATTTGGATAAAATATTATCTTTTTTATTTTGGATTTTTTTCTTGTGCAGTTTGGGAATATATTGTTCTGAGTTTTGATATAGTTCTCCTTCCCTTCGGGGAAAAAATGTGCACATATTTTAATATACAAATTTTGTTATCTTTGAGCAACACATTGTTTGATCATATGAAAAGTTTATACAACAAAAGTAGTTATCTTGATGTTGTATCTAGAAATACTTTTAAATAATGAAACTTTATTGCCATAAACTATATATTATGAGAGAGAAACTAGGGGTTAAACCGTTGAAGTGTGATATTGAAGACCACATCAAGTTGAATATGCTTTTTATTTATTTATTTTGGGGGGTGGGGGTGGGGGGAGTGTGCCGGGAGAGGGGAGGAGGGAAATAATATAATCCGACAATGAAGAAGGCTGTTCCGTCACTGAATCTGAACTGTGTTGGAAGCCACACTGGAGAACTATTTGCAGCGTGGAACGCTTTGTGGACAGCAGAGTAGCTAGAAGCTAGTAGTACTCTGTATAGTAGTAGTTGTATACTAATGTACTATCTTGTTGAATCCTATTCTGTTTTTCAGTTTCATTATTTTAGGGGTAATAAAGTAGTCATGCTTGCAGCATTAAGTTTTCTTCATCAGAGGCTAACATCAACACACATGCCTCCTCTTTGAACACACCAATCAATTAATATTGACGTACACACTGACGAGATGATCATGCATATACGCATGCTCGTTCCAAACAATCCTAGCTAGCTACGTACGTACGAATTAAAAAAGCAGGTCGTGATCAAAGTCGTAATGACCTGCCGTCGTCTGCTCGCTCACCACACACACACACAATAGTACTAATGCATATACGTAGGTAGCAGCATACATACATACATACATGCCTGAAATCAACAAGGAAAACCTCAAAAGAAGACTAACTGACAATAATACTGGATCGGATCTTATGGCTGCTCCAATCCATGATGAGTTCGTGCAGAGCCGCAGCATGGCAGCCTCATGAATCGTACGCATGCAGCCTCTGATCTCTCCATGCTGCACCACAAATTTAGGATTCATCCATCTCGATAGGTCAGACGTTGTCGGTGGAGGTGGAGGACGGCAGCAGCAGAGGCTGCGTGACGGCCGCCGACGCCGCCGCCTTGCTCCGGATGCCACCACCACCGCCGCCGCCGGCCGCAAGGAGCCCCTCGCGGTCGCCGGCGCCGGAGACGACGAGGGCGGCGGCGGCGTCCCTGGCGATGCGCGCCCTCTCTTCGCTCTTGCCCCAGAGCACGAGGTAGAGGCCGGCGATGATGAGCACGGCGCCGATGATGCCGCCCAGGTAGAACTTCTCGCCCAGGGTGAGCGACGCCATGATTGCCACCACCAGCGTCTGCACCGGCTGGTACACCGCCACGAACACCGGACCACCGCGGTCGATGCACCAGATCTGCACCGCGAACGCCACCCCCGACGCGATGAACCCCTGCATGCATGCACCCTCTGGATGGTTAGGACTTTATTTGGGGCCAATTAAGAACAACAATATATAGTCCAAAAGGTTGTTTATTTGCTTCAGGGGATCGGATCTGATGATGATCGATAAACAAACAACTAGTTAATTAACCCAGCTAGCCAGCAGCTTTTCAGTTGATAATAATGTATACAGAATATGAATGAAAAAGGCGTCATTTGTACAGCTAGCTAGCTATTAGCTTTTTGGTTGTTGCGTGCACCACTTTAGTATACTTTGTGCCTCAGAAATGCACTACTACTCTATCTATGTCTCCATCACATGACAGGTGCCTGACGTGGCAAAAATCTCGATCTCATTCTCTTGCTACATGTTTATGTACTTGTGCTGGATAATTGAGTAGTACTACGTACTCCGTATGTACTCAATCCATTTCAAATTGTAAGTAATTTGAGTTTTTTAATATCAAGTTTGACCACTCGTCTTATTCAAAGTTTTGTACAAAATATCACTTTTTTTT
>Ga0182004_10003830_pt1 | contig 12028 bp, 7 predicted proteins | sample Sormic07211540_1_FD_120479 | JGI IMG/M metagenome (GOLD analysis project Ga0182004, IMG submission 120479) | Endophyte microbial communities from Sorghum bicolor roots, Mead, Nebraska, USA - 072115-40_1 MetaG | ecosystem: Host-associated > Plants > Roots > Unclassified | place: USA: Nebraska... | reverse complement strand
CCCAGGATGGCGTGCCGTCATCGTCCTGCAGTTGGGTGAACCAGAGTTGCGCGACATCATCAAGATGGTAGGACGCCATGAGCACGCGTTCCTCCGCCATGGTGCGATGTTGGCGGAAGTAGGCCTCGCACTTGTTAAGGAAGAGCATGGGGTCGGACGATCCATCGAAGCGGGGAAAATCCCACTTCTTGTGCTTAGGGTGGAACTCCTGGTCGCGCAGCCCCTCAGCACGACGATCGTCCCCGCTGCCAGATGACAACGAGGATTGGGCCTTCATGGACGCCATGTCCGCTTTCATGGCGGTCACGTCCGCGGTGAGCATCTCCATGGCCTTCAGTAGATCAGCCAGGGTGGGTTCAGCCATGTTAACGGAAGTAGCAGAGGTGGGGGACGACGGGAAGATGTTGCTGTGGTCGGCGGCGGCAGCGGCGGCGGCGGCGGTGGGAGCTTGGCTAGATGCAGCGGCGGTGGAAGAAGATCAGCGGGTAGCTGATACCAGGTTGTCAAGGGCCTGGTGATCTAGGGTAGGTGGCCCTCGACTACGGAGTTCGTAGTCTCCTGCCGTTGTCTTCCGATCGCGGAGGTTATACCCCTCTCGACGGCTCGGGCTTGAGAACGTTGGGAGGGAGAGAGAATTAGGGTAACAATACTTTTCTTAATATCTCAAAGTCCTGATTACAGGTATATATAGCCAAGGGCTGAATACTAGTAGGAGTAAAACTCTCCTAAATATAAGGCTAATTATAATTCTATTTCCTAATCTAGCCCCTAGTCTGTTGGGCGCCTTCTCCCTGCATACGTCGCGGGCGCGGCGTCTCCTGGAGTACGGGATACCGTACATGACAAGAAGAGATAATATTTTGTAAGGTTCAGTAAGGAACAGAAAGACAGGACCATTTCGCTGTTTTGCTCATGTGCTATCCCAAAGTAGCTATTTGTGTGTAAGCCACTGGAGATTGAGTGTGTTCCAGTGGCAGCTATTTGTGTGTAATCCACTTAAAACTGGGTGCAATCCACTTAAATTTGAGTGTTCCCTAACATATTCCACAATACAGTGGATCACAAACAGGTGCTAATCGCATATGCACAAATAGCAATTGTTTCATGCAGTGTGACTAATATGGAGTAAAAGAGTGCTAGACAGGCATCACAGAAAAATAAACATAAGTGGTTCGCACCTTCCACAAATTCATCTCATTATTAGTAAATAAAAACTAGGGAGATTGAAGAAGAATTATTACCATCTGATCTGCCAGCATCAAGACCGTCTTCAGTGAGAATCTCCGGCCACAGTAAACAAACAGATCTTCAAGGCTTGGTCCGAGTAAATCGATAACAAGAATGTTTTCATCACCATCAATGCCGCACCATTTTATGTTTGCGATACCAGCTACATGGATTCAAAATAGCAACAATTACAACACAAATAATGGTATGCCAATCAGCAAAGTAAGATTTGTATGTACTCAAGCACATACTCCCTCCTTGAAGAGCATTGTACAGTTTGGCCTCATATAGCAACTGTGGATGATTGGTTTTGCTGTTTTCCTACATAATAATAATGCAACAAAGTTCCAAAAATAAATGTGTCAAATATACATCTACAGCGTATATTAATTTGTAACATGAAAAGTCATATAGCTCCATTCAGTTGTAACTTCATTAAATAACTACTTATCCTATCCTAATAGATGTCATTTTACAGAGATGGTTTTGTTTTCTGAGTGAACTGTTTGCACTTGATTGTTCTATTCATTGCTCATTAGTGGGAGATCAGTAGTCACATACAGCTAATGGGACAGATTCTGCCTAAAAGTGTCATGTACACAAGCCGAACATATTGATTTTGGATACGAGGGACTACGAAGAAACTCTTGTTTCCCTAATCAGGACAAAAAGATATGGAAATTGCAGGATATGTGGCTGACACACCATTACACCAACATATGTGACCAATGAGAGAAAAACAAAACTTGACCTGCGGGGCGTAAGACAGCCCCCGGCATTGCATTAAGAAGACCTCACGCAGGTCAAGAGAACCCCTGCCCCACCCTTACATGGCAGCACTGTAGCCCATGTGAGAACGACCACGACCAGGGCCAGACCTTAGACCTATGCTTTGGCATGAGACAGACAATGAGGTCTTTTAATGAGTACACTCTCTGGTGAGTCCAAGTGGCTAAGTATGAAGGGGGCCAACATAGGGGAAAGCACTCGAGAAATGAAGCAAGCATGAGCAACACATTGTTGTAGGCAAAGAGGTGTGAGATGATACCCGCTAGGAGACTGGAAGCGATCTATGGCAGCGAGGCGAGATGGCTGTGATGGGTAACAAGCAACAGACCACGGCGGAGGGGGGGTGCAGCGGTGCCACTGTGTGTCTGTCAGGAGCAGAGGGATTACGACATTATTATTAAGGTCTCTATAGTTTGGCTGGATGGGCCAGCAAGCCAAGTACAAGGAAGCCCGTCTCGTTTTTTCTCTATTTTCCCGCCTTCCCCATTTATCCTGTGGACCTATATTCACCGTAAGTAATTACTATATAGGTTAGTACCTATGGCATTCATTAGGAGCCCGTTTTGTGCCAAAATACTTCAAATTGACCTTATATAATTGATGAGTCCTCTCCTCTAACCTATTTTCTAGAGTTTGCCAAGTCGGAACACTAATATCCCAATTCGAACTCTGATAGGCAACTGTGTCCAGGTAACACTGCTAGTGCTGGGAATAAAACAGTGCAAGTACAAAGAGCAAATACTTAGTAGTGCAGAATGAAACAGTAAGAAAACGTAAAGAAACACCACATAGCTCCTACAAAGGAGAATTTGAACTTGTAATGCATTAAAGCATACCATACAACAACTCTACAAGCAACATTCAGGAGATATTAATAAAGTTAAGAAATTAAAGTTACAAACAACCAAATCCTTCAATGGCTTTGGGAGTAAATTTCTCAGACTAGACAGACAGTGGCTGATGGTTATACCAAGCTCATACAGTCATACTTAGGTCACAAGATTGCAACCCGACAATGGAATGTTTGTGATTGTTCTCATGGTCTTGAGCAGCTTACTAGCATACAAGTGTCAAATTGCTATTTACATAGAAGTTAGGGACCCCTCGGTACTTATTAATGAAAGCTACCCCTGCATGCAAGGCATCAAACAATGGAATGTTTGTGATTGTTCTCATGGTCTTGAGCTGCTTCCTAGCATACAAGTCTCAAATCGCTATTTACGTCGAAGCTGGGGACCCGCTCGGTACTTATTAATGAAAGCTACCACTGCATGCAAGGCATCAAACATCGCAGGAAGTCATAATCTATTACTATGAACTAGCTTTAAGACAAACTGGAAACAGATTCAAGGAATACAATCAAGTGTACATGGCAGATGCTAATTATAGCTAATCACCCATAGACCTGCCTAATCACACATAGACCTGCCTAATATGTCTAATAATCAGTTATCTGTGAATCTGATGTCTGTTGATCAAATAACAGATATGAACTGTTCTGTTGGATTTGATGATTCATCATGTTTTTATTCAGGACGGTAATAGTGGAGGTGTGATTGGGACTGGTCATCAACGTAGAGATTCTTCTAACCTCTCTGTCTTGGACACCTTACATCTTCCTTCTGCTCATGTGTCATCAGCCATGTCCTCACCACCCTCATCTTTTGCCAAATGGCATCGTCATCTTGGGCATCTATGTGGCTCTCATTTGTCCACCGTTGTTCAACAAGGATGTTTGGGGCATGTATCTATAGTCTACCTTTCATTGCAAAGGTTGCAAGCTGGGTACACATGGATTTACTTCATGAAGCAAATTTGCATTCTGCTAAGCCATTTGATCTTATTCATTCAGATATATGGGATCACAATTTGCGACAAAGGGTGGCCATAAATGTTATGTCGTTTTTATTGATGATCATTCCCGCTATACATGGATTTACTTCATGAAGCATCGCTCTTAGTTGTGTTCTATTTATGATTCCTTTGTTCACATGGTTCACACACAGTGTTCTACTCCAATTTGAGTTTTTCGCTCTCACTGGGTGGTGAGTATTTGTCTGATGCTTTTTGACAATTTTTGTCCTCAAAGGGTACTCTTGCTTAGCTCTCTTGTCCTGGCGCTCATGCTCAGAATGGTGTCGTTGAACAAAAACATCACCATCCTATAGAAATGGCTCGCACACTTATGATTTCATCTTCTATCCCTTCTCATTTGGGGGGTTTACTTGTTTCTACTGCTGTCTATCTCATCAATAGACAACCATCTTCCAAACTGTTTGGCAATGTCCTAGTGAAGTTCTTTTCGGTACCCCTCCGAGCTATATTTGGATGCACATGATATGTTTTGTTTGCACCTCTGAGCTTACTGCCCAATCTAATGAGTGTGTTTTCCTAGGATCAGTGTTATGATCCTTCTCATCGCATACATATCAATCGTGATGTGACATTTGTTGAGAACTGCACTTTCTTTTATCATCCCTCAACTTAACCCTCATATTCACCCATAGAGTCCACATCAATTTTGTATCTTCCTCCTATTCCATCTGGTGATGATGTCTCTACCCCTTCTCCATCCATTACAGTCATTCTTGATCCTTCTATTTCCATCACGCCACATGTACATGTGACACCTTCATCTCCACCTCCACATCCTCCTCAGCCACTTCACTCTTTTTCCAAACCACCTATCACACATGTTTCCATCGCCGTCCCAAAGACCCCCACTGCCCTTCCATCTAGCTCTCCCACCTTGGCTAGTTCTGATGAACCCCATTGTTGATACTACAAACAAGAACAGTGATGAATCACATATCGTCTCTGCCAGGATGGTCCACGATATAATCTTCGAGATCATAGTACTATTCATCCTGAAGACAAGTATGGGTTTCCCCGTGTAAATGTTGTTGTTAATGAACCATCCACCTATTAGGAAGTTTCTTGTATTCCAGAATGGCATCTAGCTATGTCCAAGGAACTTGCTGCCCTTAAATCGTACATAAACTTGGGATCTTGTTCCACTACCGTCCCATGCAATGCCTATCACATGTAACTGGGAGTCAGATGGTTCCATCAAGAGATATAAAGCTCGTCTTGTTGCTAGAGGTTTTCAGCAGACTCAGGGATGAGATTATGACAAGACATTTGCCCCTGTTGCTCATATAACTACTATTCATACTTTGATTGCGGTGGCAGCTACTTCTTCATGAACTATGTCTCATATGGATGTCAAGAACGCTTTTCTCCATGGTGATTTGCATGAGGAAGTTTATATGCAACCACCTCCTGGTGTTGATGCTCCTTCAAAATATGTCTATTGTCTTCGTGTTGCTTTATATGAAACAGGCTCCTTGTGCTTCGTTTGAGCGCTTTGTTTATGTGATAAAGGCTTCTGGTTTTTCACCTAGTGCTCATGATTCTACTTTCTTTATTCATCTTTCTCCTCGTGGACATACTTTGCTTCTTTTATACGTTGATGATATGTTCAGATGATGCATAGCATATTTCTCATGTGAAGAAGAAACTTAGTAAGCAATTTCAAATGTTTGATTTGGGACCTTGAGTTATTTCTTATGGATTGAGGTTTTGTGGTCTGCGAAGGGATATTATCTCTCTCAGTCCAAACACATACACGATCATGCTTGTTTAGGTATTACTGATAATCGGACAACTTCCACACCTATGGATCTTCATTTGCAGCTTCATCCCATTGATGGTGTCGCTCTTGAGGATCCTTCTCGATGTCGCTATCTTGTGGGCAGCCTTATCTATTTCATTGTTACCCGGTCAAATGTTGCTCATGCAGTCCATATTTTGACTCAGTTTTTGTGTGCACAAACTTCCATTCATTTTGGACATTTACTTTGCGTACTACGATACTCACGGGGGACATCATCTCAGAGTTTATTCTGTGCTCGTGATAGTCCACTTCAGCTTCATGCTTACTCAGACTACACTTGGGCGAGTGACCCAATAGATCGTCATTCCATCACAGGATGATGAATTCTTCTTGGACCCTCTTGCACTACTGCCACAAAGATTGTATGGCTCCTATGGTTGTTGCTGATTTTGGTATTTCTTGTGATGTTGCCAAACCTCTTCTATGTGACAATGCAAGAGCCATACAAATTGCCAATGATCCTGTGAAAGCATGAACTAACAAAGCATGTCAGCGTTGATGCCTTCTTTACTACATCTCATTGTCATCAGAAAACCAGTGCTCTCTGGTATGTGCTCTCAGAGTTGCAGTTGGACTGACTTTTTCACTAAAGCACAGACTCGAGAGCAGCATCGGCTTCACTTCCACCTTGAGTTTGAAGGGGGGTGTTAAGCGTATGAAGGTCCATCTATACTAGTCCAATATGGCCCACGAGGCTCTATATACATGCTATCTCCACTAATGGAGTTGTCTCTCTTCTAATTTCCCAAAGTAACAGTTACTTTGCTTCGTTAAATCACAGCTTCATGATACGATTAAACAGAAAAACAAAGGTGTGCTACCCAGTTCTATTACTTCAATTTCTAACAGCATCTCAACTCAAAAACTCCTAAAATTACTGCACAGCACATGTTGCAAGCAAAATTACCGAACTTTTTTTCTAGGACTCTCTAATATAATATAATGTATTGTGTGTACAAGAAAAATTACGAATAGAATGCACAATCCTGAAATCAGAAAGAACATGTTTGACACAACTAGATGTCATGGAGTGCCAACTCAACACAACCCACATAGTTCCCACACAAGAGAAATTAAACTAGTACTGCATTACACCACACCATATGACAATTCTACAAGCAATAACGTATGAAACATTTTAACAAAATAAAGAAATCAAAGATACAACCAACATCATCATTTGATGTTTACGGGAGAAGATTTCCTAGAATAGACACACATGTGGCTTATGGCTCTGCCAAGCTTAGGTCACAAGATTGCACACCAATAATACTATAATAGAATAATAGAATGTTTAGTGATTATTAGTCTAATACTCTCGAGGCCTTGAGATGTTTCCTAGCATATAAATGTCATATCACTGTTCACTAAATGTTGGTGCCTTGGCAACCAAGTAGGATCAGGCATCTGCTTTTAGCCTGAGAATATGCTGTGGTAGGTGGCTGTCCACTTAGGCTATATAAGCAGTGACAGACCCCCCTTAGAGAACTAAGTGTTGTAATTTCATCTTTCAATCCAAGCAGCCTAAGTGCCAAGTTGTCCTCTGGGTTACCCAGATCTGATCTGAGTTCATATGTTGGGCAACAATTGGTATGTAGAGCCTTAGGGTACCCAAAGTGCAGCCATGTCCACCGAGAGCTCCAAGGCCAAGGCCGCTGCCGCTGCCGCCGCCACCACAGTGCTGCCGGTGGGCGCTGGCGCGGACGGTGCAGGAGTGGATGACCGCAGGACACTCATTGCTGCCGCAGAGGCAGCGGCACGTGGAGATGGAGCGGGAGGGTGCGCTGACTGCAGGATCATGGTCGTGCAGCCCCGATCGCCACCACCAGTCGCCGTCCCCGTTGCGGCGTCGTGGTCATCGCGGGTGATCGCCGGCGCTGCACACCGTCTACCACGACTCCAGGGCTGGATCGTCGTGGCCAATGCTCACCAAGAGCAACTACCACGAGTGGTCTCGAGATGAAGGTAAAGCTGCAAGCTTGCCAATTTGCCATCTTTGGGATGCAGTGCGCGTTGGTGGCGTCAGCTACAACGAGGATCGACGGGCCTTGGAGGCCATGTGTGCCTTTGTTCCCACCAACGTCACGGCCTCCATCGCCAACAAGACAACGGTGAAGCTGGCATGGGACGCCACCGCGCTGCGGAGGATCAGAGGTGGCCGCGTGCGACGGGCGACGTTGCAGCAGCTCAGGGCAGAGTGGGAAGCACTCGCCTTTTAGCGCCGCAAGCAAGTCAAGGACTTCGTCGCGCAGCTGACCAACCTGATGGAGCAGATGGTGTTAAACGGCGACACCGACCTCACCAAGGAGCACTCCATCGAGAAGTTCCATGACGAAGAAACAGAGCACGAGAGACAGGGAAAGAAACAGAGGAAGAGGGAAAGGAACAGAGGAAGAGGAGGGACACAGGGCTGCAGAGACCTGAGAGGAGGCAGGGAGCATACGAGGCAGACAGGCAGATGGTCGACGGCGGCGGGCGAGCAAGTGCGGTGTGGATAGACTCCTGGTGGACTCGAGCAGCCAGGCGGAGCTGCAGGGGCGGACCCGATGGAGGCGCAGTCAACAGGCGGGCCGACGGAGGAAGACTCGAGGCAGAGTCACACAAGCAGGTGCGGACTGCAGCAGCGACGTGCGATGATGCTGGAGAGGCTCCATTGCAGGAGTGGACGGCCAAGCAGAGATGCAGGGCCGGCTCCGCAGAAGGGGTGGCTGGCCGGTGGACACGAGCAAAGGAGCAGCCAAGCGGATGTCGAGGTCCGTCCGCCGCCTTCTCTCTTCCTCTCCCCTCGCCCGCACTCGCGGTAAATGACTTGTGCGGTAGATTTCCCGTGCTAAGAGGCTATCTAGGCGGAGACGCAATCGATTTCCGCGGGGCCACACTCCTTTTGGCGCCCTTCCCTCGCGACCGGCAACCTGTACGCAGAAGGAAAGGTAGGATTGCTGTCGTGGGTCATAAAAGGTTAGCTTACTGGCTTGATGGAGCGTCCGCGGCTGTAGGCGTCCGCCCGACGCCGTTCGCGCCTAGGCGACGCCTAATTCTATGAGGCGGACGCCATACACATTGAGGTCGTGGTGACCCCAATGCCCAGACCCTTGACCACGCCTTGTCGCCTAGGCGACGACTAGGCGATGCCCCAAAAACATTGTTATTAGGCCAGTTCAATTCTTATTAATGAATATGATACCTACCCCTGCATGCAACTTATCACTAGCACTTTCCGATTTCAGTCTCATGCTTCAATGCATGGCACCAAACATCACAAATAGTCATAGTCCATTGATATGAACTAGCTAAAGACAAACTGGATAGAATCAAAAACAGATTCATATCACAAGACCTTTATGTTGACTGCAGTGATGAGAAAATTATTTGGAACCACAACATCCATTGGAAAACATAAAAGTACAGAACCCTACATAGAAGCAAAGCAATGCACACCTCCAAAGAACACTACTTTTAGTGGGGAACAGGTTATATCATGCCAAACCCATGATCCCAATGGAAAGGTACATTGCTTCGTTAACCTCACAGGTTCACAATATTAAACAGCAACACAAAGGTGTGCTACCCAGTTCTAATACTTCAATCTCTAACAGTGTTTCAACTCATAAAAAAACTTCTAAAAGTTGGACTGCGAGTATGTTGTGCAAGCAAAACACCAAAGAAGAAAAACTATATGTCATGAAGTGCCAACTTAACACAACCCGCATAGCTCTGACAGAAGAGAAATAAATCTTACAATGCATTACACTACGCCATTGCCACATGACAACTCTGTGAGCAAGAATGTTTTGAGATTTTTACAAAATAAAGAAATCAAAGAAACAAATAACAACACCGGTCGATATTTTCTGGATAAAATTTCGCAGAATAGACAGACATGTGATGGCTCCGCCAAGCTTAGGTCACAAGATTGCATGCCAACAATAGAATATTTGACAATTGACCTGATACTCCCATGGCCTAGAGGTGTTTCCTAGCATTTAAATGACAAATTATTATTTACTAAAAATCAGGGATCCATTTCAAGTTCTTCCTGGTGAACACTACCCCTACGTTAAACATAGCACTGTACTTTCCTATTTCAAATTCACAGTACATGCTTCAGTGCAAGGCGGCAAGCATCGGAGATAAACATAATATGTTGATATAAAATATAAAATAACATGAAGAGAAACTGGATAAAATTAAAAACAGATTCATATCAGACGACCTTTTAGATAGCATTGTTTCCATCTATCAGACTAAGGCAACAGTAACACAAAAGTATCACTGTGGTGGCTGGAAAACTATTTGAAACCACATATCCACTGGAAAATTAGAAAGTATGGGAGCTAAAAGAACACTTAACATACACCTCCAAAAACATTGCCCCTCTTACTAGCAGCAACTCATAGTCAAAAACAACAATGATCGGATTCGACACAACAGAGCTCCACTTTCCTTTGTGAAATTCGCAGCTCCACAGTACCTATAAACAGCAACCCAAAGGCATGTTGCCAGGTCTGATACTTCAATATCTACCAGAAAATGAACTCAAGACTAAAAACACTTGTAATCGCCGGACCATGCATACATGCACACGAGGCTGCAAGTAACCTTTTAGAGCACAAAAAAAAACTTGGGATCCAGGACGTGGAATCAACATTACGCAATTTTCAAGCTCCACCTCACAACCTACTGCGGCACGCAATAGGCATCACCAGAAGGCGCGAAACCCTAGACGAATTCCAACAAAATCAAGCAAAACAGGGAAGGCTGAGGGAGGGAAGGTGCTCACTATCTTGACGGCGACGATCTCGTAGGTGTCGACGTGTGTCGCTGCATAGAGAGGGAGAGGACAACAACAAGCACAGCACCAAAACCTCGTCAGATCCAAACACCAAGCAAAGTGAATAACAGCGGTCATGATTGGGGTCGAACCGAGGTAGATCTCCCCAAAGGAGCCGCTCCCAATCTTGCGGCCTAGCTTGTACTTACTGCCGACGATCCGGTCCATCCCCTCCTCCACCTACGCCTTTCAGGCCAAGCTCTATCGGCGCCGCGACGGCGGGTGGAAGGAAAATGAGGGGGGAACTAGGGTTCCGACTGTGCTGCGACGAAATGGGTACCGAAGAGGGAAGAAGCAAAGAGCGGCGGGCAAAGCGGCGGGTTGAAAGGCTTCTAGAAGGTCGGAAATGGATTGGATTTGCAGCGCACACGCAACGGTGAACGGTGACAGAAAGGGATGTCGGAGCAGCTTGCTACCAAAAAAAAATTTTTCATCCATCACATCGAATCTTTAGACATATGCATGGAACAATAAATAACCATAAAAAAATAAACTAATTACACAGTTTGGTTGAGAATCACGAGACGAATCTTTTAAGCCTAGTTACTTTATGATTATCCTTAAATGCTACAGTAACCCACATGTGCTAATGCCAGATTAATTATGCTTAATAGATTTGTCTTGCAGTTTTCCGACTATGTAATTTGTTTTTTTTAATTAGTTTCTAAAAAACCTCTCCCGACATCCTTCCGACACATCCGATGTGACACCCAAAAAATTTTCATCTCCAATCTAAACGGGGCCAAAGTGCAGCAGCAAACTTTCTGAGGGCTATCTTGATGAGCCCGGGCTATTTTGACGCTTTCACTATAGACCACATTTAGGCGGTTGCTATTGACTAAAATTTAGCTATCCCTGTTTGGTTTCCCCAACTAAAAGTGACTAAATAAGAACATCTCCAGCAGTACTACCTAAATATCTGTTTAGATAGCCACCTATTTTTATGCTACCCAAATTTTGCTTCCAACTCCAGCAGAACTACCTAAAATTGGCTACCCATTTTATCCTTGTAGAGAATGACATGTGGGTCCCGTTTGTCATCCTCACTTTGCTTCTTCTCCCCATAGATGGAGCCAGAGGTGTGCCGAGGGCAGCAATCGTTGCGTGATAAGGGTAGGCTGGCCACGTCGCGTTGGGGGCAGCTCGTCGGGGCTACAGGCCGCGCCACGCCGCGCGCGGGCAGCTCGTCGTGCAGTAGCCGCTCGCTGCTCACTGGGCAGCTCACCGTGCGGTAGCCGCTCGTTGCTCACTGTGCGAGGCTAGCCAGGCCTCATCGGGTCGGGGCAGGCAGGCGAGCCATCGGGAAGGGCCGCCGTGCCCACGCCGTTGGGAAGGAGGCGTGCGAGCGGTGGGAGAAGGCGTGCGGCCGGCCGAAGTTGAGGCAAGACGAGCAGGCGGTGGCGTCGGGTGCGAGTGTGTGCGGGAGGAGAGGGAGGGAAGGAAAAAATAGGTAGCCACGTTTGTTGGCCCAACAGATGTAGGTAGTGGGAGGGAAAATTTGTTGG
>Ga0182004_10003829_pt1 | contig 12029 bp, 9 predicted proteins | sample Sormic07211540_1_FD_120479 | JGI IMG/M metagenome (GOLD analysis project Ga0182004, IMG submission 120479) | Endophyte microbial communities from Sorghum bicolor roots, Mead, Nebraska, USA - 072115-40_1 MetaG | ecosystem: Host-associated > Plants > Roots > Unclassified | place: USA: Nebraska... | reverse complement strand
TTGCTTTGGATTCCCAAGTCACTGAACCACTCGGAACAAGAAAAAAAGCTAGCATGAGAAACCCAATCCGAGGCGGCGGAACCGGAATGCCGACGCCGCTGCAGGCCGCGATCGTGGTCACCATGCTGCTGGCGTCGCCGGCGGCCGTGGTGCGGGGCATCGTCACCGACGAGGACTGCAAGTGCTTCATGTGCGTCTGCGACCTGGACCCGCACCCGGAGCCGCCGGAGGTGCCGACCCACCACACGCCGCCTGTCCCCTCGCCGCCCCCGCCGTCGCCCTCGCCACCGCCGCCGGCGCCGGTGGTGGTCGTGCCCGCGTACTACCCTCCACCGACGGCCGGGTACTACTACCCGCCGCAGCCGTACGGGTACCCGTGGCCGACCACGTACGGGTACGGGCCGCCGGCGCCGGAGATGTACCCGCGGGACTACGGCCATGAGTCCAAGTCCGGTGCGGCCCGGCGGCACGGCGGCGGCGGCGGCGGCTCCGGGCGTTCCAGTCTGGTCCTCGCCGTCGCGCTCGCGTCCGCGGTGCTGTCTCTGCTCCTGCTTCGTCCTGCAGCGGCTTGAGTGGTTATTTTAGTTGCGCGTACGTGTGTCGTTTCGATTAATTAATTAATTATAATCCTACGTAAATCGAGTATATGTATGTATGGCAAGCTAAGTAAGCATGCTTTCAGTTCGTAGCCGTGCTTTGTTGCCGCTGAGCGCTGATGCTGGAGCGTGTCTAGCAGTTGGCAAAGCCTGGTGGAAAAAGCGTAGCGTCCGTGTCGTGTACCGGTGCGCCCCAAGTTCATGTTGTTGGGGTCGCATGTGTGTTGATGTTTTTTATGTTTAAAAAAAAAATCGGTTGTTGATGTTTTTTTTTTTGTATTTTGTTTGAACTTTTAAAGATGATGTTCCAAGATTTGCTTTGAATAAGCATAGGAGTATGCTTGAAGCATGAAGCATGGAGCATGAGCAATTGAGCATTCATTGTGTCCATCGCACCCGGCTGCAAACAGCGAGGCCCATACACACACACAGTATCGATCACTTGTCCTAAAAAAAGTGTCGGAGCAGTAAGTTTAAAAAAAAAAGGGTCAGCAGTATCTTCCTTTCGTTTCGTTCACGTAGCGCTAGTATGCCCTACGATCACGTAATGATGCGATGCAAATCGCCCTGAACTGACCAAGGCTAGCTAGGGTGCCCAAACTGACCAAGTCTCCTGCAAACTCATCACGCGGCTTCCTCACACACACACACTTCCTCATCAGCCGCCCCTCGCTTCAACCTATCGCGTGTCGCGGTCAGCCGCTTACCTTGGTGCACCTGCAGCGGCAGAGCGCGGTGCGGGGGGCCGGGCGATGCGTGCGTGGCGCGGCGCGGCGCGGGCGCCAATCAACTCTGCCCCGCACCCGCAGTGCGCGAATGAAAGGCAGGCAAGCCCGGCGCGGCCATCTGGATTCGGGGTCTCTCTCTGTCTCCTTGTCCTTGTTATCGAGTCAACTCCAGACGTTGGTGGTGTCTCATCAGCGTTATTGGTCGGCCCGGCCCTCGGTCTTACCCACCGGCCCCGTCAGGCTGCGCAGCGCTGCCCTGCGGCAACAACCAGGTCGGGTCAATCCCACCGCAGCAGCTTGCACGACTGGACCCAGGCCACACACAAGCAGCTCCATCGCACACTTGACACAATTTCCCATCTACGAGTTCAACGTTGCTAGTATTCTAGACAGTCAAATTGAGCACACACGTCACACTCCCAACGCTACAAAACATACCCTCCCAAGAAACACACATCAAACAACAACGAACTCAGCGGTAAACGTCTCAACGAGCCATCAGCCGGTTCTATCTTGCTGCGGTCTGTTTTGCAAACAAGATGGAGGGGTTCATCGGATCCAGCGTTTGCCGTGGCGTCCGCTCGTGCTGGGCGCGCCGGGGACGGGGGAGCTGCAGCGGCTACCAGCGGCTCCGGGCGGCACCGACGACGACGACGCCGGGGAGAGGGACCAGGCTCGGACGGCGAACGACGGTCCTCGGCTCGGCGGCCTGGAGCAGGCTCGGCCGGCTACGCCGCCGCCAAACTACTAGCACGCCGCCGCGGTGGACGTCGCCGCTGCAGCTGCTCAACCGGATCCTCGACACGTACATCAGCTCCATGCTCACGCAGCCACTCAACACCTTGAAAGCAGCAGGCGTGTCCTCGGCGCCGGTTGTGCGGTCGCCTTCTTCGTCGCCGCCGACGAAGCTGATGCTGCGTCGTCGTGATGCTTCGCCGGGGTCGTCGTCGAGGCGCCGCGATGGCACCGGCGGGAGAGGCGTCATGCTCAACATCTGCGTGGCGGAGGTGCTCCTGCGCCGGACCACGTCGGAGGTCAGGCGCTCGCCGTTGCAGCAGCAGACAACGAAGGACGCGCGCCGCAGCAGCAGCGTCCGTGCATAACACCTCCCTAAGCTAGCTCGCTCGTTCCAGCGTTTTCATCATATACTAGCATCTAGCAAAACCATTGGTTTCTTCTTCAAGTTACTTGCTAAGGATATCAAGTGGCCTACTAATAACAAGTGCACTCTGGATAGCTAACGGCTCGATGTGCCAAGCTGAGAAATATGCATCGGAGTAACTCATCTAGTCTTGAATTCTCTATCGTATTCTCCCTTTGCTGGTGCTTCCATCGCTTCAATACATATTGTGCGGGAGTGATATGATATTCATCAAATCAAAGACTTCTAGAACACGGATAATTGATCACAACTGCATGTACGAGTTTGTTGTAGAGGGTCACCAATGACTTTGTACTTTCTCAAATCTAAAATCTTCATTATTAGGACTCCCAACTGCAATAAGATATTCATTGTTGCCTTCCAACACCATAGTGGATACTACCACAGTCTTTTCATATTGACCTTGTGTGTATAACTTGCAATAGCATATAAGACTATTAAGTGTCCTCGTTTTGATTGTAAGTAATTTTTTTCTTGATTCAGATTTAAAATTCAGCTCCTTATTTCTTTTACCCCCTACTTTTTTGAAATGTTTAAGAAATCAAATGATATTAAAATCAGATTTGAAATATCTCTTTAGTTTAGTATTCATATTCTTACTCAATGTGTGTACTTCTCATTACTAGTGTCTCGAGTAGCCACTCAAAGGACTCAAATATCTCATCATATAAAAGAATAACACTGAAAATCACGTTTTTTCCTAAATAACTGAACCCAACAACTACATCAAAAGGTCTATTCTCCTTGTTTTGTCCAAAAATAGTGTGAAACTGACAACATCACCTAGTATGCATAATAACAAAGCATTTTTTATATCAATACATAATATAATTGCTATTTGTTCTTCGCAATCCATCCACATTGCATATTCAAATGACGGATTCTCGGCAATTTTGTCTTGAAAACACATAAGCATGCTTTCTACTTTGACCATATGCCATCTTTTGTTGGTGTTTGTCCTGTAAATAGTTCTTGTGGCAAATGAAGGTTATGGTTGTGTTTCGAAATCAGACATGACAAGTGGCGGAGCTCTCGGTAGGGCTAGGTGTGGCAGCCGCCCTACCTCAAATCTGCCATACTCTTCATTATTCTGGCTGGTTCACATGTCATCTCTTAATAGTTATGCAATTAATCAAAGCAGGGAGCTCATATGATTCTACTGTGCCATACCTTGCTTTCTTTTTTGTCCGCCACTGGACATGACACTTCAAAATTTCCTCTCCCCATCCATTACAGTTCCCATGCAAACTAGACATTCGTAGTTTTTACCCTTATGCACTTCGTTACATGTCTTTTTATCTTGTATAAGTATAACGTATAACTTCCATTACAGTTCCAAAATCAGATATGACGTCGGCTTACTCTCGCGCCAAAAACAGAGAGCACGCGAAGCCTCGCGCCAAAATAAACGGCAATAGCAACGCCGTGGTCTTGTTGGGCCGAGCCGAGGCCCAGCACATCCAAGGGTGGAGGGCATGGAAAGCCTGGTGGTCGCTGGCCAAGGGTCCAATGCCCCCTTACTCGGCGTGGCTGAACCTAATGTTAGACAGTTTTGTTCCCTGGCGGTGGCGACGAATTTGTGTATACATGTATTATGCCTTGTAGCTTCGTTTTTTATGTATCGGGCGTGGCTGAAAGATATACTATGTGCACTATAGTGGCGGAGTCAAAAGTTTTATAAAATCTGAACGAGACATTATATTAATACTAACAAGACAAAAATAACGTAATATTATAAAAAAGAGTTAAGTGCAAAGTGAGTAGTAACTCACTGCCTAAGTTTAAGCGTGCTTAAGTGTTTCTAATCTCTTAAGAATTTTGTGATATAGTAAACATTTAGATTTTTTATCTTAAACCGAATAAATAGAGAAGAGAATGGAAAACAGTTGAGAAAGAACAAATGAATTCATAATTCCCCTTTGGAGTTTATATTTTTTAAAGTATTTTTAGATGAATCACTATATCACAATGTTATATAATTGGGTCATGGTGACACTAGTATGATCCCTAACATATATTATTTTAGATATATAGATATTAATTATATATATAGGTGCTAATTTATCAAAAGACGTTAGAAAGAAAAAAATAGAAGTTGCTAAAAAAGAAATAAAAAAGAAAAGAGAAAAGGAATTTTATGGGCTTTTATTTAGTGGGCCATTAAACCCACGCACCGCCTCCTCCTTGCAGCTCAGCGCCGACGCTCCATCTTCCTCGCAGCGCCGCGCTCGGTCCCTCAGCGACGGAGGGGCAGTCCCAGGCTCGGCGGCGGCGTCGGCGGCTCCCCCTCCCGCCTCTCGCCAGTCGCCTCGCGCCCTCGCCTCCGTCCTCCGCGCAGCGGCCGTCGACCCTGCGTACGCACCTCCCTCTCCCCTCCCGCCTCTGCGGTACCGTGGGAGCCCGGCCATTGGCTCCGCCGGTGATCCGCCGTATTTCTACTTTGGGAATGGGGCTATTTTTTCCCCCACGGAGGATAGGCTGAAGAAAACCGAATTGTTCACGAGTGTCGATCTGAAATTTGTAAAGAATTAACCTCGTATTTATTAAAGAGCAGTCAGTATTCAGATTGTTCAATTTGATTGCGGTTGGCCTAATCTCGAGCTCAGTTATACCGATGAATTACGGTACAGTGTACTCGTTGTCCTAGGAATTGGACTATGCTGTGTCTTTGCCTTGTATCTGTCTTAGTTTTTTCTAATGCAAACTAAGGTCAGAGCTCAAATTTCATATCTACTATGCATTTGCATTGCCCTGGTTTATATTTGATTGGTGTTGGTAGGCAGCTTTTGCACAAGTGCTTGGTGAAATAACAATACTTAGGCATGGGAGCATAAGCCAGTGGCATAGCGAGCGTCATTACGGCATGGCTAGCCAGGCTTCAGAGCTGTGGCCTGTAGATTGGGGCATCATGAACATGTCGGTGAGGCTGCAACTGAGTTGTGTTGGAATTGGGTGCCATCAGCTCCTAGCAGGTTTTGAGTCTTTCTAGTTTGTTATTTCCTTACTTTTGGATTCTCCTGTGGCACTTTAATGTGCAGTTTTCTTTTTGGTGAATGACACTTTGAAGCACTGTCTCATATTTTTCCAACATCAGACCTATTGTTAAGTGCATGCTGCTGCTTGGGTTATTGGGTGAATTTTACGGATATTAGTGTATTGTTATGGGCAATATGTGTAAGGATGTAACTTGATAATTGATTGCTTTGTGTGATTCATTGATTGCTTTCCAAGTTCTAAGTTTTCCTGTTAGTGAAATGTTGGTTATGCTGTAGAATTAACTGTTTAACACCTCCAAAGTTCCACCTAACCTGTTAGCTTGTTGATGTCATTGGAGGATTTGTGTTGAACTTTTACTATGATTGTTATATTTTTAGTTCTCATTCTGCTTGGCCAGTTGAGCGTGTGGTGCATTGAGGGAAGCTACTGGTTGGTGCTCACAGGCTCTGCTAATTTATGCCAGTCCTGTTAGGTTAGCAATTCCTCTGTATTAATCATACATACATCACCTGCCCTTGGGACTGGGACTGGGAGGGAGACAAATGTTCTGTTTTACGTACTTATGTTTTTTGTGTGAGAAGGGTCGTATTACTATATTAGATAAGCCTGCGATATGTTTTTTATGTGAGAAAGGTCATATTACTATATTAGATAAGCCTGCAACCAGTTTCATACCATTTTTCTCTCTGTTTTTCTAATATGTTGTTAGTGAACTCCGTTTCCCCTTATTTGTGCACTAAGCGACTAAAGTATCATGCATGATTGAGTCATGCAAGATACTGTCAGTTCAGTCTTATTTTTGTCCACTATTAATGTAATTTGTTCATTGCCGTAGGACAACGTTGCACCTAAACTTGAATTGGATCCTTGGAGATGATGGATGAGTCTTTTCTTGATAGGATGGTTTCTCAACTTCGGTCAACATGCAAGTAAGGATACATGAATTGTTGTTAAGCGTTCCAGCTCATTATTCATTTGCACTTTTTCAGCAGAACATGCAACTCACACAGGTTTAAGTTTATCTATTCATCATACTGCTGTTATGCCAATTAATTCAAGTATAACAGAAGAATGCATAACTAATAGTTGATCTTCTAGATAATTTTCTTAGCTATGTTTTTTTTATTGTTAGAGAGAAATTTGAGCATGCTCTATTTGATGATGGTTCTCATTTTTCAGTTAGATCAGAAGATAGAATTTTATCCCTTTTTGTTGGTTGCTCATGTTGGGTTTCTATTCTAGCCTACCCCAACTTGCTTGAGACTAAAAGGCTTTTGTTGCTGTTGTTGTTACTTGTTATATAAGAAGTAAGAAGATAGATTATGAACCCATAGCAGCCTACATATGCTCTTGGCTTATCATATCACATTTCGGTAGTGACAAGTGTGATTGCCACTTGTCCTTTCACTAAGGTTTAGAAACAAAGTAATGTCTCTATTGTGCACTAGCAGGGGCGGAGCTACGTTGAAATTAGTGGGTGCAGCTGCACCCACAAAAAAAATTAAAAAAAACAGTGATAAAAGCTAATTTTTCATCATATATGCACCCACATATTACAAACTCTTGCACCCACAAAGGCATATACACCCTCCCTAGCTCCGCCAATGTGCACTAGTTGTAATGTGAACCTGTCATCTCGTCTTCAAATCATACCTTGTGTGGATCCGCACTGTTGAGAATTTAAAATAGACCATCGAGTATGCAAAAAACAGTTTCCCAGCACCTGAAGTCATGGTAGACGTAGACCTAAATCTTAAAATAACTTGTCAATACACAAACAATGCATGAGTTGGCTTGTATATATACTGTTCTTGGAACTAAACTCTATTGCCTTTTTATTTTACCATGTAATGATATGCCTTAATGTTAGAGTACGTAAGGGACCTATTGGGCCTGGGCTGGTGCCATAGCCCATTAGTGTTAGGGTTAATTAGAGATCAGGGTTGCTTGCTTAGGGGTCAAGTAAGCCTTGCTTGTATGAAACTAACACTTAATGTTATCTTAATCTTGAAAATTACAGGTACTACACTGGATATCCCAAGGACCTAGGGCCATCAAGAATTATACCATTCACATCTGAGCGTCAGTTTGTGCAGCTATTACATGAAGGCAGGCCTGTAGTTGTTGCCTTTACTATTAAGTATACTAACTCTCCTGTATTTTTTTTTTCAGAAACACTAACTAGAATAGCAAGCTCATGAATTGACAGTTCTTGCTTCAATCCTAAAAATTGCATTTTGTTAGGTGCACATATACACAGCATCTTGATAAAGTACTGGAAGAGGCTGCGGCTAAGTTTTACCCACATATCAAGTTTGTCCGAGTAAGCTACTCTTGATTTTATATTTACAAGAAAATTTCATTTTACAGTCTTGTCAGATCACTTTTAATTGATGAACTATTTGGATAATACTTTGAACTTATGATGTATCAGTAACTACTTGGTGGCTAAATTAAAACTGTATATGTTATAGCCTATGATGCCTAAACTACAATTTTTTCTTTGTGAGTTAAAACCATTATTTATCTGATGATAAAGCTACAAAGTTTGTTTCTGGTTGTCTCATTCTATTTTCTACTTTATTTTTCACTTAGACACGCAACTTGATACAAAATTAGCTTCATTCTGTGTGTGTGATAGGGGGATCGGTTCTTTTTGGTACTCGATTATTATGATTCACATAAATATGCTTGATTAAGCTATATAAACCTTCAGTTTCCCCCTTTTGTTGGATACTTCTTGTCACATGACAAACTGTACTTGCTTCCAGCAAAGTAGCCATTGAACATTCTTCTTGTCTGCCATCAGGTTGAGTGCCCGAAGTACCCAGGGTTTTGCCTCACAAGGCAAAGAAATGAATATCCATTTGTTGAAGTATTTTACAACCCAGAACAGGTTATCATTATATACTTGACATTTGTAGGTTTAAATGTTTCAAGTTCTTTGTTTGGATCTTTCATGCAATTTCCATTCATTCTCTTGTTACCATTTCACAGCTTTTATTTAATTTGTGTCCACTGGGATAACAGAAAACTGCATAGTGGATCAAGGCAGAATTTAGTTCTGAGCTTGTTGCCTGCTAAGTTACTATCATTGTATTGTGGTCATTTTGCCTTCTTGATTTTTTATTCTTTATAATCTCCTTAGTATTCATGGCTAGAAGCAAGTGAAACATGAATTGACAAATGAGATGTTCAACAAGCTGGAAGTAATGCTCTTGTTTGACAAAAAGTTAAATAATTTCTGATATTGTAGGTATAAACCAATTTCCTGGAAATATTTTCCCTTTATGATTCATTCCACTTCATGGATTTTGGAACATCAAAATCTAACTCAGGGACCTATAATGTTTTCATTTTGAGAAAGAGCTCTATGTTATCTACAAGTGTTCATTTTTATCTTAAAATGCTATCAGAAGCCTTAATAATTACTTGCTCTGCTGTGTACAAGTCTAAAATGTTGTTTTCATTCGTCCATCCTCAGATAACGCTATTGATTGGCTGTAGAGGTTCAGATATTTTTCTTTCACAACAATATTGTCCGTGGCACATGCTTTCCTTTCTTTTTGTCTTGCCAACAAGCTGGAAGGCTTATGCTCTTTTCTGTTAAAAGTTTTCTTTTTTAAAAAAAAAAAATTGTTTAGCTTGTGGGTATAAACCAAGAACACGATACAATATTGTCATGTGCTTTATGATTCAATCCACTTCATGGATTTTGGAACTTCAAATCTACCCACTTCGAGAAAGACCCCCCTATCCTACCAGCATTTAGTTTGTTGAGAATGGTATCATAAGCCTTAGGCCACGCTTGGGAGGGCTTCTCTTCCCAAAACAGCTCTGGCTTGTAGGGAATTCTGTGAGCAGCTCATGACCGTTTGGTTTTACTATGCATGTTCCTATTTAGCACATAGACCAATGCTGGAAGGCTTATGCTCTTTTCCAATAATTTTTTTTTTTAAAAAAATGGTTCCTGGTATTGTAGCTTGTGGTTATAAACCAAGTTCCTGGAAATATATGCGCTTTATGATACAATACAGTCCACTTCAAATCTAATTCAGGGTCATAGTGTTTCCACTTTGAGAAAGAGCCCCATATCCTACCAGCATTTACTTAGTTTGTTGATCTTGAATGGTATCATAAGCCTTAGGCCACATTTGGGAGGGCTTCTCTTCCCAAAACAGCCCTGGCTTGTAGGGAATCCTGTGCGCCTCATAGACTGTTTGGTTTTACTAGACATGTTCCTATTTAGCACATAGACCAATGTTGCACAGCTAAATTGCCCATGCTTAAACCCTTAATTTCTCCTTAACTAATGAGTGCATGCAATCTTCTCCTTGTGGAACAACTCACAGGAAACTTGCATGCACATTTAATGTGTTATACTTTTGGCAAAAAGCAAGAAAAAAGAAGCTTGGGGACATGTACACGCCCTCTAATCTTGAACAACAATTAGAAACTACACACCCATTAATTTAAAATGGAGGGAGCACTTGTTCAGCTGTCTACAAGGCTAAAATTACATTTTCATTATTTCATCCTCAGGCGCCGCTATTTATTGGTTGTAAAGTTGCAGAAATTTTTCTTTCACGACCATGAACATGTTTTCATTTATTTTGTCTTGGCTATATGACTTTTTCTCTACTTGCTCAGGCTGCAAGCCAAGGAAAGAGCGTGGATCCTAACATCACTAAGTATTCTGTAAAAGTGCTACCTGTAAGCTGGTGCCTGTCAGTTCAATAGTTGAATCCATGTTTTCTTGTTGAGCTGACGGTGCATTGTATCTCCTGCAGTTCAACTATGACCAGAGCGTGTATGGATTTCGAGAATATTTCAGGAAGCATGGTTTCAAGTATTCTGAAACAAACTAATCTGCCTTAAGAGTAGTCCTAGGGAACTATTGCAGTTGTTTGGAATTGGAATGTCGTGCCTTAACTCTTGTTCATTCAAGAAGTGGCTGTCATGTATTCATGTATACGGGGTACTGTCCATGCCTATAGATTAGCTTTGCCATACCTATGAACCATTGGATTTGGTTAATTATTTATACCTCTCAAAGACATGACAGAGGATCTTGCATCATCTTTTCTCCAGCGCTATTGATTTGTGTTGTGACTGGGCTGTTGTATGATCAGAGTTTGCAGGTGTTACTTGTTATTAGAGGGCAAAAGCCAATGGACGATATGATATCGTTATAAAGTATTTCTGTTTATAAGAAAATAGATAGAAGACTGACTGCTGTATATGGATCCGACTGGGATTTCAACATAGAAGTAATTTATGTAGCCATTTCCTAACAACTTTATTTTAGAAAACATTGTATTCTAAGCATGAAAAGGCCAGGAGGCAAGAGAGTAGCATAGCTACAAGGCCACTATATCTTTACGTATTTCTTGTGATGCAGTTATTCTCCTCTGGCCTACAGTCTACACTGGGACCAGACCATTATGCTGTCACCTAAATTATACAACAAATGAAGTTGTAAGAATGATGTGGGCAATTGTCGATAAACAAACTAGAGCACGCAGTGCAGATCCGCTAGGGCTGATGATATATAGGAGCAGCAGATCTGCCACGCTAAGCTGATCGCTTTTGTGCCAGCCACTTGTGCTGGTTTTACAAGCATGGAACAGCAAGTGATCAGCTTTTACGGTGCTAAACGTGGGGAATGATTTGCATTTGCATCTAGAAACAAGTGCGACAAAGCACAAGGTGTGTGATCAGAACTTCAGACAGGACGTACAGTACAGCGCACGCGCATTTTTGGCTCCAACCCAGCCGCTGAGCATGAGGCCTGGTTTACTTCACGAATTTTTTTCATTTGACTACTGTAATATTCTCGTTTTATTTGATAATTAGTGGCTAATCATAGACTAATTAAATTTAAAAGATTTATTTTATAAATCACATATAAACTATGTAATTAGTCTATACATGCGTAGATTCAATGTGATAAGAAGAAAAGAAAAAAATTTTAGAGCAAAACAGCGCGTTAGAACCAAATTCTTCGCTAGCATGGAGACATGGACCTTGTAGAACGTACTCGTATCGTATAGTATTGTCGACCAAATATCTGACGGAATCAGTAAAAGATTGCAGCATGCTTTGCTTTGCTTTGGTACCTTGAAAAAAATCACGCACTCACGTGGATCATGATCGGCAGCATAGCATCATTATTTCTTGGATCTTGGGGGAGAACAAGTAGGTGAAGAGTGAGTCGAGGCAAGATGACGAGATTCGTATCTGGGCCCACGTGCAGCCACAGAGACAGAGCCGGTGGAATCTGCGGTCGGAGAATTGCTGCGGCCCCAGCTGTCCCCGGACGTTGCTTCACACAATACATCATCGATCGACTCCACTCCATGCTACAAATAACGCACACACAGACAATTATCTCGCAGAGCAGAGCAGAGCAGAGAAGCCATCCGGATCAAGAAGCGCGAGGCAGAGCAGGAGAAGCCAGCGAGGAGAGATCGATGGAAGCCAAGAACGGCTACAGCTACAGCCCGCTCGCCGGGGACGACCACGAGGCGGCGGCGGCGGCGGCGG